>Ga0074046_10002367_pt1 | contig 16384 bp, 16 predicted proteins | sample BogForMeECP23OM3_FD_94441 | JGI IMG/M metagenome (GOLD analysis project Ga0074046, IMG submission 94441) | Bog forest soil microbial communities from Calvert Island, British Columbia, Canada - Bog Forest MetaG ECP23OM3 | ecosystem: Environmental > Terrestrial > Soil > Wetlands ...
CCGCTCAATCGGGACCGCGTAGCTCGCGGTGATCACGCGCTGCTCATCGGGATCGCGATAGAAGTCGCAGGCCTCCGCGTGCGCCGGCCAGTGACCCTCGTGGTGACGGATGTGATGCTGCGCCACCGGCACCAGAACAGGCGGACGCGGCGCGTCGGGACGGCAGTCGCAGAGAATCCATCGCCCCGCTCCGATCTGCTGATGATGCTGCACGATCGCCGCCGCCGCCCGGCGTGCCAATACCGAGCCGCCATAGCGGCCGAACGCAGCCCGCAGCAGCGCATCCTCGCGCGCCGACAGCGCCAGCGTCGCGTCGGTCTGACCTTTTGGAGCGACGTGCAGCACGTCGCGATGCTGCACCTCGTTCCTGCGAACGGCGCACGGAATCCCAACACTACGGCGTAGGGGAGCCGGCCTTGTCGCCGGCCGACGTCAGAACGACGGCGGCATGCGGCCGTCCGCACCGGCGGGGCGCCGGGTCGCATGCGCGGCGCGATGCGCCCCGCCTTCGTCGGCGGCGGCCGCCACCAGCCGCGACCAGGCCGCCTCGAGCTTCACACCACCGCGCCTCTGAAGCGCTGCGTCGCCTGCCAGTCGGGTGCGGAGTTCCGCAGCCGGCACGATGGCCCTCGCGAGCTGCGGCGCGAAACGGCCCGCGCCGGCGCTCACCACGTAGCCCCGTAGGGCCACAGAGGCGTCATCGATCACGCGGCGCAAGGCATGCATGTGCGCGGCGTTCTGCCGCACCGCGTGCGGCGTCGCTCAGCCAGGCATCGGAGGTCAGCACTCGGACCCCGAAGCGGACAATCCTTGATTTAGCTCCGCGATGATCACGCGATCAGAGCCTAGCGGTGATGAACGTCGCGACCTCGTTCATCGTCTGTCGCGCCTCCGGCAGCAGAAGCTGGAACATCGCCCAGTCGTGCGCCTGTCCGGGCCAGAGCGTCAGCGCGACCTCGACACCGGCGGCGCGGGCGCGCTCGGCGAGGCGGGTAGCGTCATCGCGCAGCACCTCGATGTCGCTGGCGTGGATGGCGAGCGGCGGCAGGCCGGTCAGGTCGGCATAGAGCGGTGACGCGAGCGGGTCCCGCGCGTCAGCGGCGCCAAGATAGAGCGACGCCATGACCGACAAGGCATGCGCGGTGAGCATTGGCTCGGAGCCCGCGTTCGCCCTAATGCTGTCGCCGGTGAGGGCGAGATCGGCCCAGGGCGAGAGCAGCACGCCGCAGGCCGGCACCGGCAGCCCATCGCGCCGCGCCGCCACCAAGGTCGCGAGCGTCAGGCCGCCGCCCGCAGAGTCGCCGGAGATGATCAGGCGCCGCGCATTGACATCCGCAGCCAGCAGCGCGCGGTAGACCGCGAGCGCGTCGTCAACCGCCGCCGGGAAACGGTGTTCGGGCGCGAGCCGGTAGTCCGGCGCGAAGACGCGAAAGCCCCGTCGGGCGTAGGCGCAGGTGATCGGCCGATGGGTCTTCGGCGAGCACCCGACGTAGCCGCCGCCGTGCAGGAAGAGCACGGTTGCCAACGCAGCGCCCGCGGGTTCCGTCCACAGACCGGGCACGCTGGCGATGGTCTCGCTGCGGTAGCGTCCGCCCGGTTGCGGAAAGACCGGTGTGGCGAACGCCGCGCGGATGTGTGCGACGTTGCGGCCCGGATCAGCGGCGCCCGGCCGTGGAAGCCGCCCCTTGACCGCCACGCGGGTAACCCAGTTGACGACGCGCGTCATCGGGCTCGGCACGGTGACCTCCTTCGGTGCGGCAGCGGAGCAAAGAGACGTTGCACAGAAGCTGGCATCGGACAACTTGCTTCGTTGACGCAGTCAGAACGAAGCCTCCAGGTCCGCTCCGGTAGCGCACGGAAATCTGAACCGCCACGAACGCTACACGTTCACAGTTTAGAGCGCAGTCGACCCAAGTCCGCCCTTCGGGACCGATTTCGCCGATCCCGAAACCCGTCGTTCGCCGTGCTACCGTCACGGCAGCAGGGCGCCCATAGTTGCCGCTCAGTAGACCAGCGCTGCTGCTCCAAAGCGGACACTGACCTCCCGGGCTGTCGTGAGTCGAAAGCTGACTTCCAAGCAGCCCGCTGGGGCGAGGTGTAGCGCGGGAGACCGCAGGGAGGCCCGCACGGACGGCTGAGGGCGGACAGCCGATGCTGGCTGTCCGCACTCGCCCATCGAAGCAGGTGACCGGAACTGCCGTCAGGCGGCCTCTGCGTGCCTGAGGGGGTGCGGACGGGATAAGCTACCTGGCATGAAGTACGCCGACGTCAGGCTGATGATCGCGCACACCCCGAGATAGAAGGCGATGGCATATCCGCTCGGGTCATACGCGAACAGGGCGACCGTGATGGCCGGCACAGGACCGGCGACGATCGACGCAAGCTGGTAACCGACGGCAGAGCCGCTGTATCGCGTCCCGGCGGCGAACGATTCGGTGATGAATGCTGCCTCCGGACCGTACTGCATCGCGTGTGGGATGAGGCACACTGCGATTGTGATGAACACGATCGTCGGCACCCCGGTGCTGAGGAGAGCGAAGTAGGCAAACCCGAACACACCGGTCAATGCCACGCCGGTCATGAAGGTGCGCTTGCGCCCGAACCGATCCGACACGGCGCCGAAAACCGGCACGAAGATGACCGCCAGCACCGCCGCGCATAGGATCGCCGTGAACGTGAACTGTCGCGGCAGATGCAAGGTCTGTGTCACGAATGTGTACACGAATACCGTCATCACCTGATAGTTCGACAATTCGGATATACGCAGCATCGCTGTCTTGCCGATCTTGCGCCAGTCGGTGCGAAGTGCCGCCAAGACCGGACGCTTCTGCAGCTGCCGGTGTTGCGCCATGGCCTTGAACACGGGCGTCTCTTCTACGCCGATACGGATCAGCAGGCCGACGATCACGAGGATGCCGCTCAGCAGGAATGGTACGCGCCAACCCCAGCTGAGGAAGGAGCTGCCGCTGACGGCCGCTGCCGCGCCGAACGCAAGGTTTGCCAGGATCAACCCGAGCGGCACCCCGACTTGCGGCCAGCTGGCAAAGAAGCCGCGGCGGCCGGGCGGCGCCCATTCCATGGCTACGAGCACCGCGCCGCTCCACTCGCCGCCGACGCCAATACCCTGCAAGAAACGGAACGCCACCAAGGCAAGCCCGCCCCAGGGGCCGGCCTGCGCATAACTCGGCAGCAGACCCACCGTGAACGTGCCGATACCCATGAGCAGCAGCGTCGCCACGAGGGAGGCCTTGCGTCCCAGCTTGTCGCCGTAGTGACCAAAGATGATCGCACCGACGGGGCGCGCGAGGAATCCGATCGCGAACACAGCGGTCGACTTCAGCTCGCCGGCGAGAAGATCCGATCCGGCGAAGAAGACGGATGGGAAAACGAGAGTGGTCGCGATGCTGTAGAGAATGAAGTCGTACCACTCGATGGCCGAACCGACCGTACTGGCGATGACGGCGCGACGAACCTGTCTGACGCGATCAGCCGCGGTTACGGTCGGATCGTGGTTAGCCGGTGACGTTTCCATGACGTTTCCTTTCTTTTCGTTGGTGGATCCCGTGCAGCGCGGGGTTGGACGGCTCGATCAGGTCAGCAGGACCAAGCCGTCGGCTGCCTTGACACCGTGGGGGAGCACGAACAGCGGGTTGATCTCGGCTTCCTGCAGGCGGTCGCCCAGCGTCTGCGCCATCATTGCAAAGGCAAGCACCGCGTCCACCAGCGCAGGGATGTCGCCTGGCGGCGCGCCGCGAAAGCCCGCCAGAAGCTTGCGTGCCTTCAGCTCGCCGATCATCGCCTCGGCGTCCTCTCGACCGATCGGCAGAAGACGAATGGCGACGTCCTCGAACAGCTCCGCCGTCACGCCGCCCAAGCCGAGCAGAACGGCCGGGCCGAGCTGCGGATCGCGAGCGAAGCCCAGGATCATCTCGATCCCGCCGCGCACCATCTCCTGAACCAGGAAGCCGTCGGGGACGATGCCGTGGTTGCGAAGGTTCGCAGCCATCGTTTCGCACGCCGCTTCTATGTGCGCCTGCTCGACGCCGACCTTCACGCCGCCCACCTCGCTTTTGTGGGCGACCTGGCGCGACAGCAGCTTCACAACGACACGTTCGCCAAGCTCCTGCGCCGCCGCGGCCGCCTCGGCAGGGGTTGCCCCGACCGTCTCGCGCACGGACGGCACGCCGAAGCGCTCGAACAGCTGCTTGCTCTCCCGCTCATCGAGCGGACCACGAGGAAGCTCGCCGAGATCGACTGCGGCCTTCGGCTGCGTCGGGGTGGCCGGTGCCGGACGGGGCTGCATCGCAAGCAGCGCGGCCGCGCAGCTCTCTGGCGCGGTGAACGCCGGAACGCCCTGCCGATTCAGCAGTGCCACGATATGCGGCGCGTGCGGGCTGACATAGGCGAGCACCGGCTTGTCGCTGCGACGCATGCACTCGAGCACGGCATCGGCGACAAGACTGGGGTTCGCCAGGGCCGACGAGCCGACCACGACAACGAGCGCGTCGAACGCCGGACTGGCGAGCAAGGCGGAGATGGCGCCCCGGATCAGGTCGGGTTGCAATCCCGCCAAGGTCACATCGATCGGGTTATGCGCGGCAGAGGCGTCATCATCCGCCAGCAGTGCTGCGATGCGCGCGGCGGTTGCCGCATCGGGAAGCGGCACCTCCAGCCCGTTCACGCCGCACGCGTCCGCGACCAGCGTCCCGGCGCCGCCGGTCGAAGTCAGGATCGCCACCCGCTTGCCTGCCGCTCGCCGCCCCGCCGCGAGTGCGGCGGGAATGTCGAGCAGGTCGGCAAACGTGTTGGCGCGGATGACGCCGAGTTGGCGGAACAGCGCATCGTACATCCGGTCCGCACCCGACAGCGCGCCGGTATGCGACACGGCCGAACGCGCGCCGGATTCGGAGCGGCCGACCTTGAAGACGACGATCGGCTTCTTCGCCGCCGCGGCCCGGCGCGCCGCCGCGCGGAACTTAGCCGGGTTGCGCAGCCCTTCCATGTAGACCGCGATGACGGAGGTGGCGTCGTCATCGACGAGGTAATCGATGCAGTCGGCCACATCCACGTCGACCTCGTTGCCCGTCGCGACCAGCTTGCTCAGGCCGATGCCGCGGTCGGCCGCGCGCGACAGCAAGGCGCCCATGATGCCGCCACTCTGCGACACGACGGCGATGCGGCCCGCCTGCAAGCCTTCGAGCTCCAGCGCGCCGGTGGCCGATAGCGTGATGTGATCGGTGAGGTTCACCAGGCCGATCGTGTTGGGGCCGAGCACGCGCATCTCGCCCGCCGCCGCCCGCAGCGCGGCCTGTCGCTGCCGACCTGCTTCGCCAGACTCGCCGTAGCCGCCGGCCAGCACGATCGCGGCACCCGTGCCGCGTGCCGCCAGCGCCTCTATCGCCGCCTGCGCACGGTCCTGTGCGAGCAGCACGATCGCCACGTCCGGCGCCGCGGGCAATGACGCGACGTCGGGGTAGCAGCGCAATCCGTCGATCGCGGTGACACGCGGGTTGACCGGGTAGATCGCACCGGTGAACCCGTGCTTGCGCAGATATCCGACCGGGCGTCCCGTCAGCTTGGTCGGATCGGCAGATGCGCCGATGATCGCGACGGAACGTGGGCGGATCAGTTGTTCGATTGATCGCATCGCTCAGCCCTCCTTCTTGCCGGTCTTGTTGAGAAAGGCGGCGACCGATTGATGGTGCTCCCCCGTCGTGTAGCAGATCGCCTGCGCCTGGCTGCCCATGGCGAAGACCTGATCGACCGTCAGCTCGAAGGTCTGGTCGAGGATCGACTTTCCGAGTGCCAGCGCGGCCGCTGAACCATGGGACAGTTCCGCGGCCCACCCGCGCGCCTCCGCAAGCAAGGCCTCGGGCGCGGTCACGCGATCGATCATGCCGATGCGCAGTGCCTCGTCCGGATCGACGCGGCGGCCGGTGAAGATCAGCTCCTTCGCGCGCGGCAAGCCGACGCGGCGCGGCAGGAAATACAGGCCGCCGCCGTCCGGGATGAGGCCGCGGTGGATGTAGCTCATCGCGAACGTCGCGGCGGTGGAGGCGACGATGAAGTCGCAGCACAGCGCGATGTCGCACCCGAGCCCGGTCGCCGATCCGTTCACCGCGGCGATCGTCGGCTTCGGGAACGCATGCAGCGCGGCGACGGCGTGGTGCGTGCGCTGCTGCCGGCTCCATCCGTTGAAGGCCAAGGCAGTGGCCGGCTCGGCCATGCGCTGCATCATGCCCTGCACGTCGCCGCCGGCGCAGAAGCCGCGCCCGCTGCCCGTGACCACGAGCGCACGGACCGCTGCGTCCCCCCCGGCGGCATCCAGTGCCGCAGCCAGCTCGCCCCGCATCGCGTCGTTGATGGCGTTGCGCTTCTCCGGACGATGCAGCGTCAGCGTGGCCACGCCACTCTCGACGTCGAGACGTATGGCTTCAAAACCCATGGACATCCTCACCTCCGCAGCTTGCATTTCGAGCGCGCCGCTTGTTTTCGTTCGGGCACACTCTTCGCTTGCGGCATGCCGGCGGGCAACCAACTTTTCGGTGGCGTTTGCCCAACCCGATGTTAGGCTGCGCCGATGAACCGACGCCTTCCACCGCTGAATCCGCTGCGCGCATTCGAGGCTGCGGCCCGGCTCGGGAGCCTGACGCGTGCGGCGCAGGAGATGGGCGTTTCGCAGGTGGCGGTCAGCCGCCAGGTCCGCACGCTCGAGCATTACCTCGGCGTGGAGCTGTTCCGGCGATCGCATCGTGCGATCGAGCTGACACGCGCGGGCCGTGAGCTGCGGGATGGCGCCACCTCAGCGTTCGACGCGATCGCCGCCTCGGTGCGCCGGGTCTCTCGCCGCGGGCGGCAGGACGTCCTTTCGATCCAGTCCTACACGACGTTCTCACAGCGCTGGCTGATCCCGAGATTGCCCGACTTCCATCGCAAGTTCCCCGGCATCGAGATTCGCCTGACATCGTCCACAGCGCCCGTCGATTTTGCATCCGGGCAGCTCGACGCTGCGATCCGGTCCGGCTTGCAGGTGAGCCCCGACCTGGAAGCCGATCGGCTCGCGACCATCGAGTTGCTGCCGGTTTGCGTGCCAGCGCTCGTGCGGGAAGTGCCGCTCCGTCGCCCGCGAGACCTGCGCCACTGCACGCTCCTCTACTCGCTCGTGCGGGAAAGGGATTGGGCCGAGTGGCTTGCGGCGAATGGTTGCAGCGGCCTTACGCCAGCCCAGGAGATCAGGCTCGAAAGCTCGGCGCTTGCCTACGAGGCGGCGCTGCGCGGATTGGGGGTCGCCATGGGGATCAGGGTTCTCGTCGATCGCGATCTGCAGGCGGGCGCCTTGGTCGCCCCATTCCCGCGTGCCCACCCGCTGAAGGACGCGTACTACCTCGTTCGCCCGAAAGCGCGCTCTCCTTCGATCGCTCTGCAGCGCTTCCGCACTTGGCTGGCGAGGGAGCTAGCAGCCGAGTCTCCCACCTAGCCGCTGACGCTGACGGCGGCGCCGCCCGCACCTCTCCACCGATCGTGTCGCTTCACATCGGCCGTCGACATCGCAAAAGGACCTCGCCGTAACGAGGCTCAGCCTAACCTAAGGTTAGGTAAGACGGACCGCAAAGTCGGTTGAGCCGGTGGCGCCGCCATCTCAGTCTGCGGCTGCTTCACACTTGGTGTCGAAGCCACGGAACATAACGAAGCGCGGTGGGAGACATGTCCAAGGCTCTTCAGACGAGTCAGGCGGTTGCGGTCATCGGTAGCGGTACGATGGGTTGTGGAATCGCGCTCGTCGCGGGCACGGCAGGGCACCGCGTGCTGCTCCTTGACGCGGTGCCCGAGGCGATCCAGCGCGGCCTGGAGCGGCTACGCGCCGATCTCTCTCGCCTTGTGTCGCGCGGGAAAATCACCGCTGAGGCGCGCGATGCGCGGCTGGCCTTGATCGAGCCGGCGCCGAACCTCGATTCCTTGGCGCCTGCGGCCTTGATCGTCGAAGCCATTGTCGAAGACCTGGACATCAAGGGCGCGCTGCTCTCTCGCGTCGAGGCGCTTGTGGCGCCGGACGCCATACTCGCCACGAACACCTCCTCCCTTTCGATCACGGCTCTGGCCGCGCGGCTGCGGCGGCCCGAACGCGTAGTCGGCATGCACTTCTTCAATCCGGCGCAGGTCTTGCCGCTCGTCGAAATCGTATCCGGCCACCTGACCGACACCGCTGTTGCTGAGATGGTCGAGGCGACGGCAGCCGCTTGGGGCAAGACCACAGTGCGTTGCCGTTCGACCCCCGGGTTCATCGTCAATCGGGTGGCGCGACCGTTCTACGGCGAGGCTCTGCGCCTGCTGATGGAGAATGCAGCGGACGTTGCGACCTTGGATGCCGTCCTGCGCGATTGCGGTGGCTTCCGGATGGGCCCGTTCGAGCTGATGGATCTGATCGGCAACGACGTCAACTACGCCGTGACGAAATCCGTCTACGACGCCATGTCGCAGGATCCACGCTACAAGCCGTCCCTGGTTCAGCGCGAACTCGTTGATGCGGGTCTGTTCGGCCGCAAGAGCGGGCGAGGCTTCTACGATTATCGGGACACCGCGTCGCGTCCGCCGGCGATCGACGCTCCTTCAGGACCGAAGCCGGCTCACGTCGTGATCGAGGGTGATCTCGGCATAGCGACACCGTTGGCCGGACTCGCCGAAGCGGCCGGCCTCGCTGTCGAGCGGAGAGACGGCGCCGGTGTCGTTCGGGTCGATGGCACTACCTTGGCGCTGTCCGACGGCCGCACGGCGACCCAGAGGACTCACGATACCGGCGAGCCGACGATGCTTTTCGACCTGGCGCTGGACTACACTTCCGCCAGCCGCATCGCCATCGCTGGTCCGGACCAGCATGACCTAGCGCCGGTCGCGAAAGCTGCCGGGTTTTTCCAGGCGATCGGGAAGGCAGTGTCAGTACTCGATGACGCCCCGGGTCTTGCCGTCATGCGCACCGTTGCGATGCTGGCGAACGAGGCGGCTGATGCGCTCCACCAGCAGATCGCGACGACCGCCGGCATCGACCTGGCGATGCGTATGGGCGTGAACTATCCCGTCGGTCCGCTCGCGTGGGCCGATGCGGTCGGCCCTGCTCATTGCTTGCGAACGATCGACCACCTGGCCGCCGTCTACGGCGAGGACCGATACCGTGCGTCCCCGCTGCTGCGGCGGATGGCGTTGTCGCAACGTCAATTCCATTCCTGAAGGAGGGGGGCATGCTCCGCGAGGCATTCATATGCGATGCGGTCCGAACACCGATCGGATGCTACGCTGGCGGCTTATCCGGTGTGCGAGCCGATGACCTTGCCGCTGTTCCGATCAAGGCGCTGCTGGCGCGACATCCGCAACTGGACTGGGCGCAGTTGGACGACGTTATCCTCGGGTGTGCCAACCAGGCCGGCGAGGACAATCGGAATGTGGCTCGTATGGCGGCATTGCTGGCGTGTCTTCCGGTCGATGTCGGTGGAGCGACTGTCAATCGCCTGTGCGGGTCCGGCCTGGAGGCCGTGGCAGCCGCCGCGCGTTCGATCGGATCGGGAGACGGCGACTTCTTTCTGGCGGGCGGCGTGGAAAGCATGAGCCGGGCGCCGTTCGTTATGCCGAAAGCGGAAGCGAGATTCGATCGCCGTGCGGAGATCCACGACTCTACAATCGGCTGGCGCTTCGTCAATCCGGTCATGGAAGCGAGGTTCGGCCTCGATACGCTCGGCATGACGGCGGAACACGTCGCCGAACAATACGGCATCTCGCGTGGCGCTCAGGACGCGATGGCCCTGCGCAGCCAGACGCGCGCCGCGCGAGCGCAGGAACGCGGTCGGTTGGCGGAAGAAATTGTGGCCGTGCCCACGAAACAAGGTCGCGCCTTAGTCGACGTCGCCCTCGACGAACACCCAAGGCCCGATACGACGGCGGAGCAGCTTGCGAAGCTCAAGCCGGTGTTTCGCGAAGGCGGCAGCGTCACTGCCGGGAACTCGTCCGGCATCAACGACGGCGGGGCGGCCATGGTCATCGCGTCAGAGCAAGCAGTCGTGCGACACGGACTCACGCCGCGTGCGAGAATTCTGGGCGTGGCTTCCGCAGGCGTGCCACCCCGCATCATGGGCATCGGTCCAGTCCCTGCCGTGCGGAAGCTCCTTGCCCGGCTCAAGCTGACGATCGAGGACGTTGATCTGATCGAGCTCAACGAAGCCTTCGCCGCTCAGGGTGTCGCCGTGTTGCGTGAGCTGTCGATCCCTGAGGATGCGGAGCACGTCAATCCTAACGGTGGTGCAATTGCGCTCGGCCATCCGCTCGGCATGACCGGGGCTCGGCTGGTACTGACAGCGACCCGAGAGCTGGAGTTGCGGCAGGCCCGGCTCGCGCTCTGCACGATGTGCATCGGCGTCGGACAGGGTATCGCCGCCGTCCTCTAACACATCTGATTGGGAGAACAACTGACATGCAGGCAGCCGAGCAGACGCGACCAGAACCGCAAGGAGAGCTGGCGTTGCGCACCCTCGCGATGCCGAAGAACACTAATCCATCCGGAGACATATTCGGCGGCTGGATCATGTCGCTTATGGACCTCGCCGCGGGTCTGGCGGCCACCGCTCGCGCGAACGGCCGAGTGGTGACGGCTTCGGTGTCCCACCTGTCTTTTCTCGCGCCAGTAAAGGTGGGTGACGCCGTCTGCTGCTACGCCGAGCTCGTTCGCGTCGGTCGCAGCTCGATGATCTACGACATCGAAACCTGGGTGCTCCCGCAGAGACTCAGCGGCGCGATGGTCAAGGTCACCGAAGCGCAATTCACGATGGTCGCCGTCGACGAGACTGGACGGCCAAGACCCACTGCGACCTAACCAGCGCGCAGCTTTTGAGGCGCATGGCCCAGACTGTGACGCCGCCCTGTGACTACTCCTTGGTGGGGAAGTAGGCATAGTAGATGGTGAAGAACCCGTCGCGGCCGCGACGGGTGACGGTGCGCTCCAAGAAGGGTGGAACGCTCTGTCCTTCTTGCTCGCAGGCGCTCAGGAACGACGTCCACATTTGCTGCCAGGGCTGCTCGATGAGCGGCGACACCGGGGGCCGCTGTCCCTCGCAGTTGGATAGCGTTCCATGTGCCGCCATTGCGGCATCGACGTCGGCATACTTCCAGTGCACCTCATACTCCCAGCGCTCGCCGTGCAGTTCGGGGGCCTCGACCCACGGACTGGTGTCGTCCCGGTGGCTATCCAGCCGCTCAAGTGCGCCGAGCAAGAATACGTTGGCACTGTCAAGCCATCGCTCGCTCATTGCATCCCTCATCGCGCTGCCGGGCAATCATCGTCACAATCGGCCCTACGCCGGCAGGCTGACCCAGCACCGCAGGCTTCAGAACTGGATCCACGTCAGGCCGCGCAGTGCGCCAGTCTGACTACGCGTGTGCATGCACACCACCGAAACGAAACTGGCCAGCCGTCGCCCTGGCCGCTATCCTGACGCTGCCACGTCGCGGTGCTTGTCGCATCCGGGCGTTTGCCGGATGGCGGCTGCACCGAGTCTATGACGAGTATAGCTTGGAGAAAGAGAAGCGCGACGCGCTGCTCGAGTGGGAGCGGATGCTGCTCTCGATCATCGCTCCGTCCGCGACGTCGAATAACGTTGTGGGGCAGAAGCGGACGGTGTGACACGAACTGCGCGGCGCCGACCGGCGGAAGTCACTCGCCGTTCATCCTCCCTAATCCTGGGGCCGTGGGTTCGAATCCGGCCGGGGACGCCATCTTTCGAGCCCCAAGCCCGTCTCAGGGCAAACTGGTTGGCAACACCTCGGCCCGTCCGAGGGCACCATCGCCGTCGGGGGTGCTACGCCCTGGGGTTGTAAATCCCGCGCGGCCGCGCCGCGAGACGGCCACCTGCCGTTCATTATATTGGATCGCCGGCGCCCCCGTGCAGTATAGTGGATCGCTTATGCTGAGGAGGGCGGAATGGCAGTCGGGCTCGGAGCGTCAGAGGTATCGCGTCGGGGTCTGCTGCGGGGCACGGCCGGGTTGGGGCTGGGCGCGCTGGCCGGCTCGCTCCTGCCGGCCGCGGCGAAGGCAGCGCCGCCCAAGTTCAAGACGGTCGAAGACGGCTACATCACCATCGCGATGAGCGGCACCATGCCGGTCACTGGCTTCAAGGACGGCCAGATCATCGGCAGCGACGCCGAGATGATCGTCGCCATCGCAGAAAAGCTCGGCTTGCGTGCCAAGCCGGCCGTCATGGCGTGGTCGGCGACGATCGAGGCGATCAAGTCAGGCCGGGCCGACATCATGTGCGGCGACATGGGTTGGACCAAGGCGCGGGCGGATGCGATGCTGCTGACCGACGCCATCTACTACGACGGCAACTACGTCACGATGAAGAAGAGCCAGCCGTTCACCGGCTACATCGCCGTCAATGACATGAGCGGCCATACCGTCGGCACGGGCACCGGCTATAGCTACGTGCCCGACATCAAGAAGATTCCGGCGATCGGCGACGTCAAGCTCTACGACAACGTCGATGCATGCGTACGCGACGTCCTCGCAGGCCGCATCGACTTCGCCGTCCTCGACAGCATGACGGTCGATTACATGCTGCTGCAGAACCCGACGCTCGATCTCAAGCAGGTCCCGATCAAGCCGAATACGGAGTATCCGAACCTGTCGGGCAAGGGACGCGCCGTGATGGGCATGAACATGGAGAACCCGGACCTGTTCGACGCCGTGAATGCCGGCGTGAAGTGGCTGTGGCAATCCAAGACCAATGCCAAGCTCCTGGCCAAGAACGGCATGACCAGCCCCGACTATCTCGTGCCAGCCGCCACCGATCCGCGTATCGGCGTCGATCGCGACGCGCACGGCAACATTCTGGGCCCGGCCGCCCACACGCCGAAGGACTACAGCGCTCTGTTCGCCTGACGGGAGCCGGTTCGACACCGTGGCGCGCCCTGGCGGCAACCGCGTAAGACGGGATGAACGACAGCGCCGCGGCGGGCAGTCCCGGCCGTGAGCGCAAGCGAGAGCCCGCCGGTCGGCGCGCCGCCTGCCGGGGCAGGTCCGATCGTGCGGATCGAAGGCTTGCACAAGCGGTACGGACCGCTGCACGTCCTCAAAGGCATCGACCTCGACGTGACCGCCGGCGAAAAGGTGTCGATCATCGGCCCGAGCGGGTCGGGCAAGACGACCCTGCTCCGCTGCGTCAACTACATCGAGCGACCGACCGAGGGCCATATCTACGTCAACGGCCACCTGGTCGGCCAGAAGCAGGGCGATCGCGGCTTCGCCGACATCGACGGCGGCGCGCTGGCGCGCCAGCGCGCCGAGATCGGCATGGTGTTCCAACGCTTCAACCTTTTCCCGCACCTGACGGTGTCGCAGAACGTCGAGATCGGGCCGGTGAAGGTGCTCAAGATTTCCCGTGCGGAGGCGCGGGACCGCTCGCGCGAACTGCTGAACAAGGTGGGGCTGGCCAGCAAGCGCGACGCCTATCCAGAGATGCTGTCGGGCGGCCAGCAGCAACGGGTGGCGATCGCGCGCGCGCTGGCGATGGAACCGAAGCTGATGCTGTTCGACGAGGCAACGTCGGCGCTCGATCCGGAACTCGTCGGCGAAGTGCTCAACGTGATGGCGCAATTGGCGGCCGACGGCATGACCATGATCATCGTCACGCACGAGATGCAGTTCGCCGAGGACGTGTCGGACCGTGTGATCTTCATGGACCAAGGCCAGGTCGTCGAGCAGGGGCCGCCATCGCACGTCTTCCACACGCCGCACCATGCACGTACCCAGGCGTTCCTGAGCGCGGTGCTGCGCAAGCGGCAACCGCGATGACCGACTGGGCGCGGACGTGGCACCTGCTTCCGTATTTCCTCAGCGTGCTGTGGTCGGGAACGATCATGACGGTGATCGTGACCGTGGGCGGCTTCGTCGCGTCGATCCTGCTCGGCGTCCTTTTCGCCGCTTTGCGGACCGGGTCGTCGCGCCTGCTCAACGCGCTGGCACACGCGTACGTCGAGATTTTCCGCGCCGTTCCGGTGCTGACCCAACTCTTCATCATCTATTTCGGCCTGGGGGCGATCGGCATCCGGCTCAGCCCGATTCCCGCCGCCGTCATCGGCTTCGGTCTGAACGGCGGCGCCTACCTGACCGAGGTATTCCGCGCCGGCATCGACGCGGTCAACAAAGGCCAGACCGAGGCGGCTCTGTCGATCGGTATGACCAAGCTGATGGCGCTCGGCTACATCGTGCTGCCGCAGGCAATCCGCATCGTGCTGCCGTCGATCGCCAACTTCGCGATCGGACTCCTCAAGGACACCTCGCTCGCCTCGGCCGTGGCCGCACCGGAGCTGAGCTTCAACGCTCACATGCTGGTCGATGAGACCTTTCTCAGCACGCAGATCTATTTGCTCGTGGCGGGCTTCTATCTGGCGATGAGCCTGCCGCTTTCGGCCGTCGTGCGGATGCTCGAACGGCGCGCCAGACGGAGCCAGCGGGCGTGATGTCGGCCCATTTCCTCGGCTTGCTCGGCGACTGGATGCCGCAGCTTCTTGTGGCGGCCGGCCAGACCTTGAAGATGGCGGCGCTCGCCTACGCGCTGGGGGCCATGCTGGGATTCGTCATCGCGCTCGGCGAGCTGTTCGGCGGCCGCTGGATCTTCTGGCTGTGCCGCGTCTACGTCGAGTTTATCCGCGCCACCCCCACGCTGACGCAGCTTTTTCTGATCTATTTCGGGCTGCCCGCGATCGGCGTCGTGCTGCCCGGGTTTTGGGCCGCCGTGATCGCGCTCGGTGCGCATTACGCGGCCTATATGGCCGAGGTCTATCGCTCGGGAATCTCCGCGGTCGATCGCGGCCAGCACGAGGCCGCCCAAGCGATCGGGATGACGCGTGCCCAGACGATGCTGCATATCATCCTGCCGCAGGCTGTCCGCGTCATCCTTCCGCCGATGACGAATTTCGGCATATCGCTGCTGAAGGACACCTCCGTCGCGTCGCTTATTGCCGCACCCGAGCTGATGATGCGGGCGAACGATCTGACCAGCGAGTACTACATGCCGATGCAGCTGTATCTCGTCACCGGCGTGATGTATTTTGTCATGTCCTATCCGCTGTCGACCGGGATGCGCTATCTGGAGCGAAGGGCCGGGAGAAGCCGGCCGGTGCTGCTGGAGCCGATCTAGCCATTCGCATATTACTTGCAAACGAGCGTATTTATCCGCGTCAGCGAGAAGCGCACTGATGAATGTCCTGACGAAATCCTCCGCCTCCAAAGACCGGCAAGCCGAGATTGGCCGCCGCCTTCGTGCACTGCGGACCGAACGGGGCCTGTCGATTGGCGAACTGGCGGCCCGTGCGCGACTGTCGACCGGTCTGATCAGCCATATTGAGCGGGGCAACTCGAATCCGTCCCTGAAGACGCTCGAACTGTTGCGGCAACACTCGGCGTCTCGCTTTGGGCGTTGCTGGAGCACGCGCCGTGCACCTCGTCGGTCGATCCTCCGTTCGTCCGGCGGGCCTCCGACCGGCTCAAAATCATGGTCGGAAAAGGGCGGCTGGAGAAGGAGTTGCTGTCTCCCACCACGGACCGCGATCTGCGCTTCATGATCATCCATGTGCCACCTGGCAGCGCGTCGGAGGATGTGATCGTCGGCGGCGGCGAGAAGGGCGGCTTGGTCTTGTCGGGCAAGATCGATCTGATCGTCGGCGATGAACGTGTCTCACTTGGCGAGGGCGACAGTTTTCAGTTCGACAGCGACACGGCGCACCAGATAGCGAACCCTCATGACGAGGTTGCAGCCGTGTTGTGGATCATGACGGTTCGCTTCGCGCCGCTTTAGCCGCGTGTCGCAGATGCACCGCCGCGGCGGTGTCGCTCAGCGTGCGCGGCCGTTTGGGCGGCTCCCGAGCGGCTGCGGCCCGCGCGGCGCAGGCACAGTCGGCCGCCGGGGCCGATGCCGCGGCGCAGTCAGCCGCCTGATCAGCAGCGCCACGCCGGCGGTGACCGCGAGCATCGTCAGCGGATGCGCGCGCACCGCTGCGGCCACGCTCTCGACCCGCTGCTCGAGGTCGAACGCCGCGGTGGCGGCGGCGGGGATCAGATCCTGATCCACGTAGGCGTGCAGCTCGCCCGGGCGGGGGGCTTCTTCAACACATAGGCCTGGCTGACCATCGGCGCGTTCTCCTCGTCAGTGCTCACACGCTGAACGCACGGACCTCGCCGGTGGTCGCACCGGTCATCGCCAGGGAAATCGCGGGATCGGGAACCGGGCCCACGGTCAGCGCTTAGGTCTCATCCGAGGATAACTGCTTCGACTGGCTCGGTATTCGTTTCGGCGGGATGTATCGTGTAGTTCCAATCTCCGTGGAACGCGTCGCGAGTGATGTTGAG
>Ga0074046_10002368_pt1 | contig 16383 bp, 14 predicted proteins | sample BogForMeECP23OM3_FD_94441 | JGI IMG/M metagenome (GOLD analysis project Ga0074046, IMG submission 94441) | Bog forest soil microbial communities from Calvert Island, British Columbia, Canada - Bog Forest MetaG ECP23OM3 | ecosystem: Environmental > Terrestrial > Soil > Wetlands ...
GGCGACTTCTATGAGCCGCTGCGGATCTGGTCGAGCGTGCTGCAGAAAGAAGGCTGGGAACTGCCGAAGCCGTCGAGCGAAGCCTACAACGTGAGCTGGTGCGGCTGGGGATACCAGTTCAACGTCACGCCGGCGCAGATGCTGGGCACAGTCCCGAAGCTGAAAGAGATGGGCATCAAGTGGGTGACGCTCGATGATCGCTGGTTCGATAGCTATGGCGACTGGAATCCGCGGAAGGAGACTTTCCCGGATGATTCCATCAAGAAGATGGTCGACGACTTCCACAAGGAAGGCATGCTGGCGCAAATCTGGTGGCTGCCGCTCGGGGTGGAAGATGGCGAGGGGCGATGGGAGTCCCACAAGTACGTTGTGTCCAAGGTGGTTCAAGATCATCCCGACTGGCTGATTCTCGACAAGAACGGCAAGCACGCCCACATCACGCGTGGTCTGGCCGCGCTCTGTCCGGCGGTGCCGGAAGTGCGCGCGTATCACAAACAGTTGACGGAAAAATTCATTCGCGACTGGGGATTCGACGGCAGCAAGCTGGATAATATCTACAGTGTTCCAGCCTGTTACAACCCGGCGCACCATCACAAATCGCCGCAGGATTCGGTGAATGCGATGGGCGATGTGTACAAGGAAATCTTCCAGACGACGCGCGCCCTTAAACCACAGAGCGTGACCCAGGCCTGTCCGTGCGGAACACCGCCATCGCTAGCTTGGCTGCCGTTCATCGACCAGGCGGTGACGGCCGATCCGGTAGGAGCGGTGCAGGTGCGGCGGCGGATCAAGATGTATAAGGCATTGCTGGGGCCCGAGTCGGCGGTGTACGGCGATCACGTCGAACTGTCGGCGATGACGAGAGTGGGGAAAGACTGGAAAGAACATGGCGACGATTTCGCTTCCACGATTGGAGCCGGAGGCGTGGTGGGAACGAAGTTCGTCTGGCCCGATCCCGGTCCGAAGTTCAAGGACGTGAATCTGACGGCGGCGAAAGAAGAGCACTGGAAGAAGTGGATCGGTCTGTATAACGACAAGATGCTTTCGAAGGGCGAGTTCAGGGATCTTTACGTGACCGGCTATGACACGCCCGAAGGATATGCGATCGCGAAAGACGGCAAAATGTATTACGCGTTCTTCGCGCCTTCCGACTCGCCGTGGAAGGGCGAGGTTGAGCTGCGCGGGTTGAAGCCCGGGAAGTATCGTGTGAGTGACTACAGCGAGGCCAAAGACTTCGGCACGGTGGAGGCGGCGGATAACGGCGTGGCGAAGCTGCCGGCGGAATTCAAGGATCATCTGTTGCTTGAGGTCAGTTCGCAGCCGTAAACGTTGGCGAGGATGGCGGGAATGCGGGCAGACAGGTATCCTGATCTGCCCGATTTTTTTGTGGAGGTGCGCGTGCGCGGGCTGAAAGCGAAGCGAGTCCTGATCACCGGCGGCGCCAGTGGCATAGGAGCGGCTACGGCGGCGCGATTTCTTGAGGAAGGATCTGTGGTGTGCGTGCTCGACCGCGATGCGGAGGGCCTACAGAAGATTCGCCGCGAACTGCCCAGTCTCGCGGGAACGCTTCATGCCGACGTATCGAACCTGAAACAAGTCCAGGCTGCCTTCGCCGAAGCGATTCGCCTGATGGGCGGAGTGGATGTGCTGGTGAATAACGCCGGCATCAGCATCCGTCATAACTTTCTCGACATCACGCCGGAAGAATGGGACAAAGTGATGGCCGTGAATCTCACCGGAGTGTTCTACGTGGCGCAGACGGCGGCGCGGCACATGATGGACCGAGGGAGCGGCGTGATTCTGCAGACGGCTTCGACCAACGGCGTCATGGGATATCCGTTTTATGCGGATTACAACGCCAGCAAGGCGGGCGTGATCGAGTTGACGAAGTCGATGGCGCTGGAACTGGCGCCGAAAGTCAGGGTATGCGCCGTGGCTCCGGGATACGTGTTGACGCCGATGCAGCGCGCCGAGTACACGGATGAAATGCTCGCAGAGATCAACCGGAAGATTCCCTTGCGCCGTCACGCACAGCCGGAAGAGATTGCGGCGCTATTCGCATTCCTCGCCTCCGACGATGCACAAAATATAACCGGCCATGTATATACGTGCGACGGCGGAGAAACCGCAGGAGGGCTGGCCAGCCGGTAAGCTATGCAGGTTGAAGGGAAACTTGCGGGAAAGGTTGCGCTGATCACGGGCGGCACGTCCGGCATCGGCGAAGCCGTGGCTGAACTGTTTGCACGCGAGGGTGCGAAGATCGCCGTCGCCGGCCGCAATGAGTCGCGCGGTCACGCGGTCACGGCACGCATTCTCGAGTCCAGCGGAAAAGCCATCTTTCTGCGTACGGACGTTCGCAAGGCCGCCGAATGCCAACGGGCGGTGGAGGAGACGCTGCGCTCGTTTGGGCGTCTCGACATTCTGTTCAATAACGCGGGAGTCTTCTTTGCGCAGACGGCGCTCGAATGCTCTGAAGAAGAATGGGACCTGCAGATTGACATCAACCTGAAGGGAACATTCCTGACGTCAAAGTACGCGCTCGCTCCGATGATCGCGCAGGGTGGCGGAGTGATTATCAATAACAGTTCGGGCTGGGGCCTAGTCGGTGGCGACAAAGCGGTGGCGTATTGCGCTTCGAAGGGCGGAGTGGTTCTGCTCACAAAAGCGATGGCCATCGATCACGGACGGCAAGGCATCCGCGTGAATTGCATTTGCCCGGGCGATGTGGACACTCCTATGCTGACCGAAGATGCGCAGCGGCGCGGCCTGGACTGGAAGACCTATCTGGCAGGTTGCGAGAGCCGGCCCTTGGGGCGGATTGGCACCGTCGAGGAGATTGCGAAAGCGGTGCTGTTTCTGGCGTCGGACGATTCGTCGTTCATGACCGGAGCAGCGCTGGTCGTGGATGGCGGCGGTACGGCAGATTAGCGCTCGACTTGGAGGCGGCATGAGCACGATCGTTTTTCTCGGCGGAGGTCGGATCACGTCGGCGATTCTGGCGGGCCTCCGTCTGGGAAAGAACAGACACCGCGTGGTCGTGCATGATCGCGATCCGGGCAAGCTGCGCGATCTGAAAAAGCGATACGCGGTTGCGGTCGAGCCCGATCTGGCCAGAGCAGTCGAGCAAGCGGACATGCTGATTGTTGCGGTTCGTCCGAGTTCGGTTCGCGAGCTTCTTCGCATGGTTGGGAAAGTGATGGCGGGACTGAACCGGCGAGTGCTCACGGTGAGCCTAGCGGCAGGCGTACCGCTGCGCGTGCTGAGGGAAGAGGCCGGCCCTCGCGTGATATGGGCACGGGCGATGCCGAGTCCGGTATGCCGCAGTGGGCGCGGCCTTACGGCGTTGACTTTTTCCCGAAGTTTGCCGCGTGCCGATCGCAAATGCGTCCACGATTTTTTCTCGATCTTCGGCCAGGTCGTTGAAATCCCGGAAAACAAATTCGATGCGTTCACCGTGACCTACTCATGCAGCCATGGCTATCACGCGCTGGCGACTCTGGCGCGAGTTGCGCAAGAGGCAGGTCTTGATCGAAAGACTGCGTTGCTGGCGAGCGCCCATGCGTTGGCGGATGGGATCATCGCCTGGCGGGATGGGAAGCATTCGTTGGAGTCGCTATTTGAGGAGGCGGCGACTCCTGGCGGCATTGCCGCGGCGACTGCGACTGGAATGGACGCCGCCGGATACAGGCGTGCAGTGCGGCAAGGCGTTGCTGCCGGGCTGCGGCGGGCCCGCGCGAACGCGGGCAAATGATTTTTACGAGAACTGATAACCATCGGCTTACGTATTCGTCTAAAGGGACATGCCTGTGTGCCGAAGACTGCCTCAACACCGACACAATTTTCTTTTGGAGCTCCCATGCGATTTCTGATCTGCCTGCTGACCGTCGCCGTACTGATTCCGGCCACCGTGGCCGCCGCTAACCAACCTGCCGATCTGGAAGCGCGGCGCAAAGCGCTGAACGACCTGCTGCACGAGCAGTGGGAATACACCATGCGCACCAACCCCATCTATGCTTCCATTCTGGGTGACAAACGCTATAACGACAAACTCGACGACTTCTCGCAGCAAGCCATTGACGACAATCTGGAACAGACTCGGCGTTTCCTGGACCGTTTCGAAGCGATTGACACCACCGGCTTTCCCGAGCAGGAAGCGCTGAACAAGCAGCTTATGGTTCGAGACCTGAAAATGTTCCTGGAAAACGTGCGCTTCAAACCGTGGGAGATGCCGGTGAATCAGTTCAGCGGAATTCACATTGACGCGCCGCAACTGGTCAGCGTTCTGTCGTTCGAGAGTGTGAAAGATTACGAAGACTACATTACGCGGCTGAAGCTGCTTCCGCGGCTGTTTGACCAGAACATCGAACAGATGCGGAAAGGCATGGCGGCGGGGCTGATGCCGCCAAAGATTCTGCTGGAAAAAGTTGTGACGCAAGCGAATGGAATCTCTACGACCGCGCCGGACCAAAGCCCGTTTACTCATCCCTTTGACAAGTTTCCCGATGCCATCTCAGAGGCGGATCGCAAACGGCTGCGCGAGGCTGGCTTGGCTGCGGTCAAAGATTCCGTGCTTCCGGCCTACGTCAAATTCACGGCGTTCGTGCGGGACGAGTACGCGCCGAAAGGGAGATCGGAGCCCGGAGCGTGGTCTCTGCCGGACGGCGCCGCCTGGTACGCGTTTCGCGTAAAAGAGAGCACGACGACAAATTTGTCACCCGAAGAAATCCATCAACTTGGGCTGGAGCAGGTGAAAGAGATCGAAGGCCGCATGCTCGCGGTGGTGAACCAGCTTGGCTACAAAGATCTGAAGAGCTTCAGCGCCTCACTCCAGACCAACCCCAAGGTCCACGCACATTCCCGCAAAGAGATTCTCGACCTCTACCAAAAGTACACGGATCAAATGTACCTGAAGCTGCCGGCGATGTTTGGACGTCTTCCCAAATCGAAGTTGCAAATCATGCCCATCGAGGAGTTCCGCGAAAAGGAGGCATCCACGGAATACGTTGCAGGAACTCCGGATGGATCACGTCCCGGTCATATCATGGCCAACACCGGCAACTTCGAGAAAGGCACCACGCTTGACATTGAAACCACCGCCTATCACGAAGGCGTGCCCGGACATCACATGCAGATTTCTATCGCGCAGGAATTGCCCGAACTACCGCTCTTCCGCCAGCACGAGGAATATACAGCCTACGTCGAAGGATGGGCTCTCTACTCGGAGAGATTGGGCAAGGAAGTTGGATTCTTCCAAGATCCTTATAGCTACTATGGCCACCTGCAGGACGACATGCTGCGGGCGATTCGCCTGGTGGTCGACACCGGCTTCCATTACAAACACTGGACCCGGCAGCAGGTGGTTGATTTCTTCCACGACCACTCTGCCATTGACGAGGCCGAAGTGCAGAGCGAGACCGACCGTTACATGGCGTGGCCGGCGCAAGCACTTGGCTACAAAATCGGACAGCTCGAAATTCTGAAGCTGCGCCAGTATTCGAAAGACCAGCTCGGCGACAAGTTCGACCTGCGCGCCTTCCACGATGAAGTGCTCTCAGGCGGAGCGCTTCCGATGGACGTGCTGAGCACGCGCATTCACGAGTGGGTAGGACAACAGAAGGCGCAGGCATCGCTATCATCGCTCAGCCCGCGGTCGAACCCGAATCAGAACCCATAGGGAACTCATTTAGAGTTGCCGTGCCACCGGGAAGTTATAATCCTCAGCAATGCGACAATTTTTCCGCATGCTGCTTCTGGTTCTGGTCCTGATGACGGTGGCGCTGATTTCGGCGCTTGCCGCCATGCGGTTGGCCATCCACGGGCGCGAGGTAGCCATACCGAAACTGGTGGGCATGAGTCCGTCCGAGGCTGAGCGCGCGGGCGCGGCTTTAGGCCTGCAGGTGGTGGTCGAGCGGCAGTTCTACAGCGCCGACATTCCCGAAGGAAAAATCATGACCCAGATGCCGCCGCCGGGAACAACGGTGCGGCGGGGCTGGGGAGTCCGTCTGGCGCAGAGTCTGGGGCCACAGCGGGTGGCGATTCCCGACGTGACGGGAGGGAGTGAACGGGTCGCCGAGTTGAACATACGGCGCCGCGGGCTGACTCTGGGCTCGATCGCACACGTCAGTTTGCCGGATGGGACATTGGATCAGGTGATATCGCAGAGCCCGCCGGCCAATGCCAGCGGTGTGGCAGCGCCCAAGATCAGTCTGCTGGTCAGCGACGGCCCGGAGCCGTCAGTCTATGTAATGCCGGACCTTACCGGACAACCGCTGGGCAGCGCAACGCTCACTCTACAAGATGCGGGACTGAAAGTCGGAAAAGTCAGCGTGCTTCCACCGTCGCCGTCGCCGGGCGAGCCGCAAACCGCTCCAGTTGCGCCGCCTGCAATCCCAGAACCCAGCCCTGCGAGCATGATTGTGACCCAGATACCGGCGCCAGGGCAGAAAATCGTGGCGGGCAGCGCGGTGAATTTCGAGGTGCGCTGAACCAGCGAGCTGCGCTCGCCTGCACAGCCGAGGGCGGCTGTGCCTACGCAATCATCTCCGTGCGATCAATGCGGCGAAGAAGCCGTCGCACGGATGCACGCCGGGGATTGTTCTCAGATACGGTCCAGTAAGAAGGGATGCGGTATCCTTCCAGCACATTTCGCCCGACTGCCGCAGCTGCTCCAGCTCTCCCTTGCAATCGGCGACCTTGAATTCCGCCGAGCCGTCGAGAGCAGCTTCCACCACCGCTTCGTTTTCCTCGCGCTCCAGCGAACAGGTGGAATAGACGAGCCGTCCTCCAATCGCAAGCTGGGCTAGCGCGGACTTCAGGATGGCCACCTGCCGCGTGTGAAGATCGTGCAGGTCTTCCTCTTTGAGCCGCCACTTGATCTCTGGGTTACGGGCTAGCGTGCCGGTGCCGGAACAAGGCACGTCGGCGAGAATGCGGTCGAAAGTACACGAGAAGGGCAACAGACGCGCGTCCGCCGCGACCACATGGACGTTCGGCAGGCGGCTGAGGCTCTGCAGCAAGCGCGCGCGGTGAGGATGCAACTCCGTTGCGAACACTCTGGCGCGCGGGTTGCGCCGGGCGATTAAGGCGGTCTTACTGCCGGGAGCGGCGCAACAATCCAGAATTATTTCCCCACGACCGGCCAGCAACGCTACCAGTTGCGAAGCTTCATCTTGAATGTTGATGCGGCCTTCCTGGCAGGCACGCGTCGTGGTTACGTCGCCCGCTAGAACGCGCCGTGCGGCGGATAGAATGCGACCCGGCGCGAGCTGCACGCCGGCCTCGGCCAGTTCCGCACCAGATTCATCGCTGTGAATGTAAATGGAGGTGGCGGGCACCGTCTGATCATGGACGCAGATCTGCCGCGCCGCCTCAGGTCCATAGTGCCCGGTCCAGCGAGCAACCAGCCACGATGGATGAGCCGCGTTCTGCGCCAGCGAAATCGGGTCGGGCGATTTGCTGATTTCCGTGAAGATATCGTCCGGGTTGGCGCCAGTAATTTTCCGGAGAACCGCATTCACGAACGACGCGGCCGAACGCTTTCGCGCCGCTTTGACCAGCTCCACACTTTCGAAGATGGCCGCGCGCGCCGGTACTCTGGAAAGAAACTGCAATTGATAGACGCCGAGGCGCAATGCGGCCAGCACCTCGCTATCCAGCCGCGCGAGCTTCTTCGACGATGCCGCAGCCAGACGCTGATCGAGCAGAGACTGCCAGCGGAGCACTCCCATCACCAGTTCGGTGGCCAGCCCGTGATCACGCGAGGAAAGCTTCGCCAGGCGAATGGAATGGAGCAGTTCAGCGGCGTAGGATTCTTCGCGTTCGACTCGTAGAAGAATTTCGAACGCAGTGGCGCGAGCGGGAGAAACGGCCATCGCAGCCTACTTTCCCAAATGATCGCCGGATTTGGGCCGGTAGCCGTTGATGAATTCTTGCGCGGTCATGCGACGCTTGCCCTCGAGTTGAATTTCGAGCAGCTCCAGCGTCGTGTCCGCATGCAGGCCGCAGCCAACGAACAAGCGCGTTCCCTCGACCGCGATTTCGCCGGGCGTAGTCTTAACCGTACGTTGCGCGGGCTGAGCGCGATGCACTTGCAGCGTTTTACCCTTAAAGGTCGTGAAGGCTCCGGGCCACGGTTGAAAGCCGCGCAGGCGGTTGAACAGGTCTTTAGCGCTGCGAGCGAAATCCATGCGGCCATCTTCTTTTTTCAGAATTGGCGCGAGCGTGGCTTGCGAATGATCCTGCGGAATCGGGCGGATTTGCCCATTGTCGAGTCCGCGCAGGGTCTCGACCATCAGATCGGCGCCGATGGCCGCCAGCCTCGGGCCCAACGTCTCGGATGTATCTTCTGTGCCAATTGGAATCTCACGCTGCATGAGGATGTCGCCGGTGTCGAGGCCTGCATCGATGCGCATGGTGGTAACCCCGGTGACAGATTCACCGTTGGCAATCGCCCACTGGATAGGCGCAGCGCCGCGATACTTCGGCAGCAGAGACGCATGCAGGTTCAAATTTCCGAGCCGGGGGAGATCAATCATCCACTGCGGAATGATGCGGCCATAGGCTACGACGATGATCGCGTCCGGAGCAATCGCGGCAAGCTGGTCGCGGAATTCGGCGTTGTTCTTGATGGTCGCGGGCTGCACAACGGCAGTGCCCAAGCGGAGTGCCGCGTTCTTCACGGGAGAAACGGATAGTTCCATGCCGCGACCGCGGGGACGATCGGGTTGCGTCACTACCAACGGCACGGAATGACCGGCCTCGACTAGTTTCTCAAGCGTCGGAACTGCGAAACTGGGAGTGCCGCAGAAAACGAGAATCATAGATATGTGATCGCTCTAACTCGATCTTAATTCACCTGACTTTGTCATCGACCGAAGCGAGGGATCCGCAGCTCGCGGCGTACAGCAGGTCCTTCCCCTTCGACTGCGCTCAGGGTCAGGATGACAATTCACGAAATGGAATCGCTACCACTCTCCCGCCTTCACCAGTTTCTTGATCTTCCGCTTGATTAGGTCGCGTTTCAGCGCGCTGACGTGCGAGATGTACAGCTTGCCGTTCAAGTGGTCGGTTTCGTGCAAAAAAGCCCGTGCCAGCAGGTCCTCTCCCGTGTGCTCGAAAAACTTGCCGCTCAGGTCCTGCGCGCGCACCGTTACGGTCTTGGCGCGGGTGACGTCTTCGCGAAATTCGGGAATGCTCAGGCAGCCTTCGCTGCTGCGCTGGCGGCCTTCTTTGCTGACGATCACCGGATTGATCAACACGAGCCTGGCGTTGGGGTCTTCCTTGAAGGTCACATCCACAACGGCGATTCGTTTCGAAATTCCGATCTGCGGAGCCGCCAGACCGACGCCATGGGCCGCGTACATCGACTCGAACATGTCGTCCACGAGTTTCTTGAGCACGTCGTCGAAGCTGGTCACCTCGGCGGCAGGTGTTTCCAGGACCGGATCGCCGAATTTCACAATTGGGTAGATCATTTTTGGTAAGTTTGGATTGTCATCTTGAGCGAAGCGAAAGACCTATGCGTTGGGGCGACCTCAAATGCATAGGTCTTTCGCTTCGCTCAGGATGACACCGTTTCAAATTAGTAGTTCTTCAGTTGTTCCAGGTAGCCTTGGAAGTTTCGTTTTGTTTCCTTCATCGAGTCGCCGCCGAATTTTTCGAGGGCGCAGCGCGCCAGGGTGAGCGCGACCATAGCCTCGGCGGCTACGCCGGCGGCGGGTACCACGCAGACATCCGAGCGCTCGTACGCCGCCTTCACGGGCTCGCGGGTCGCGAAATCCACCGACTGCAAGGGACGGCGCAACGTAGAGATCGGTTTCAGATAGCCGCGAACGCGAATCTCTTGCCCGTTGGAGACACCGCCTTCCAGCCCTCCGGCATTGTTGTGCGCGCGCGTGAAACCCGCGAATCCCGCGCCGTTCTGATAGCCGATCTCGTCATGCACGGCCGACCCTGGCGAATGCGCTGCCTGAATCCCGCTTCCAATCTCTACCGCTTTCACCGCCTGCAACGACATGACTGCCGCGGCCAAGAGCGCATCCAGTCGCTCGTCCCACTGCGCGTAGCTGCCGAGACCGGGTGGAACACCGTGCGCTACGACCTCGAAAACTCCACCCACTGAATCGCCGGTGCGTAGAACTTTATCGACTTCTTCCTTCATGCGCTGCTCGGCATCGGCGTCGGCGCAGGAAAGCAGCACCTCGTCCTTGCGCGAAAGAGGTTCGATTTGCTCCCACGGGATTTCCCGATCGGCAATCGAAACCGAGCCTACCGCAATCACGTGGCTGAGAACTTCCATGCCCAACTCGCGCAGCAGCAGCTTGGCGAGCGCGCCAATCGCCACCCGCGCCGCCGATTCCCTCGCCGAGGCTCGTTCCAGAACGTAGCGTGCTTCGGTGAAATCGTACTTCAAGGCTCCGGCCAGATCGGCATGGCCCGGCCGCGGCGACGCGACGCGCTTGTGTTTCTCCGGATCGCCAGCTTCCACCGGCAATGACTCTTTCCAATTTTGCCAGTCGCGGTTCTCGAGCATCACCGCGATCGGCGAGCCGATGGTTTTGCCGTGATGCACGCCCGAAAGAAAGTGTGCTGTATCGGATTCGATCTTCATGCGCCCGCCGCGCCCAAAGCCCTGTTGGCGGCGCCAGAGTTCACGGTCGACAAATGACTGATCCACCACCAGCCCGGCGGGAAGCCCGGAAAGGAACGCAACCAGGGCCTCGCCGTGGGATTCTCCGGAAGTGAAGTAGCGCAGCATGTCGAAGAGGCATTGTAAACGAAGAAGAAACGTTCAGCTCTCTTTGATTTTCAAGTCGAAGATTCTTGGGCCGAAGCTTTTTTGCGCCTAATGCGCGGCTTGCGCAGGTACAATGGATCAATACTTTGTACTGCAAGTCGCGGGACGACCCGGTTTCAAGGCCATCGCGCCCTTCGTCAGAATACGCGAGGCTCTTCCCATGTTGACCATGAAGGCTGGTCCGATTCATCCGGACGTTGCTGAACGCATTCGCTGCGTGATTGCGGACGACCACGAAATGCTGCGCTACGGCGTGCGCCGCCTGCTGGAAGATGCCCCCGACTTTGCTGTGGTGGGGGAAGCGGGCGATGCCGCCGAAGCTCTCAAGCTGGTCCTGGAGCACCACCCCGATTTGGTGCTGCTCGACATCAGCATGCCCGGTATGTCGTCGTTCGAAGCCGGACGCCTGATCGAAGAACACTGCCCCGGCACGCGCATCGTGTATCTGACCATGCATGAGGATCAGGAGTATGTGCAGCAAGCCCTGCGCTCGGGCGCGAGCGGGTACCTGGTGAAAGATACTCCCGCGCCGCTCTTGTTGCGGGCGCTGCGCGAAGTGCATCGCGGTGAACGGTCCTTGAGTCCGCAGATCGAGACGAAACTGAAGGATGACGCGATCCGACGGAACCAGGCAGTACGGCCGATGAGGAGAAGCACCCTGACTGTGCGCGAACGCGAAGTGATGAAATTACTCGCCGAGGGGCGTACCGTGAAGCAAGCGGCGGCAGCCCTCGAAATCAGCGTCAAGACAGTGGAAGCGCACAAGTTCAACCTGATGCGCAAACTCGACATTCACAACAAGGCCCAGTTGGTCACGGTCGCCATCCAGAAGAAAATTCTTCCGCTGCCGGTCTCGATGACCTAGAGCCGAACGACTGAGCTGCAGAGGCTGCGGCCCAGCCCCTAAAGAGGCGTCTGATTTTGAAGAACGTACGGTACCGCTAAAGCGATACCCTGATACAAAGCCGGAGTTTTTCCGCAGCCAGTGAAGCCCCTGGCCTACCCAAAACTAGCTGCGGCAGCGAGGCTGGCAAGATCGGGGACTTCCAGGTCGGGCCGCCCGGCTGAAGCGCGGACTGCTCCAATCCCCGGACGAGCCGACTTCCGGTTCACCCACACCGTCGAAATCCCCAGAGATTGCGCCGGCACCACATCGTGATAAATACTCTGGCCGGCGTGCAGCAATCGCTCCGGAGAAATCGCAAGCGTGCGCAAGGCCATCTGAAAATTATTGAGAGAAGGTTTGTAGCTTCTCGCCTGTTCCGCCGTGATCACGCCATCGAATTCCACGCCCAGATGCTTCCGTGTCCCCGCAAATAGATCGTTGTCAATGTTTGAAATTACCGCGAGCTGGTAGCGCTTTTGCAGTTCGCGCAGGGCAGCCACCGTATCTGGAAAAGGCAGCCAGGCGGGGACCGATTCGTGCAGCGAGCGAATTTCGGCGGGAGTGGCTTTGAAATGAAGGCGATCTGCAAACGACCGCACCACTGATTGGAGCACGTCGCGGTAGCTTTGGTAGGGGCCGCTCTCCGCCTCCGCCTCAAATTCCCCGTAGAGTTCAAGCATGGAGGCGTCGGGCAGGCTTTGACCGTGGTTTGCGAGTACGGTCCGGAGCACAGGCAGAATTCCCGACTCCCAATCAATCAGAGTGCCGTAGCAGTCAAAGCTGATGGTGGTGAAACGCGAGAAGTCCATGGGAGGCGAGCCCAGGTGCCGTCCCTTGCGGGACTTGATTTGTCCCTTCCTTCTACCCGGCACTCACGTGCCGGGCTTTCTTGTTCCGCCGCTTCGCGGCTGGAGAATCGATGGTTTCACTCTTTCGCTCGACCTCAAGCCTCAACCCAGACTCCGACGGGATTCTTGTTCGAGCTTGCTTCGGCTATTTCACTTCCAGTGGAGACTTTAGCCTGAAGCTGAGTGCGGACTCGGCGGGAAGAACAATCTCCTTATTGCCGGTAAACGCGGCGCCGCCCGTACCTGCGCCGCCGCCGGCGACCGCGCCAATCGCAGCGCCTTTTCCGCCACCGGCCAAGCCGCCGATGATTGCGCCGAGCGCTGTGCCACCGCCTGCCATCACCGCTGTGCGCTTGCCCTTGCCCTTTAACGTGCGGCTGATAGCGGAGGTTTCAATCCGCTGCCCGGCCCCATTTACCGTCACTGAAGTCAGCCTGAGTTCCAGCAGAGCGCCTCCTTTGAACCTACCCAAAGGCTTTGCGTCGACCACCGTGCCGCGAGCCGATGCGCCCGCTGGAATCACGGTGTTGCCATCCACGGTGACGGCAGAAGCCAACGTGGCGCTGAAAGAGTCACCCGGCGAGCTGATCTTCGATCCCACCGAATTTCCCAGCCTCACGGTCAGCGTCGTGCCGGCGGGGACGACTACCGGTTGCGGCGCAGGCGCATTGGTCTCTGCCGAAGAACCCGCCGCGTTCCCGCCGCCAGCGATCGAGGGGGCTGCCGTGTTGTCGGCGGAATTGGAGGCCGTATCGGCAGGCTTGCTGGAACAGGCCACGAGCGTAAACAACAACACAATGGAGAGCACGTACAGCGCACGGGAAGGCATAATCTTTACCTCTGGAATCAAGATTTGTTGAGGACAAAACTGTAACCGAAGCGGGCCAAGTGCACAAACCCAATAGGGCAATTCTAGACGGCACGGATTCCTATCATCTGGAGCCTGTATCCCTTAGCGCGCCCGAAACGACCACCGGGATGAAACCCAATCCGATTGGACTCACGCGGCCCTGAAGGACCGCTCTTCCACGGTGCTGCCCGCATTCGTGAGTTCTTCTGCAAGGTGTGAAGCCGTGCCCTACCTAAAACCGACTTATGAAATACGCCCTACGCTTTCTGTTCGCTGAACAGATCAAGCACGGGCGGTGCGGAAGTTGGACTCTCGGGCGTCGCGGGCGTGACCGTTGATGCACCAGCATCGGGCACGTCGGCTTTCGCATCCGGCGCGTTTCTCCCTTGCAGGAATTTCCTGGAATCGAGCAGCGGGCGTCCCAGCGACGCATTGTAGCTAGTCCATGGCCCTTCGAGTTCAGACTCGCGATCGAAGTGGGCGCGCATCGCCTCCATCTTGGAATCCAGATCATCGAGATAGTGGAGCATGAGCGCCTCAGGGAACATCGGCAGCTTGGGCGATCCAAAGTCGTATTGCCCGTGATGGCTGATGATCATGTGTTCGAGCAGAGTTTTCAGTTCTTCGGGGAAATCCGGCAGTTTTGCAAGCCTAGCTTGCAGCATCTCCAGTTCGATGATCATGTGCCCGAGCAACTGGCCGCGCGTGGTGTAGGAAAACGAGCGGTTGTAAGTAAGTTCCTGAAGCTTGCCGATGTCGTGCAGAAACGCTCCTGTCAGCAGCAGGTCGCGGTTGACCTGGGGATAGTTCCGGCAAATCAGATCGCAGGAGCGGAACAGGGACACGACGTGATCGAGCAGCCCGCCGATATAGGCATGATGAAGCGTCTTGGCCGCGGGGGCGTTGCGGTAGCGCTCGGCAATCTCCGCATCGGCCATGAACAGTTCCACCAGCGCCTTCAGGTGCGGATTCTGGAACGTGGCAACAAACTCGGTCAACGTTCGCCAGAGTTCGCCGATGTCCTTGGTGGTTTTTGGCAGGTAGTCGGTGAAGTCGACCTCAGCTTCTTCCATGCGCCGCAGCTTGTGAATGGTGAGCTGAAAACGATTCTTGTACTTGTTGATGAGTCCTTTGATCTTGAGAAAGTCTTCCTGCTCGAAGGCGTCGATGAATTCTTCGACGTTGTCCCACATCTTGGCTTCGATCTGGCCAGTGCGATCGGCCAGGGTCAACGCAAGGTAAGGCTCGCCATTTTTCTTCGCTTTCACCTGCTTCGATGCCACCACGAAGCTGGAGGTGATGACCTTGTTTTCCTGCTGGGAACATTCGGAGATAAAAAACTCTTTCATGAGCCTCCGCGAAATTGGCTTGCCGTATCCAGCGCCTAAAGGCGCATTTATCGCTACTGCACTCGCGGCATGCCTGAAGGCATGCCCTGATACGAATCTTACTTGCGCCTCGGAAGACTAGCCTAGAACACGCCCAGTTTCTTCTTCTTTTTCAGTTTCTTGGCAGAGGCCTCTTTGGCCGTGGTTTCGACCGGCTTGGTTTGCTTGGCACTCGCGCCCGAGTCGATGTAACCATTCTTGATGTCAATGAAAGCTTCTTCGCGCAGCGTGGTCAGATATACGCGCAGCGCCGGCTGCAGTTTCTGCATGTACAACTCATCCTGGATGCGCGACTCGACTTCCTTCAGCGGGGGAATGCCCGCCATCTGATGCTCGGTCACCTGCAGGATCACGTATCCCTGCTTGGTGCGAACCACATCCGTGACTTCACCGGCCTTCAACGCGAAAACCTTGTCTTCCAGTTCCTTCGAGAGCGTGCCGCGCTTGAAGTAACTGAGGTCGCCGCCGTCTTTCGCCGACGGTCCATCGGAGTACTTTTTCGCCAAATCTTCGAACTTCGCGCCCTTGTGGAACTGGTCGAGTAAATCCTGCGCCTGAGCCTGGGCGGCGGCCAGCGCAGTCTCGGTCTCGGCCTCCGATGGCGGCTCGGGCTTCGCGTCAGCAGCGGTGGCCGGTTTGACGGGAGGCTTGGGCGCAATCAGAATTTCGCTCAGGCGAACCTGCTCGGGACGCTCCATCTCCGCACGATGCTGGTCATAGAACCGCTTCACGTCATCCTTGTTCATGGCCAGGTGTTTCCCAACTTCCTCACCGATCACATGCTGGGTGACAATCTGATTGCGCAAGTTCTGCTTGAAGTCTTCATAGGAGGCCCCCTGCGCCTCGGCTGCTTTCTCCAGTTCTTCCATGGATCCGAGGTTCATCTGCTTGCGCATTTCATCGAGGCGCTTGATGAGTTCGGTGTCTCCGGTGATGCCGAGGTCTTTGGCTTTTTGCAGAAGCAGTTGCTGGTCAATCAGATCGCGTAGAACGTCGCGCTGCTTTTCCGCAAAGGCGCGGTCGGCGTTGGCGGGGTCCTGCTGCTGCACTTCCTGCTTGAGCTGATCGCGGCTGCGGACGTATTCGGTGCGCGTAATAATTTCGTTGTTCACGCGGGCGATGATCTCTTCGACAACGCTATCGGCCGGGGAAAGGGACGGGAACAGCAATGCATATCCGATAGCAAACAGCAGGGGAAGTCTGGTCTTCTTCATTAGGGCTCTCTCACACCTGGGGTACACCCGAGGAAAAGTTGTGGTGTTATTTTACGCCACACGCAGTGTCGAGGCCAATGGAACGGGCGTTCCGTGCCGTCCTAGTACCGTGACCGCGTGATTTGTACCGTCTCAGCACTGGGGGTAGCGCCGCCGTTCCCGCGGCTGTCCTCACCCGCCGGGCCGAGGGCGAGACGCCCTCGGGACAGCCGGCAAGATGCCGGCGCTACTCGTTTTCCACATCGACGCTACCGAGCGGGTCGGGTTGACTAATTTCCTCGCGTCAGCGTCAGAGCAGTCACATCATTGTGTTTCGGAGCCGTGCGCATGAAGTCCTGCACCCGTTGCAGGATCTTCTGGGAAAGATCTTTGGCCGATGAAGGTCCAGCCTGCATGACGCCC
>Ga0074046_10002372_pt1 | contig 16366 bp, 14 predicted proteins | sample BogForMeECP23OM3_FD_94441 | JGI IMG/M metagenome (GOLD analysis project Ga0074046, IMG submission 94441) | Bog forest soil microbial communities from Calvert Island, British Columbia, Canada - Bog Forest MetaG ECP23OM3 | ecosystem: Environmental > Terrestrial > Soil > Wetlands ...
CCGCAGCAGCTGCTCATCGGCCGCCGATAGCTCCGCCCCTGCCTGGTTCCGGTCCTGTGTCACGTCAGTCATCTGGTGTCTCCTCCGTCTCGGAAGTTACACCGTTTAACTTACAGTCCCTTCATGGCGGCTGCGAGTTGATCTTGTGCCCGTGTTGTCGCGTTCATCTTGCCGGGCGGGCTGGGCGGGCAAGGCTGCGCTTCGGCTGTCGCGCCGGTGGCGCCGGCTTCCACGGGGCCGGGGCTGCGGGTTCGCCTCCTCTTGGTGTGCGTCGGGGCGGGGTGCGGCGGTCAGGTCGGTGCGGGCAGGGCCCGGATGCGCCAGAACGCTTCGACGATCTGGTCTGCCCAAGGCCAGGTGCCGGGGATCTTCAAGCGGCGTCGGCGCTGGCCGTGGACCAGGCGGGCGGGGACGTGCAGGAAGCGGTAGCGCAGGGTCTTCGGCGTCGCCTTGGCCATGTCGCCGTCGCAGCCGAGGAGTTGGAGCCAGGCGCGCAGGTCGCAGGCGAGGGCGGTGGCGGTGAGCCAGGCCTGGTTGATCTTCATGAAGCGGGACGGGAAGCGGGCCAGGCTCTCGGCCTTGCTGTCGCGGATCTTCGGTTCGACCCGGCTGTGCGCGCGGTGCCGAAGATCGAGCCAGGACGGCTGGCGGCCCTGGGTGTTGGTGGCGAACGCGGTCAGCCGCACCCCGTGCTCGGTCTCGTAGGCGTTCGCGTCCCTGGCGTAGCGGGGGTGCAGTGGTTCGCGGCGCACGAACACCTGGTGGCCGGGCGGCCAGGCGGACAGGTCGCCGAGCAGGCCGGTGACCTCCACCACGAACGCGTGCTCGCGCACCGTGCCGTCGGCCTGGAGCGCGGCTTCCCACAGGGGGCGGCCGGTCCGCCGCTCCAGCGCGTCGACGGCGAGCACGGCGTCCATCTCCCGCCCGGTGAAGGTCCAGCCGGTGGAGTACTCCCAGGTGAAGGACGGGTGGACCCGTCCCCCGGTGGAGGCAATCCATTTCAGCAGCCCGCAGGAGAAGCCGGCGCCGTCGGTCCGGAACAAGATCTTGCGGCGGTGCGGGCCGGGGACCTGCTCGACGGCCTGCCGGAAGATGTCGATGTTGTCCTCGGTGTCGTTGCAGCCGGCGTCCCCCGGCCGCAGCTCCTGGGCGAGCATCTCGCCGGTGTTGTCGCAGTACACCAGCAGGGGGCACAGGCCGAACACGCCCTTCTTGTAGGTGCCCGCCGCGCCCTCCTTCTCGGAGGCGCAGGCCACCGGGGTGGCGTCGGAGTCCAGCACGGTCCAGCCTTCCAGCGGCCGCCTGTCGACCGTGATCCACGGGAACCCTTCGGGGCGCTCCCGGAGCAGCCCCCACACCCGGCGGCGGACCGCGGCGCGGGCCCGGGCGATCCGGCGCCGCTGCAGCTCGCCCGTCTCGTCCAGGGTCCGCCACACCGTGGGTGCCGAGGCGGTCGGCCCGAGGACCGCGCGCTGGTGCTCCAGCAACGCGATGTCGCCGATCGCCTCCGCCCCCAGGACGATCGCGCAGGCCAGGTCCACCAGCACCCGCCCGCGCGGATGCAGCGGCCAGAACCCCGGCAGGCGCATCGCGCCGGTCAGCGCCTCGTCCAGCCCCGTCTTCTCGGCCAGCAGCTGCAGGACCACCCCGCCGGCGTAGCCGAGCTGCCCCTTCCCGTCGGCCGACATGGTCACATCCGCCAGACGTCCACTACGCTTGCGCACGGAATCGGTGCCCCTGCCAACTGCATGATCAGTGTCTAGACACCACGGATCATTGCAGGCCGGGGCACCGTTTCTCCATCCGGGTGACGCTCAGTCACCACGCCTCAGATCGCCGTGAAAGACCGAGGCTAGACTCGCCGGGGCGGACCAACCAGCTACTCGCGAACGTCTGGGGCAGACCAGTCACAGCGGACCGGACCGAAGGTCGGCGCCGCGGGAAAGGACGAGCGCTCCAGCGGCAGGGCGGCATCGCGATGATGGCTTGGGCAGCCAGATGACCACGCGGCGACCGCAGCCAAGAAGGCGGCCACCGTCAGGTGAACGCCGCTGCGGCCGGCAGCGCACGTGCGATGACCGCCCGTTGGGTGGGCCGGGCCGGGCCGCTGGTGCACGGCGGATGCGACCGGCGGGCTTATCGCATGCCAGACTGCAGCCATGGATGATGCCGCTGCTCGCACGCTGGGCCGGGTTGCCGCCAACGACATCGAGCTGGCGTATGAGACGTTCGGGGATGCGGGCGCGCCGCCGGTCCTGCTGATCATGGGCCTGGCGACGCAGATGATCGCCTGGCCGGACGAGCTGTGCGAAGGTCTGGCCCGGTGTGGTCTGTTCGTCATCCGGTTCGACAACCGGGATGTCGGGGAATCGACTCACCTGCCGAACCTGCCACCGCCGCGGCTGGCCGACGTCGTGGTGCGCCGCAGGCCGCCGCCATACTCGATCAGCGACATGGCCGGCGATGTGGCCGGGCTGATCGATGGCCTGGGGCTGGGGCAGGTGCACCTGGTCGGCGCGTCGATGGGCGGGCTCATCGCGCAGGCCGTCGCGCTGGAGCACGCCGACCGGGTGCGCACGCTCACGCTGATGATGACCTCTACCGGATCCCGCCGGGTAGGGCAGCCCGAACCCCGCGTCTACGCCCGGCTGATGATGACCGCTACCGGATCCCGCCGGGTAGGGCAGCCCGAACCCCGCCTCTACGCCCGGCTGCTGCGGCCGCCCGTGGCCGCGGACCGGTCCGCGGCCATGGCCGCGGCCGTCCAGACGTTCCGGCTGATCGGCTCGCCCGGCTTCGCGTTCGACGAGGCCTACGTGCGTGACCTAGCCGGCCGGAGCTGGGACCGCGGGTATGATCCGGCTGGCCGCCGCCGGCAGCTCGCGGCGAGCGCGAGCCAGCACGACCGCGCCGCCGAGCTGCGCCATCTCACCGTCCCGGCACTGGTCATGCACGGCCTGCATGACCCGCTGGTCGCGCCGAGCGGGGGCCTGGCGATCGCCAGGGCGATCCCGGGCTCCCGCTTCGTGGGGTTCTCCGGCATGGGCCACGACCTGCCCCGGGCGCTGTGGCCGGAGTTCGTCAAGGAGATCGCGACGCTGACCGCGCTAGGCGAACAGCGCCCACGCCAGGGAGCGCCAGCGGGCTAGTGCGCGGACCACGAACCTTGACCGGTTTGATCATGCGGCTTTGGTCTTGGGGCGGCCCCAGCGTTGCTGCCGTTCGCTGCGGACGCGGGCGCGTTCGCGGCGCTGGGCGGCCAGGACGTCGGGGTGGCGGGCGTTGGCGTTGCGCCAGCGCAGGTAGGCCTGCAGCTTGCGGGCCAGCACGACGTGGCCGGGATGATCCGAGGCGCCCATGACAAAGGTGCGCAACGGCCCGAATTGCGCCTCGACCGGATTGGCCCAGGAGGCGTTGGTGGGCGTGAAGCACAGCTCGACGTTCTCCCGGCGGGCCCAGCGCCGGATCGCCGGGGTCTTGTTCGCCGGCAGGTTGTCCAAGATGACGAACAACCGGTAGCCGCCCGGCCGCGCCGCCCGGACCGACTTCAGCGCGGCCAGGGTGTGACCGCTGCCCTTGTGCTCGCGGGTCACGCCCCGCAGCTGGTCATCGCCCAGGGAATAGCAGCCGTGGAAATACCGGATGCCGTGCGTGCGGTGATAAGTCGCGCGCAGCCGCACCGGCCGCTTGCGGCAGGCCCAGCACACGCCGTGACACGGCCGGATCGACAGCGGGCCGAACTGGTCAAACCCGAAGCACCGGTCGGGGTACCGGCTGGTCACGTACTCGATCCGGTCCAGCTTGGCGTCCTTGTCCGGATCATGGGACTCCTTCCAGGTCCGGGTCCGCTGGAAGGAGATCCCGCGGGCGTGCAGCAATTGCCGCAGCCGCTCCCGGCCGACCCGGATGCCGCGCGAGGCCAGGTGGTCAGCCAGCTTGCGCACGCTCCAGTGCGTGAACGGCAGGCCCAGCTTCTCCGGCCGGGTCCGGGCCGCCGCGACGATCACCTCGATGTCGCCGTCACTGATCCGGCGGGGACGGCCGCCCGCCCACCGAGGGTCCAGCGCGGCCAGCCCCGTGCCGTTGAACGCGTGGATCACGTCCCGCACCGTGTCCTCATCCGCAGCGACCAGCCGGGCGATCGCCGGCACCCGGGTACCCGACGCCGACGCCATGATGATCATCGCCCGGCGGACCCGGATCGACCCGTGCTTGCCGCGCCGCACGATCTGCTGCAGCCGCCGGCCCTCCTCATCACTGAGCCGCCGCGCCCGCACCGGCTCAGCCATCACATCTCCTGGCACTCGATTTCCTCACCATAAGGTCGAGTGTGCGCCACAACCGGCCATGCCACCGCCACCGGCGGTAGTTCACCAGACCCGGCGAACGTATGTGGCCAGCGCACTAGCCGAAGGGTGTAACCACCGATCGCGGCCGGCTACAGGACGTCCTGACCATCCTAGGTGCCGCATCACCGCCGGTACGTCCCGGGCACGATGGTGCTGGAGACGACCTGGCATGCCCCTACCGGCTGGCTGGTCGTTCATGACCTGCTAGTAATGGGCCGATCCGACGTCAGTCACCGCCGCGCGGACTACTCTCGGGCGCCGACCAACTTCGGTGCTACCGGTGTGCTGCTGCGGAGCGCAACCTGTGTCGGCGGCCAGGTCGAGGTGATGGTGGATTGCTCCCCGCTGTTCAACTACGGAACCACCGGCGGGACCTGGAGCTACCGCGGCGAGGAGTACGCGTCGATGACGGTCGCCCCGGAACAGGGCGACCTCCGGCTCGATCTGGCCGGGAACATCCCGCTCGGGATGTTCGGCATCCGCTGTTACGGCCGCACCACGCTGACCGACGGCCAGTCGGCGTACGTCACCTTGTCGTGGGGCGCCGGCAGCGTCCCTGCAAGCTGGGAGGAGGCCGCAGCCGCGCTGGACGCCACCGTCGGCTACTGGCGTGACTGGCTGAGCACGGCCAGGGTGCCCGACCACCCGTGGCGGCCCTACCTCGAGCGCAGCGCCCTGACCCTCAAGGGGCTGAGCTACGCCCCGACGGGCGCGATCATGGCCGCGGCGACCACCTCGCTGCCCGAGACCCCGGGCGGGGCGCGCAACTGGGACTACCGCTTCACCTGGATCCGGGACTCGGCGTTCATGCTCCGGTCGCTGTATGAGCTTGGTTTCGGCTGGGAGGCGGTCGAGTATTTCGGCTTCATCATCGACGCGGTCAGCGGCGGCGACCGCAACGGGCCGTTCGAGCTGCAGATCATGTACGGTATCGGCGGTGAACGGGAGCTCACCGAGCGGACCCTGGACCACCTGTCCGGGTGGCGGGGGTCCCGCCCGGTCCGGGTGGGAAACGGCGCGTGGAACCAGCGCCAGCACGACGTATGGGGAATGATCCTGGACGCGGTCGACGTCCAGTTCCGGCGCAATGCCTCCCAGATCGAGATGCCGCTGTGGCAGGGCCTGGCCGGGTTCGTGCAGGCGGCTCTCGAGCACTGGCATGAGCCGGACCAGGGGCTCTGGGAGGTCCGCGGCGAGCCGAAGCACTTCACCGCCTCTAAGGTGATGTGCTGGGTGGCGGCATCACGCGGCGCCGACCTGGCCAGGCAGCGCGGCGACGACGAGCGGGCCAAGCAGTGGCAGGCGGGCGCCGACCAGATCAGGGCCGAGGTCCTGGAGAAGGGCGTGTCAGAGCGGGGCGTGTTCCGCCAGCATTACGAGACCGACGACCTGGACGCCTCGCTGCTGCTGCTTTTGCTCATGGGTTTCCTGCCTCCCGGCGACGAGCGGATGAGAGCGACCGTCCTGGCCATTGCCGACGAGCTGACCAAGGACGACCTGGTCCTGCGGTACCGGGTCGAGGGAACCGACACGGGGTTCTCCGGCGAGGAGGGAACGTTCACCATCTGCTCGTTCTGGCTGGTGTCGGCGCTGGCGCTGATCGGCGAGACGGAGCGGGCACGCGCGCTGTGCCAGAAGCTGCTGTCGTTCGCCGGGCCGCTTCTGCTCTACGCGGAGGAGATCGACCCGGCAACCGGCGAGCATCTCGGGAACTTCCCGCAGGCGTTCACGCACCTGGCCCTGATCGAGGCGGTGTCGCTGCTCAGCGGGTCCGAGATGGAAGAGCAAGCCAAGTCCGCCGGATGGGATCCGGCGGCTAGCACCGGTGTCCGTCCGGAATAGTCATCTACTGGTCCGAACAGACCGTGGTGCGCGCCGGGAAACCGGTGCCTGCCGGAGAGGAAGCCGGCGTTGTTTCCGGTCCCGGCTACCGAGAGGGATGTATGACGTGACGGCTCGAGGCCTGCTCAGCATCCCGGCGGGGAGCCCGTCAACGCCGGGAGGCCCGCTCCGGTCGCGGCGAAGGCCGCCGCGATCGACGCCCAGCAGGCATGCCCCCTTGACCTGGAAGACCATCGTCAAGCGGGCGTTGGCCGTCGCGCTGGCCGGCGCGGCCCTCTACCTCGTCCTGCCCAAGCTCATGGCGGTGCTGGGGGCCTGGCCGCGGCTGTCGACGCTGAACCCGGCCTGGTTCACGGTCTGCCTGGCGGCCGAGCTGGCCTCGTTCACCTGCAACTTCGCCCTGCAGCGGCTGGCGCTGCGCACCAAGGAATGGTTCCCCGTCGTCACCGCCGGGCTGGCCGGCAACGCGGTCACCGACACCCTGCCCGGCGGCAGCGCAGCCGGCGCCGCCGTCCAGTTCCACATGCTCACCACCGCGGGGTTCGACACCGACACCGCCGTCGGCGGCCTGACCGCGTTCTCGCTGCTCGAAGTCGGCGGCCTGCTCGCGCTGCCCATCTTCGCGCTGCCCGCCATCCTGGCCGGGGTACCGGTCAGCCGCGGGCTCGTCCACACCGCCCTGCTCGGCTCGCCGCCTTCGTCCTGTACGCGATCCTCGGCGTGATCGTGCTGCGCGCTGACTGGCCGCTGGCCACACTCGGGCGCGCGGCGCAGAGCGTGTGGAACCGGGTCACCCGCGGCCGCCGGCCGGTGACCGGCCTGGACACCCGGCTGCTGGCCGACCGCGACACCATCCGGGCGGTGCTGGGCCGCAACTGGCGGCAGGCGGTGTTGCTGACCGCCGGCCGCCTCGGCTTCGACTACGGCTGCCTGCAGGCCGGCCAGCCCCCCGCCGCGCCACGCCGGGCCAGGCCGACTCCACTGCATAGCCCGCACTGGGCCGGTGCTGGCGCAGAGTTACCGTACGTGCCTGCTGGCTAGGCGGCAGACGCCGGGGATTCCTGGGGCTGGTCTGCGGCGGTGGCCTGCCAGACCTCCTTGACCAGCACCTGCAGCGCCCCGGCCGTCGGGATGGCCAGCAGCGCCGCGACGAAACCGCCGAATATGCCGCCGATCAGGCTGCCGAGCGAGGCGCCGACCAGCACCGCGATGAATACGAGCAGCGGGTTGATCCGCACCGTCTTGCTCATCACCACCGGGTTCAGCACGTGATTCTCGATCTGGGTGTAGACGGCGAAGACGACCGCGGTGACGATGCCCGCGGTGACGCTGTGGAGGAACGCGAACAGGACGGTGGGGATGCCGGCCAGCGCCCCGCCGATCATCGGCAAGAAGTCCACCAGGGCCACCCACAGGCCCCACAGCAGCGGGAACGGCACGCCCAGGATCAGCAGCGTCACGAACACCACGATCCCGGCGATGAGCGAGGTCAGCAGGTTGCCGAACATGTACCCGGTGGTCTTCTGGCTGACGTCGCCCGCGATCCGGGTGACCGTGGCCTGGTGGTCCGGGGTCATCTGGCCGAGCGTCCAGTTCCACATCTTCGGGCCCTCCAGCAGCAGGAGCAGGACCAGGACGAAGATCGTGAACAGCTCGATGATCAGGGAGACCGCGCCCTTGCCGACGGTCAGGGCCGGCTTGGCCAGCGACTGGGCGTAGCCGGCCAGCTTGGGCGTGTTCCGCTGCACCCAGGCCTGCACGTGGTACCTGACCACGAGGTGGCCGATCCAGCCCCTGCCGTGCTGCGCGCTGGCGATGTAGCCGGGCATCCGGTCCGCCAGGTGGGTGATCCCGTTCGCCAGCGGCACCCCGAACGCGAGGACCAGGCCGATGAAGACCAGCGCGGCCCACAGCGTGACGATCGCCACGGCCAGGCCGCGGCGCGGGACCCGCCGCTGCACTTTAGCCACGGCCGGGTTGAGCAGCATCGCGACGAACCCCGCCACGAGCATCAGCAGCACGATGTCCCGCAGCAGGTACAGCAGCTTGCCGGCCAGGTAGGTGGCGACGACCACCCCGACCGTGACCAGGATGGTCCGCAGCGGGACGTGGCGCCGGTCGGCGGCCGCGAACAGGCGCGCCAGCCGACCTGTGCCGACGGGCTGTGTCGTCATTATCGTCTCCTAACGCCAAGATTCCTTGAAATATTCGATCACTCTTGTTATATATCATCAGTTACGATTAAAGCGTGTCAAGCGCTGGCCCGGCGGGGCGATGGCGCCACGGACCGCAACGCGCTGTACTTCGACGCTGGCGGCAGCAGCTCCGGCACCATCGTCCGCGGTCGTGCCAGACCGGCCGGCCATCGAGGAGAATCACGCCAGGCACGACACAGACCGAAGGAGCAGGCGATGGCTGCCACGGTAGCTGAGATCATGGTGGCGACGCTGAAGGCATCCGGCGTGCGCCGGGTGTACGGGATCTCGGGCGATTCCCTGAACGGGTTCACCGACGCGCTGCGCCGCGACGGCGAGATCACCTGGCAGCACGTCCGGCATGAGGAGGCCGCCGGGTTCGCCGCGGCCGCCGAGGCGGCGCTGACCGGGGAGCTGGCGGTGTGCGCGGGCAGCTGCGGGCCGGGCAACCTGCACCTGATCAATGGGCTGTTCGACGCCAACCGCAGCCGGGTGCCGGTGCTGGCCATCGCGGCGCACATCCCGCGGGAGGAGATCGGCGGCGGCTACTTCCAGGAAACCCACCCCGAGCTGCTGTTCCGCGAGTGCAGCGTGTACTGCGAGCTGGTCAGCATCCCCGGCCAGCTGCCGCGCGTGCTGGAGATGGCCATGCGCGCGGCGCTGGCCCGCGGCGGGGTCGCCGTGGTCGTGATCCCGGGCGAGGTGTTCCTCGCCGGCGCTCCGGCTGGCCCTGACCCGGTCCCGATCCGGGCCACCTCGCCGGTCGTCCGCCCGGACCAGCAGTCGCTGGCGGCCGCCGCCCGGGTGCTGGACAACGCTACCGCGGTGACCATTCTTGCCGGGGCAGGCTGTGCCGGTGCGCACGGCCAGCTGATCAGCCTGGCCGGAACGCTGCAGGCCCCGGTGGTGCACGCGCTGCGCGGCAAGGAGTTCGTCGAATACGACAACCCCTACGACGTCGGGATGACCGGGCTGATCGGGTTCAGCTCCGGGTACCGGGCCATGGAGCACTGCGACGCGCTGGTCATGCTCGGCACCGACTTCCCCTACCGGCCGTTCTACCCCGACAGCGTCCCGGTGATCCAGGTTGACGTGCGCGGCGAGCAGATCGGCAGGCGAGTACCGGTGCAGGTGCCGCTGGCCGGCACGGTCAAGGACACAGTCGATGCGCTGCTGCCGCTGCTGGCGGCCAAGACCGACACCGGGCACCTGGACCGGATGACCAGGCACTACCGGCGGGCTCGCGCCCGGCTGGACCGCCTGGCCCGGCCCGGCCGCGACGGCGCGCCGCTGCACCCCCAGCACATCGCGGCCACCATCGACAAGCTCGCCGCCCCCGATGCGATCTTCACCGCCGACGTCGGCACCCCGTGCATCTGGGCCGCCCGCTACCTGACGATGAACGGCACCCGGGATCATCACCTACGGCACCGGCCTGGACAACCCGGACTTCGCCGCGATCGCGCGGGCCGCCGGGCTGTCCGGCGCCAGGGTCGACCAGGCCAGCGAGCTGGACGACGCGCTCCGCGCGGCATTCGACCACGACGGCCCGGCCCTGGTCGACGTGGCCACCGCCCGGCAGGAACTGTCGCTGCCGCCCAAGCTCACCTACGGCCAGATCAAGGGCTTCACCTTGTACGCGACCAGGACCATCTTGTCCGGCGAGGGTTCGGAGCTGGTCGAGCTCACCAAGGCCAACCTTCGGCAACTGAACACCGAGTGACCGCTGGGCTTGCCTGGCGGCGGGCGGCGCCGGCGAGGGCCATGGCTGCGCCCGGCCGTCTGGACGGCGTGCTTATCCGCGTGATTTGGCGTGGAGGTTTGCGGCGTCTGCCCGGCAGGCACCCGGCCCCGCTACCGGCTAGCCGGTACCCGAGAAGTAGAGCCAGCATCCGGGGCTGACGGGTGCTGGCCGCGATGCGCCAGCTCCAGGGGCGGAGGGATCCTCCAATCCCGGGCTCTGGCAGGCCGGGTGACCGAGCCGGCCAGAGCGACCCACATCATCCCGGAATAAGAAGCTGGAATGGCGATGGGCGGGACGATCGAGGTACAGCGAAGGGACTGACCGATGGGAATCTTCGGCGGCGGCCGCGGCCAGGCGGCCGGCGGGCGCGCTGCGGTGGTGAACAGGCCCAGGCCCGTTCCGGGCCTAGTGCCGCAGGTGCTGTGTGACCGGTGTCATGTGGCCGTGGCAAAGGTCGAGGTGATCACCGGCGCGGGCTCGATCTTCTTGTGCTCCCATCATCACACGGTGCACCTGACCGCGATCCTCGCGGCCGGGCACCAGATGAGGTCCGGCTTCTTGCCAGGCCTGGATTGACGCGGCTCGGCCGATAGCCCCGGTCTATACGAGGAGAGCGAGCAGCGCATGTACCGTCGCGCGATCGCGATGTGGACTTGGTTCCCGAGCGGCACGTCAACCGCCCGCACCCAGGCCGGGTCGGCGTTGAACACCGCCGGAGAATTCAAGACCTTGCCAGCAGCTGCCCGGCGGGGCAAGGCGCCCCGGGCACCCGGGCGGCGGAACGAGCGAAAGGAACTGTTATGTTCAAGTCAGTCAGTACGTCCCTGATCTGGCGCGGCATCCTGGCCGCTGCCGTCGGAGTCATGGCGCTAGCCTGGCCCAAGGTCACGGTCCTGGCGCTGGTCATCTTGTTCGCGGTCTACGCGTTCATGGCGTTCGGCATGGAGGCCGCGCAGGCGTTCAGCAGCCGCAAGGCCGGGCCGGTCTTCGGGCACCTGCTGCTCGGCCTGGTCGACCTGGCCGCCGGGATCATCGCGCTGGCCTGGCCCGGGCCCACCGCGCTGGTGCTGGTGCTGATCGTGGGCGTGTGGGCGGTCGCCGCCGGCCTGGTGGAGTTCTTCTCCGCCTTCGCCTCCGGCGAGCCAGCCGGGACCCGGGCCATGTTCATCTTGGGTGGGCTGGTCAGCATCGCGTTCGGCGTGGTGCTGTGCGCCCGCCCCGGCCTCGGCGCGGTCACCCTGGCCCTGCTGTTCGGCCTGTTCAGCCTCATCACCGGGATCTGGATGCTGGTGCAGGGCATCGAGCTGCGCCGCACCGGCGCCACCTTGCACTCGGTCCGGCCGGAAGAGCCGGAGAAGAAGGCGGCCTGAGCCATGTCTCGGCAACAAGCACGATCGGAGCGCGGAAGCTCCTCAGGCCGCAGCATAGATGCCAGACAGCTGTGGTCGGGCGGGGCGGCGACGGCGGTCGTCGCGGCGCTGATCGCGCTGGTCGGCATCCTGGTATGCCGGTGGCTGTTCAACATCCCCGTCCTGGCGCCGCGCCAGGACGGCGCGTGGGGCAACGCGTCCACCGCGGAGTACGCGCTCGCGGCCGCCGCCGCCGCGCTGCTCGCGACGGCGATCATGCACCTGCTCCTGATCGCCACGCCGCGGCCGCTGCTGTTCTTCAACTGGATCATGGCACTGGGCACAGTGATCGCGGTCGTATACCCGTTCAGCACCGCGGCCCCGCTGTCCCAGAAGGTGGCCACCGCGGTCATCAACCTGGTGCTCGGCGCCGCCATCGGGTCGCTGGTCAACGGGACCGCCGCGCGGGTGATACGGCGGCGAGCGGCCACTGACGGCGACCAGCCCGGCTACCCGTCGTCGGCACTCGGCAACTGAGCTGCCGAGGCGGGACCCGTCGTCGCATGCCAGGTCCGTGCCGGAACAGGCCGAAACTCCGGTCACCAATGGTCACCGACGGGCAGCGCGAACGGCCTCCGGCCGGCCGATTGTAAGAGGATGACCGGGTATGCCTGAGGACGGCCAGCGCGGACCGGGGAGCGGTGGCCCGGCTGATCGCGGCCGGCCGGGAGCGGGACGGGCGCGGCAGCACGCGGGCGGGCAGAGTCCGCCGGGCGACGGGCAGGAGCATGTTGGTACGCCGCGGCCCGACGCGCTGGTTCCGGCGCTGGATGAGGGCCAGCTCACCGCTCTGCGCGAGGTGGGGGGGCAGTGGGACCGGGTGTGCGCTGACCCGCAGGTGTGGCGGCAGGCGCTGCCGGTCGATCCGTCCCTGGGCGGATACCCCGAGGCCGGCCAGGTCCGCCCGGGCCGGTTCACCCGGTTCGTGCCCGTCGCGGGACAAGACGGGCAGCTGCCGCCGATCCAGACCACGAGCGTTTCCGAAACGCCGCCCACGCCGACGGGCCGGGCCGGCCAGGCACTGAGGCGGCTGGTCTTCGGCCCGCCGCTGGATGCCAGCGCGATCGCGGTGGAGCGGATGCGCAAGCTCGTGGCGCTGCCCGTGCTGTCAGCGGACGCGCTGTCCTCGGTGGCCTACGGGCCGCAGGCGATGCTGGCCGTCCTGGTCCTGGCCGGCCTGCCCGGGCTGTCGTACTCGCTGCCGGTCGGCGCGGCGATCGTGGTCTTGATGCTGGCGGTCGGGGTCTCCCACCGGCAGACGATCCGGGCCTACCCGCAAGGCGGCGGGTCCTACATCGTCGCCAGCGAGGAACTCGGCCGCGTCCCCGGCCTGATGGCCGCCGCGGGCCTGCTGATCGACTACGTCATGACCGTCGCCGTCTCGATCGCCTCCGGCGTGGCCGCCATCGCCTCGGCGTACCCGCCGGTGCAGCCGGCGACCGTATGGATCGGCGTGGGCGTGATCGTGATCCTGCTGGCCGGGAACCTGCGCGGGGTCCGCCAGGCGGGGGCCATGTTCGCGGCGCCGACCTACGCCTTCATCGCGGCGATCGCCGCGCTGGTGGCGGCGGGGCTGGCGCACGCCGCAGGCCGCGGGTTCCACCCCGTCCCGGTCCATCACCTGGCCGCGGTGCAGGCCGTGACCGTGCTGCTGGTGCTGCGCGCGTTCGCGGCCGGCGCCACGGCCATGACCGGCATCGAGGCCATCTCCAACGCCGTGCCGTCGTTCCAGCCGGCCGAGTGGCGCAACGCGCGGATCACGCTGAGCTGGATGACCGGGCTGCTCATCGCGATGTTCGGCGGCGTCCTGGTGATCACCCGGCTCGCCGGGATCGTGCCCGTGGCCAGCCAGACCATGCTGTCCCAGCTGGGCCGCCTGTACTTCGGCGCCGGCCCGGCCTACATCTTCATCCAGGCCGCCACCGCAGCGGTGCTGCTGATGGCGGCCAACACCTCCTACAACGACTTCCCCCGGGTGCTGTTCTTGATGGCCCGCGACCGGCAGGCGCCGCGCTCATTCCTGCGCATCGGCGACCGGCTCACCTTCAGTACCGGCATCGTGGTGCTGTCGGTCACCTCAGCCGCCCTCTACATCACCTTCCGCGGCAACACCGAATCCCTGCTGCCGCTGTACGCGGTCGGGGTCTTCCTGGCGTTCACCTTGTCCCAGACCGGCATGATCATGCACTGGCGGCGCCACCGCGACCAGCCGCACTGGCGCCGCAGCCTGGCCTTGAACGCCACCGGCGCGGTCCTGTCAGCCATCGTGTTCGTCATCGAGGCCGTCACCAAGTTCACCGCCGGCGCCTGGCTCGCCATCGTCCTCATCGCGGCGATCACCATCACCGCGCTGCGCACCCGGCGGTACTACGTCCGGACCGGACGCCAGCTGGCCCTGCGTGCCGAGGACGCCGCCACCCCCGCCGCGCTGCCCGCGAAGCTCGCCCCGCGGCTGCCGTCGAGCCGGCCCGCGCGCGGGCCAGGGGGCGCCGCGCCAGGCTCCGGGGCCGAGGGCGCCGAGCAGCCCGGGCAGATCAACGCCCTCACCATCGTCGCGGTGGAGGTCATGGACCGGGCCGGCCTGCAGGCGCTGGCGTACGCGGCCGCACTCGGCCAGCCCGCGTTCGCGCTGCACATCAGCCCCACCGCCGAAGAGGCCGACCGGTTCCGTGGCTACTGGCAGGCCTGGGGAGACCACCTACCACTCGAGATCATCATCTCCCCGCACCGCGCCGTGGTCGCCCCCCTGGTCAGCTACCTGTGGACCTTGCACGAGCAACGGCCGGACCTCACGCTGACCGTCGCCGTCCCCGAACTCGTGGACCGGCACTGGTGGCACCGCTTCTCGCACGAGCACGTCGCCGAGAGGCTGCAGCCCGTCCTGCAGTCCCTGCCCCGGGTAGTCGTCACCAGCGTGCCCTTCCACCTAGCGGACTGACCCGCGCGCAGAGACTCACCTTTTACTCCAGCTCCATTTCCCTGTCGGCCACGTGCTCAGAAGTGCGAAGTACGGTGTAATCCGGCTCCATCGCTGCCTCGCGCTCAATGGCAACCCGGCACGCCTGCGCGACGGCCCGCAGGCATGCGGCGATCCGTGTGTCGCGGGTGGCGATGGCCTGGCGGTTGCGTCTGCCATAGGAGCCCTCAGGCAGGCTCTGGCCAAACCGCTCGACCTCGCGAACATGGGCTTCTCGCTCATCAGCGTGAGAACATCAGCGTCAAGCCACGGTCCTTCCGTTCGGTAAAAATCTGAATTCCGAACGGACCGTGGTACCTGCTCCGGGCCTGGAGCTAGAGGACGAATGGTTACCTGCGGGTGGCGGTGGCAGCCTGGGTTGATGAGGGCGGCTACCGCTGCGGGCTGGGACAGGTAGATGGAGTGGCTGCCGGAGACCTCGGTCACGGCGGCCCCGGTGCGTTCGGCCATCGCCCGCTGGGCAGGCGGCGGGATCATCCGGTCCTCCGCGGTGACCAGGTACCAGCTGGGCTTGATCCGCCAGGCGGCGTGCAGGCCCGCCCCGGTGATCACCGCCCCGCCGTGGGAGTGGCCGGCCAGGACGACCGGGCCGTCCAGTTCGTCGATGACCCGTCGGGTGACGGCGGTATCGTCCTCCAGGGACAGGATCGGGTTCTGCACGACGGCGACGCGGTAGCCGTCCTTGGTCAGCAGGTCATGGACCGCCTGCCAGTCGGCCCGGGTGGTGACACCGAGCTTGGGGAACACCTGGTGCAGATGGGTGGCCACGGTCCGGGGCGAGAGGAACAGCCGGTCACCGATCTGCTTGTTGGTCAGCCCGGCGGCCGCCAGCGTGGCGATCTGGAGTTGCTGCGAGGTCAGCGAGGCAGGCCCGTGGTCAGCTAGACGACCTATTCCAAGGGGTCAGTGGTCATAGGCGATCAGTGAGCGCATGACCGGCTGGCCGGCGTGGTCGTTGTGCCAGATGGCGGCGGTCAGGGCGAGGATGCGCTGCAGCACGCGGGTAATCACGCCAGCTGGGGTGTGCCCGCCGTGCCGCTCGAGGTCGAGCTGGCCCTTGAAGGTGTCGTTGACCGACTCGATGACCTGCCGCAGCGGCTTGAAGAACTGGCTGCCGGGTCGTTCCGGCTCGCCTTTGCGGGCCGGCCGCAGCAGGCTGGCCCCGGCACCGGTGAGGGTGGCCTCGAAGTCCGCGCCGTAGTAGTTCTTGTCCCCGATGAGGATATGGCCGGGCAGCATGGCGCTAAGGTCCGGGTCGGCGGCCAGGATGGACAGCAGCACCTGGCGCTCGTCGGCCTTGGCGCCGGTCAGCGCGAATCCGATGGGCAGGCCGTGCAGGGTGGTCACCAGGTGCAGCCGCAGCCCCCAGAAGTAACGGGAGTGAGAGGCGCAGTAGCCGTACTCGGCGTATCCCGCCAGGTCGGAGCGGCGCACGGTCTCCTTCGACCGGCCGCACTCCACCGGGGTCGAGTCCACCACCCACACGTCATCGGTCCACATGGCCGTGTCGCGGGCCAGTGCCCCGGTCAGCCAGCGGGTGGTGGCGGCCAGCTTGCGCAGCCGCTTGTTGTAGCCGGGCTGGCCGGGCAGGTAGGGAAACAGGTGCCGCAGGTGCTTGCGGGCGAACCGCAGCCACTAGGCCTCGGAGACGAACCCGAGCAGCGCCTGCAGCACCGCCAGGGTGAGCAGCTCGGCATCGGAGATCTTCGGGGCAATCCCGGTGCCGACTGTAGTACGTCTGCAACTTGGCCACCAGCTTGGACCTGCGATGATGGGCCATCGTGCAGGTTCGTCTGATCTACCGGTTCGGTGTCGCGGTGCTGTCCTGGCTGGCGCTGCTGGCTCGGTCG
>Ga0074046_10002373_pt1 | contig 16366 bp, 16 predicted proteins | sample BogForMeECP23OM3_FD_94441 | JGI IMG/M metagenome (GOLD analysis project Ga0074046, IMG submission 94441) | Bog forest soil microbial communities from Calvert Island, British Columbia, Canada - Bog Forest MetaG ECP23OM3 | ecosystem: Environmental > Terrestrial > Soil > Wetlands ...
AAAGGACTGAAAATCCTTGTGTCGAGTGTTCGATTCACTCCCTGCCCACCAACCGACGCGCGCGTATTCTCGTAACGGCCCCTGCCCTTCTTCAATCTGTAGATTTTTCAGAGCGCCCACGAATCGGGACTAATGGCGCTCCGAAGATTGCTGATTCTTCGCGATTTTCTGGCCGCCTTGAAACTGGAGCTATCGATGCGTCGTATTGTTCTCGTGAGGTTATCCAGGAGGTACTGGGAATGAAACTTCGAACAATATTCGCCGCCGCTGCCCTGACAGCCATCTTCGCGGCTGCGCCGGCGGTCTCACATGCGCGCAACTATGGCGATTGGGACGACCATCACGTATGGCACGACGCGGGTTGGTGGCACGAACACCATCCCGGATGGGTCTGGCATTATCATCCCGAATGGGTCGAGGCGTACCCCAATTGGCGCGCCATCGACGGCGACTGGGACGAGCATCACGTATGGCGCGACCGCGGTTGGTGGTACGACCACCATCCGGAATGGGTCCGCGCACATCATCGGGACTGGGTACGATGGCGTGACTAACGAGCGTTAGTCCGTTTTCGTTTTGCAGTTTGACGAGGGCTGAACCTCCGGCGGAGGCAACCTTGCGTCACGAGCCGTGGGAGCGGGCCGGACCGCGCTGACGCACACCGTTTGCATGTCGCAGGCTCGACAGCGGGCGATGGCGGCGCATCTGGTAACGCCGTGACGGCAGATCGTTGATTGTCAGAATCCGCAGGCGCGCAAGCAGGCAACCCGGCTCGATGCCAAGCGCGGCGCAAAGATTGTCGAAGCTGAAGATATCCGCGCGCCGGGCGCCGGCCGCATCGCCGCCGGCTCCGAACCAGGTTTTGGCCTCGACGAAGTCGCGGCGGCGCTCGCCGTCTTTCGCGTTCACGTTTCGCAGGTAGCATCGAATCGCGTCTTCCAGAACGGCCAGCAAGAGTTTCAGTTCACCCTCCATAACCTGATTTCGCCTGACCAGATCGACGTACTGTCCGGGTAGCAGGAGTCCGGCGTCGATTGCTTTTTCGTATGACATGGAGCGGCGTCCGTTGGGAATTTCGGAATTTTTCCGCTCCGCAGTTTCGTCTGACATGACATGCCCGCGATGATGCATCGGGGCGCACCAGCGCGAGGCTAAAGCTCGCGCGATGAAGAACCTACCAGACCAGTGTTTCGGCAATATGAATTCGGAAGGCGGGAAAAATTCTACAAAGTGAAGTGCCCGAGGCTCAGAATCACTTCGAGCAAAATCAGCAGCGCGACAACGACTTCGAGCAGTACCAGGCGGCGGTCGCGCGCGACGTCCAGGACCAGAACCAGCGAGTCCTGGATGCTCTGCAACTTGCTGGTCAGCGCCGCGTAACGATCGACGAGATCGAATTCATCGCGCAGGTCGTCGTAGATGAGGTCCATCGCGGGGTCTTCCCATGCAGCGTCGGGCTTGTCGAGCAGATGGAGCACGGCAAGAACTTCGGTGCGCGACGAAATTGCTTCGCCGATAAAGCGATGCAAGGGGGTAATCCGATACGGCACGGTGCCGCGCGACGCCATCCGATCGACCAACTGCGCGGTGCGCGCGAAGAGGCTGTCCACGATTCGCTCGTAGTATTCCATCGCCGCGCTCTGAGCGACCGTCAGCGCGACGATTTCTGCGCGTTGGGGAGTGAGCTTGTCGACCCGCAGCATCCCGCCGGAAATACCGATCGGCGCGGCAGGATCCTCCAGCACGGAGTAATCCTCGCGGATGATTCGGGTGGTGAGTTTGGGCATGGCGCGGGTGAGGCGTGCGAATATGCGTTCGCGATGTTCGGCCGCAACGTCGTGCGAGACGATGGCACCGAAGGGAAAGATGTAGAGGCCGCCGTCGGGCTCGATCGGCACAAACATTTCGAGCGGCGATATCCTGGCCTCGGGAAAAGCGGGTGCTATCTGGCGGAGCGAAAAGTTCTCCTCGAAAGCTACCGCGTAGAATTGATGAACCCGGCTCGGCATTCGCATCCTCCCGGCTGGAACCTCGCCCGACGCTCGCTCACCCAAGTGCCAATAGTCCCAGCCCGATGCGCGCGATGGGCGTCTCGGCGGCGAAATTTACCTGGACGTCGATGACGCCGGGAATCGGCGCGACGGCGTTTTCGATGATGCTCGCGCAATTCGCGCAATGCATCCCGCGAATTCGGAACCGTTCGATCTTTTCGTCAGCCCGGCCTTCGAGGTTGTGTTGCGCGTCCATGGCCAAGCGCAGGCCGGGCGCCGGCTAGAGCGAGGCCTTGAGCGGCCGGCCGGAAATCACTTCGTCGATAAGTCCGTATTCGACTGCCTGCGCCGCGGACATGAAGTTGTCGCGGTCGGTATCTTTCTCGACTTTCTTGGCATTCTGGCCGGTATGATGGGCAAGGATGTCGTTGAGGATTTCGCGAAGACGCAACGCCTCGCGTGCGTGAATCTCGATATCGCTCGCCTGTCCCTCGAACCCGCCGGAGACCTGATGGATCAGTATCCGCGAGTGCGGCAGCGCGTATCTTCTGCCCTTGGCTCCTGCGGCCAGCAGCAGAGCTCCCATGCTGGCGGCCTGTCCCACGCACAGCGTCGAGACGGGAGGCTTCACGAATTGCATCGTGTCGTAGATAGCCAGGCCGGCGGTGACCGAGCCACCCGGCGAGTTGATGTACATATTGATTTCGCGCTCCGGATCCTCGGACTCGAGGAACAGGAGTTGCGCGGTGACCAGGTTGGCAAGGTCGTCGCTGACGGTCCCGCCCAGGAACACGATCCGGTCCTTGAGCAATCTCGAAAAGATGTCGTAAGAACGCTCGCCGCGGCCGGTCTGCTCGACTACGTATGGTACGAGTACACTCATGATACAAAGGTACTATTTGGATGAACAGCGGGGAAGTGGCGGGCAGCAGACCGCGTCTCCAGCGAGAAAGGCGTTGCATGAATGCGGCGATAAACGCGATGAACGGAATTTGGCGGGGAGTGCTGGTAGCAGCGTCGGCGATATTGCCGGCGTTGATTGGCGTCGCGAGCGCTGCGGCGGCGCCACCGATGGAGAAGCACTATTACCTGCCGGATGCTGCCGCGTCGAAGATCGTTTCCGTCGCAAAAACGGGCAACGTAGAGGCGGAGGTAACCGTTTTGACGGAGGCGGTCGCGATCAAGGAGACGGGACCCAAGCAGACCGTCGCTAAATTCGGCGAGGTTTACGCATTCTCGCCGGCCTTCATTGCGATTCGTCGCGAAGTGCCGACGATGCTCACGTTTTGGAATCTGCAACCCGATGACGAGCACGACCTCATGCTCACCGCGCCGGATTTTACTGTCCTGATGCATCTGACGCTGGCGCCGCTCTCGAAGACGTCGTACGTATTCACATTTCACCAGGACGGCATCTTCACCTTCTATTGCACGGTGCATCAGCCGGAGATGAACGGGCAAATCCTGGTGCTGCCGCCCACCGGCACGCCGTGACCAGGCGCTGATGGTTCAGGCAGGCTGCTCGATCCGGCGGACGGCGGCGTTCAGGCGATCGACGGTGCGGCGTTTACCGAGCACGGCGATCACCTCGTAAATCCCGGGGCTGACGGTGCCGCCGGTGAGCGCCACGCGGACCGGTTGCGCGAGTTGCCCGAGCTTGAGGTTGAATCGCGCGAGGACAGCTTCGAAAACCGCATGCACCGACGCCTCGGAGACCTCGCCCTCGATCGATTCAAGCTCCATAGCCAACGCGCGGATGGGTTCGGCGATTTCCGGCTTCAGAAATTTCGCCGCCGCTTTCGAATCGATTTCGATCTCGTCCTTCAGGTAGAACGACGCGAAGTCCACCAGCTCGACGAGCGTCTTGGCGCGCTCGTGCAGGGTTGCGACCGCCTTTTCGAGCCACGCGTCGTCGCCCGGAATCGCCCATCCGCGCCTGGCGATGAATGGCTTGATCTCAGCCGCCAGCCGCGGGATCGGCCGCTCCTTCAGGTAATGGAAATTGAGCCAGAGCAATTTCTCGGCGTTGAATACGCCGGCTGATTTTCCGCAAGCGTCGAAGCCAAAATAACCGATCAGTTCGTCCCTGGAGAAAATTTCCTGGTCGCCGTGGGACCATCCAAGGCGCACCAGATAGTTCAGCATCGCCTCCGGGAAATAGCCGTTCTCGCGGTACGCGATCACCGAAGTCGCGCCGTGGCGCTTTGACAGCGGAGACCCGTCCGGTCCCAGCACCTGCGGCAAATGTGCGAAGGCTGGCGGCGTGAACCCGAGCGCGTACGCCATCTGCATCTGGCGTGGAGTATTCGAGACGTGGTCGTCGCCGCGAACGATGTGCGTGATGCGCATGTCGACGTCGTCGAGAATGCTCGCGAAGTTGTAAATCGGTGAGCCATCCGAACGAACAATGATAAAGTCGTCGAGTTCGGTGTTCTGAAAGACCATCCGGCCTTTCACCAGGTCTTCGACGACCGTCTCGCCATCCAGCGGCATCGCAAACCGGATCGTATAGTTGCGCCCGGCGGATTTGTCGGGCAGCGCGAGATCCGCTGGAAAGCCGAGCCCGCGGCATTTGCGATCGTAAACCGGCCGGCGACGCTCGCGCTCGGCCTGCTTGCGCTTGGCGTCCAGTTCTTCCGCCGAGCAGTAACACGGATACGCTTTTCGCTCGCGCAACAATTTAAGCGCGGCTTCACGATGCCGCTCGACTCGATTGGTCTGAAAGTATGACTCGTCGGGCGGACCTTCGTCCCACTCCATCCCGAGCCATTTCAGGTCCGCGAGAATTTCGTCGAGCGACTGCTTCGTCGATCGTTCGCGATCGGTGTCGTCGATGCGCACGATGAACTGCCCGCCGTTGTGCCGCGCGTAGAGGTAGGCGAACAGCCCCGAGCGGACGTTACCGATGTGCAGCGAGCCGGTCGGGCTCGGCGCGAAGCGTGTGCGAACCGTCACCTGTCACTCCCACTCTATCGTCGCGGGCGGCTTCGACGTGATGTCGTAAACCACGCGGTTGACGCCCTTGACCTCGTTGGTGATACGGCTGGAGACGCGCGCGAGAAATACGGGGTCCAGGCGCGCCCAATCCGCCGTCATGCCGTCCATCGACTCGACCGCGCGAATCGCGATCACGCTTTCGTAGCTGCGCCCGTCGCCCATCACGCCCACAGTCTTGAGCGGCAGCAGCACGGCGAACGCCTGCCATAGTTTGAGTCCGAAGCCCGCCGCCGCCGTTTCTTGCATCACGATCGCGTCCGCGCGGCGCAGCAGATCGAGCCGCTCGCGCGTGACCTCGCCGACGATTCGCACTGCAAGCCCGGGGCCGGGGAACGGTTCGCGCTCGACGACCTCCGCCGCCAGCCCGAGCCGCCGGCCCACTTCGCGCACTTCATCCTTGAACAACTCGCGCAACGGTTCGACCAGTTCCAGGCGCATCCGCTCCGGTAATCCGCCGACGTTATGATGGCTCTTGATCACCGCCGACGGCCCCTTGAACGAGACCGATTCGATCACGTCCGGGTAGAGCGTTCCCTGGCCGAGAAATTTCGCGCCCTGAACGACTTCCTCGGATTCAAACACGTCGATGAAAGTGTGTCCGATGATGCGGCGCTTTTGCTCGGGGTCGAGCACGCCCGCCAGCCGCGACAGAAACAGATCGGACGCATCGGTAAGCTTGAGCTCGATCCCGAGCTGGCGCGCGAACGTATTCTCCATTCGCTCACGCTCGCCCGCGCGCAGCAGGCCGGTATCGACGAACACGCAATGCAGCCGCGCGCCGATCGCGCGATGAATCAGCGCCGCCGCCACGGAAGAATCGACGCCGCCCGACAGTCCCATCAGGACCTTGTCGGTCGGCCCGACCTGCTTGCGAATCTCCGCGAGTTTCGTCTCGACAAAATTCGCCATCGTCCAATCGCCGCGCTCGCCGCAAATTTTCAGCACAAAGTTGCGGAGCACCTGCGTGCCGCACGGTGTGTGCACGACCTCGGGATGAAACTGGATGCCGCGGATGCGCCCGTCGCGCGTTTTGAAGGCGGCATACGGCGAGTTGTCGCTGTGTGCGATCGCGCATAGCGTGTCCGGAATCGTCTCGACCCTATCCCCGTGACTCATCCAGACGCGATGCTCCCGCCCGCTGAGGCCTTCGAACAGCACGTCGTCACCGTCTATCACCAGCGTTGCGGGTCCGTATTCGCGCTGTCGCGAGCCCACGCTGCGCGCGCCCATGTGCTGCGCGATCACGTACAGGCCGTAGCAGATCCCGAGCACCGGACAGCCAAGATTGAGCACCTCGTCGGCGATGTCCGGCGCATTCTGGTCGTAGAGGCTGGCCGGTCCGCCGGAAAGAATTATTCCGCGCGGATTCATCGCGCGGATTTTTTCGGGCGCGAGGTTGAACGGATGGATTTCGCAATACACCTTGGCTTCGCGCACGCGGCGCGCAATCAGCTGCGTGTACTGGCTGCCGAAATCTAAAATCAGGATCACTGAATCCGCTCGACCATTACTTGAAAGATCACGGAAATCGCCTTGACACTGAAATATACCGGACCCGGCGCGGCGTACGAAACGCCGTCGCCGTCAACGCTCCACAGCCGCGACCCTACGCGCGCGCCGGTTTGATGCGCGGCGCGAGCCGGTTGCGAGGCTTGCCGCGCGGCCGTCCCGGCGGACTGCCTTGCACCCACGAGCGGCCGGTGCGCCGAAAATCGAGCCTCAGCGGCGTGCCGACAAGTTCCAGGGATTTGCGAAATCGGGTTTCGATGAAGCGTATGTAATGCGCCGGGATGCCGTGTTCGACGTTGGTGAAGAATCGAAGCCGCGGCGGCGCGCTGCCGACCTGCGTCACGTACATCAGGTTCAAGCGCCGCCGGTCCACCTGCGGCGGATCCATCGCGGCCGTCGCGTCGGCCAGGGTTCGATTCAGCCGCGAAGTCTGAAAGACTGCACGCCACGAATCTCCGGCCTGGGTTGCAGCCGGGATGATCCCGTCCACGCCGTCGCCGGTGAGCGCCGACGTGAACACCATCGTCGCATAGTCGAGGAACGGGTAGTGCTCGTGCGCGTCGCGGACGAAAGCCGCCAGCTTGCGCCCCTGCTTCGCCGCCACGTCCCATTTGTTGCACACGATCACCATCGCGCGATCGCTGCTGTCGACCAGCCGCGCCAGCCGCGCGTCCTGGTCGGTGATACCCTCGCTCGCGTCGATCACCAGCAGCACGACGTTGGCGCGCCGAATCGTTTCGATCGCGCGGCCCACGGAATGATGCTCCAGCTCGCCTTCGACGCGGGGCGGACGGCGGATTCCGGCGGTGTCGATCAACAATACGTCGCGGCCCTGTGCGGAAAGCCGAACGTCCACCGGATCGCGCGTCGTGCCGGGGCTGTCGTCCACGATCGCGCGCTCGAAACCCGAGAGCCGGTTGAGGAGCGATGACTTCCCCACGTTGGGGCGGCCTATGAGCGCGAGCCTCAAGTCAGGGGATGCGGCCACGGCGCCTTCGCGCTCGGGCAGCCGCGCGACGACTTGATCGAGCAGCTCGTCGATTCCGCGTCCGTGCGCCGCCGAGATGAAAAACAACTCGTCGCCGCCGAGTTTGTAGAACTCAGCCGCCTCGGCCTCCTGCCCCGGCCGATCGATCTTGTTGACCGCCATGATCAGCGGGCATCCGGTTTCGCGCACCAGCGCCAGCGCCTCGGCGTCGGCCTCGCTCAGCCCGCCCTTGCCATCGAGCATAAACACCACGACGTCGGCCACGCCCACCGCGGCCAGCGCCTCGCCGACGATCCGTTCGGTCATCCGCTCATGCCCGCCAAGCTCGAGGCCGCCGCTATCGACCACGACAAATTCGCGGTCGCCGTGCTTCGCGCGGGCGAAATTGAGGTCGCGCGTAGTGCCGGGAATCGCGCTGGTAATCGCGCGGCCGCCCCTGGTGATTCGATTGAAGAGCGTGGACTTGCCCGCGTTCGCGCGGCCAACCAGCACCACTGCGGGCAGACCCTCGGCCGCAATCCGCCGCGCCTCGGCGCCGGACGATCCGCGCGGATTGCTCACAGTCCGAACTCCGCGAGCTTGCGCGGATCGCTGGTCCAGTCGCGCTCGACTTTGACGATGATTTCCAAAAACACGCGCGCGCCAAGAATTTCTTCGAGCTCGAGGCGCGCCGCCGTGCCGATCTCCTTGAGCGTGCGCCCACCCGCGCCAATCAGCATGCCTTTGTGCGACTCGCGATCGACGACCACCGTCGCGCTGATCCGCTTGAGCTTGCGCTCCGCATCGTCTTCGAACTTCTCGACCCTGACGGCGGTCGAGAACGGAATCTCCTGGCGCATCTTGAGAAAAATTTTCTCGCGGACGATCTCTTCCGCGATCATTCGTTCGGTCTGATCGGTGTACTCATCGGGCGACATCAGCGCCGGGCTCACCGGGAGCATCCGCTTCAGAGTCAGCAACAGCTCGCCGATATTCTCGCCGCTCAGCGCGCTGACCGGGACAATCTCGGCGCCGGGAAATCCCTGGTTGATTTCCTCGATCAGCGGCAGCAGTTGAGCGCGCGGGACGCGATCGACCTTGTTGATCGCAACGATCGTCGGACGGCCCAGCGCGCGGATGTCAACCAGCACAGCGCGATCGCCGGGGTTCAGATGATCGCCTGCTTCTACCACGGCCAGAATGACTTCGCCCTCCGCGATCGCGCGGCGCGCCACCTGCACCATGCGCTGATTCAGTTGCTTCTTCGCCTCATGCAGTCCGGGCGTGTCGATCAACAGAAGCTGCGCGTCGGGGTCGCTGCGGATACCGAGAATTCGCCGGCGCGTGGTCTGCGGACGCGGTGTGACGATCGCGACCTTGTGGCCCACGAGCAGGTTGACCAGCGTCGATTTGCCGACGTTGGTGCGGCCGGCCACCGCCACGAATCCGGCGCGATGCTCACCCATGGCGCTCACCGCGCTCTTCTTCTATTCGATCCAGCGCGAGGCGGGCCGCCGCCTGCTCGCTCTGCTTCTTGCTGCCGCCCTCGGCCACGCCGAGATCGCGGCCCGCGATTTTGATTCGGGTGGTAAAGCGCCGGGCGTGATCGGGCCCTCCGGTCGCGATCAGTTCGTACACCGGCTGCGTGCGAAAATGGCGGTAGGCGATTTCCTGCAATTCGGTTTTGTAATCGCGCTCCGCGGCCGGTCCGCCGATATCGCCGGTGAACAGGCGCTCGACCACCTGCTGCGCGGGCGTGAGTCCGCCGTCGGTGTAGATCGCGCCGATCACCGCCTCGAACACCGCCGCAAGAATCGAGGTCTTCTGGCGCCCGCCGCTTTTTTCTTCGCCTTTCCCCAGCCGCATCATCTCGTTCAATTCAATCGCCTGCGCCTTGAGCGCCAGCGTGCGCGCGTTTACGATCGAGGCACGCTGCTTGGACAGCGGGCCTTCTTTCGCGGTCGGAAACTTGCGCATCAGCAGGTCTGCGATCGCAAGATCGAGCACCGCGTCGCCAAGGAACTCCAGCCGCTCGTAATGGACGTCGCTGCCGACCGCGGCGCTCGGATGCGTCAGCGCGGTCTCCAGCAGATCCGCCCGCGCGAACGAATAGCCCAGCACACGCTCGAGTTTAGTGCGGGAACTTTCAGCAGGCTCGGAGGCAGGCGGTTTCGTCCGCCCGCGGCCGAACAATCTCCCCAACCAGTCGCGCGCCTTCAATGGTTGACGCCTCCACCTCGACTTCTCGATTTGTCAGTTCATCGGGCCCCTGCGTCGATACCCGCAGGTAGTTGCGGCTGTAGCCCTGGAGCTCGCCGCCCGGCCCACGTTCTTCAAGTAATACCTTAAGTTTTGTTCCGACGAATCGCCGGGCGAATTCTACCCGCTTGCGCTCGCCCAGCGCGCGCATCAGCGCGGCCCGCCGCTTGATCTCGGCCGGCTTCACCCGGCCGGAAAACTTCGCCGCCGTGGTCCCGGCCCGGACCGAATACGGGAACACGTGAAAATACGCGATCGGCATCGACTCGACGAAATCGAAGTACGATTCGAAATGCGCTCCGGTCTCACCGGGAAAACCCACAATCAGGTCGGTGCCAATCGCCGCGTCGGGCCACGCGCGCAAAACGCGCTCGACGCGATCGCGAAAATAGCCGCGCTGATAACGCCGCCGCATCCGCGACAGAGTTTCGTCGTCGCCCGACTGCAGCGGCAGATGCAGATGCGGGCAGAATTTTCCGCTGCTCGAAATTATTTCCACGATACGGTCGCTCAATTCTTCGGGATCGAGCGAGCTTATCCGCACCCGCTCGAGCGGGCATCGCTCGGCGATCATCTCGAGCAAATCGGCGAGATCGACTCGCGGCTCGAGATCCTTGCCGTAGCCGCCGAGATGAACCCCGGTAAGAACGACTTCCTTGAAGCCGCGCGCGTGAAGGTCGTCGAGCGCCGCCATCACTCGCCGCGGCTCGACGCTGCGGGAGGCGCCACGCGAAAATGGCACGATGCAGAAGGTGCAGAATTGATCGCATCCCTCCTGCAATTTCAGAAACGCGCGCGTATGACCGTCCAGCGCGACCGCGGCCAGTTCAATCGGTGGCTTATCCTTGCGCAGATTCGCGACCATCACGCGCTCGCCCGCTCCCGAAGCCGCTGCACGTTCGAGGTCGTCGAGCATCCCGAGTCCGATCACGGCATCGACCTCCGGCGCTTTCGCGAGCACGGCGGGGCTCGCTTGCGCCAGGCATCCAGTCATGATCACGCGGGCATTGGGATTGAGCCGCCGCGCGCGCCGCGCGATACGCAGGCTCTCCGCGTCGGCACGATCGGTGATCGTGCAGGTGTTGACGATATAGACGTCGGCTTGCTCGCTGAAGTCGCGGCGTTCCATCCCGCGCGCGTTCAGGCGCGACTCGATGATCGCCGAATCGTACTGATTGACCTTGCATCCGAGCGTTGCGATCGCGAAGCGCGTTGCCATAGTCAGTTCGCCTGCTCTTGCGCGATCGCCCGTTCGATAAATCCGCCGCCGAGCACTTCTTCGCCGCGGTAGAAAACGCACGCCTGCCCCGGTGTCACTGCAGGACCGCGCGACGCGAAGCGAATCTCCGCGCGGCGCGCTGAATCGACGCGCATCGTTGCCGGGATCGCGCGATGCCGATAGCGAATCTTCACCTCGACGCTCAGCTCGCGCCCGAGCGCCAGGGAATTATCGACCAGGCTGATTCGATTCGCGATCAGGCCCGCAGAATCGAGTTCCTCGCGCCGACCGGCCACGACCTCGCCCGCCACGGCCCGAATCTCGCGGACGTACAGCCGCTGGCCGCTGGCGACACCGAGGCCGCGCCGCTGTCCTACCGTGAATCGATGCACGCCCGAGTGAGCGGCGAGGCGTCTTCCGCCGCTGTCGACAACCGATCCGGGGCGGAGTTGCGCGGGATCGCTTTGCCGCTCGACAAACCTCGCGTAATCGCCGTCGGGAACGAAGCAGATTTCCTGGCTCTCAGGCTTGTCCGCGGTGGCAAGGCCCAATGCGCGCGCACGGGCGCGAACTTCGGTCTTGGTCATGGCGCCAAGCGGAAAAATCGTGCGCGCGAGTTCGTCCTGCCCGAGCGTGAAAAGAAAATACGACTGATCCTTGGCGTCGTCGGCGGCGCGCAGCAGATGGAATCTGCCGTCGGGGCCCTGCTCGATTCGGGCGTAATGTCCGGTCGCGACATAGTCGGCCGCAAGCGCGCGGGCGCGGCTCCACAAGCGATCGAATTTGATCTCCCGATTGCACATCACACACGGATTTGGCGTGCACCCGCCCAGATATTCGGAGACGAAATTATCGACCACGCGCGCGGCGAAGTCGGCGCGCAAATCAATCACGTAGAACGGAAAATCCATCCGCTCCGCCACCCGGCGCGCATCTTCGAAGTCGTCATGCGAGCAGCACGTGCCGCGGCGCTTCGCGATCGGCGCAGACGGCTCGGATGCGAGCCGCATCGCCACGCCGACCACGTCGTAACCCTGCTCGCGCAGCATCGCCGCCGCGACGGAGCTGTCCACCCCGCCCGACATCGCAACCAGCACTCGAGGCCTCATCGTGCGCACGCCTGCGACAGAGGTTCGGCGGCCTCGACGCGCCGCCACACATCCGGGATGAGCGCCGCGACCGCTTCGATTTCCTGCGCGGTGTTGTTCCAGCCGAGGCTGATTCTGAGCGAGCTGCGCGCGTCGGCAACGCTGCGGCCCATCGCGCGCAACACGTGCGACGGCTCGACGGCTCCCGCCGCGCACGCCGAGCCCATCGAAACTTCGATACCTGCGAGATCGAGCGCAATCAACATGCTCTCGCCAAGCACGCCCGGGAACGTGAGGTTGAGCGTATTGGGAAGCCTGCCAGCAAGCGGGCCGTTCAAGCGAAGACCGGGAATCGCGTCGCGGATGCGCGCGAACAGCGACGCGGCAAGTGAACCGATTCGGACCGACTCCGCCGCCATCGCATCCATCGCGGCCTCGGCCGCCGCGCCGAAAGACACTGCGCCAACCAGATTCGGCGTGCCCGCTCGCATGCCGCTTTCATGCGGCCCGCCAAAAACGATTGGCGCCAGGCGCGCAAAGTCGCGCACGTACAAAGCGCCAACTCCCGCAAAGGCCCCAAGCTTGTGACCGCTCAGCGTCATCAGATCGCATCCCAGCGCCGCGATATCGACCGGAATTCGGCCGACTGCCTGCGCCGCATCAATATGAAACAACGCGCCGGCCGCGATGCACATGGAGGCGAGCGGAGCAAGATCCTGAATCGTTCCGACTTCGGAGTTCGCCAGTCCGAGCGTGACGAGCGCGGTCTCGCTATCGAGCACGGCGAGCACGCGCCCGGGATCGACGCGTCCGTCGGAGTCGGGCGCGACTCGCACTGCGTCAAAACCACGGCGCTCGAGTTCCGCAATCGGAGCGAGGATCGATGAATGCTCGATCTGGGATGAAATAATTTTACGGCGTCGAGAGGCCGCGGCGATCGCGCCGAAGATGGCAAGATTGTTCGACTCGGTGCCGCCGCTGGTAAACACGATCTGCCGCGGCTCGGCGCCGGCGATCGACGCGACCTGCGCGCGCGCAACCTCGAGCATCCGGCGCGAACGCTGGCCCGAGCGATGCACCGACGAGGGATTCCCACCCATGTCGGCGAGCAGGCGCGAGACCGCGCCGGCAGCCTCGACGCGAACGGGCGCGCCCGCATTATGATCGAGATAAATCGGCATGGACGGTTTTGTTCGCCACCGGTGCGGCGCCTAGCTTAGCTTACGCCGATCGGCGGAAAAAGACGGGGGTTCTCCGCGTGATGCAGACAGCATCAGGCGCGAACATGATAGTGGCTGGCGCGGGCGCGGCCGGATACCCGCTCGCGTCCTATCTTGCGCGCGCCGGCGCATTCTCCGCGGCCCTGGCAGCGCGCGGACGCGCGCCGTTGTGCTTGCTGGCTGCCTTCGCGCGCGGCTTCACGTGATCCTTGTGCAGCTTGTATTCGATCGAGTCAACCAGCGCCTGCCAGCTCGCCTCGATGACGTTGCTCGACAATCCAACCGTGCCCCATCGGCGCTTGCCGTCGGTCGATTCGATCAGCACGCGAACGCGCGCCTCGGTGCCGGCGCCGTTGTCGAGCACGCGGACTTTGTAATCAACCAACTGCATCGCCTCGAGATTGGGATAGTACGGCAGCAACGCTTGACGCAGCGCCGAATCGAGCGCGTTGACGGGGCCGTTGCCAATGGCGGAGTTGCGCGTGCGCACGCCGTCGGGTCCTTCGATCACGACCACCGCCTCGCTGAAAGGCGCGCGGTCCTCATGCCATTTGTCGTCGAAGACGCGGAAACTGACGAAGTTGAAATGCTCTTTGGCCAGGCCAAGCGTGCGCAGCATCAGCAGCTCGAACGAAGCGTCCGCCCCGTCGAAGGTGTAGCCGGCGCCCTCGAGCCGCTTGAGCTCGTCGAGCAACACGCCGATCTTGTCGTTCGCCGTATCGAGCTCGAGTCCGAATTCTTTGGCCTTGTACGCGATATTGGCGCGGCCCGAGAGCTCGGAAAGCAGCACGCGGCGGTCGTTGCCGAGCAGCGCGGGATCGATGTGCTCGTAGGTCGCGGTGTTGCGCTGGATTCCCGACACGTGCAGCCCGCCCTTGTGCGCGAACGCGCTGCGGCCGACGTACGGCTGGCGCGCGAACGGCGTGATGTTGGCGAGTTCGTACACCAGCCTCGAGACCTCGCGCATGGTCTTGAGCTTGGCCGGGGGCACGCAATGGTAGCCGAGCTTGAGCTGCAAGTTGGCGATTATCGAAACCAGGTTCGCGTTGCCGCATCGCTCGCCGAAACCGTTGATCGTCCCCTGCACCTGCACCGCGCCCGCGCGCACGCCGGCCAGGGTGTTGGCGACCGCTACGTCCGAGTCGTTATGACAGTGAATTCCGATCGGGCAATTGACCGCGGCACGAGCCGCGGTTACCGCGGCTTCGATTTCGCCGGGCAGGCGTCCGCCGTTGGTGTCGCACAGCGCGATCAGCGTGACGCCCGCGTCATCGACGGCTTTCAGGCACGCCAGCGCGTACTCGGGATTGTGAAAATAGCCGTCGAAGAAATGTTCGGCGTCGAAGATCGCCTCGTCGAAGTTTTTTTTCAGAAACGCAATCGTGTCGTTGATAATTTCGAGATTTTCGTTGAGCGGGATCCGCAGCGCCTCGCGGACGTGCATGTCCCAGGTCTTGCCGACCACGGTCGCGACTTGAGTCCCGGTGCGCAGGATCAATTGCAGATTGCGATCGGCCGCGGCGCGCACTCCGGAGCGGCGAGTCGAGCCGAAGGCCGCGATCTTGGCGTGGTGAATTTTGATCTTCTTGATCTCTTTGAAGAACGCCGCGTCGCGATCGTTCGAGCCCGGCCATCCACCCTCGATGTAATCGAAACCGAGATCGTCGAGACGTTGGGCAATCGTGACCTTGTCCTCGATCGTCAGCGAGACGTCTTCGGACTGGCATCCGTCGCGCAAAGTGGTGTCGTAAACCTGGATATGTTTTGCATCCGCCATCGGACTCAAACTGTCTCCCGCGGCGCGGCGTTCGAGCCGCCGTCGCCGTTGACAAACGCGTCGTGCAGCGCTCGCATCGCAAGTTCCCCGTATTTCGAATTGACCACGACCGAGACCTTAATCTCCGAGGTCGAAATCATCTCGATATTAATCCGTTCCGCCGCCAGCACCTGGAACATCGAGGCCGCGACGCCCGCATGCGTGCGCATTCCAACTCCGACCACCGAAACCTTGGCAACCTGATCGTCATGCCGCACGCCCGACGCGCCGATTTCCTTCGCCGTACGCGTAACGATTTCGAGCGCGCGGCCGAGATCTTCGCGCCCGATCGTAAACGTCAGGTCGGTGTGGCCGTCGGCGCTGGCGTTCTGGATAATCATGTCCACGACGATTCCCGCGTCGGCGATCGGGCCGAAAATCTTCGCGGCCAGACCGGGCCGATCCTCAACGCCGGCAAGGGTTATCTTGCTTTGATTCTGATCGAGCGTTACGCCCGAAACGAGCACGTCCTCCATTGACAAATCCTCTTGTCCAACCCACGTCCCCTCGGCTTCACGGAAGCTGGAGCGGACGACGAGCGGCACATTGTAACGTCGGGCGAGTTCAACCGAACGGGTTTGCAGGACCTTCGCCCCGAGTCCCGCCATCTCGAGCATCTCATCATACGAGATGCGGCCGAGTTTTTTTGCTTTGGGGCAGACGTTGGGATCGGCGGTATAGACGCCGTCCACGTCGGTGTAGATTTCACAAGCGTCGGCTTTGAGAGCGGCTGCCAGCGCTACTGCGGTCAGATCCGACGCGCCGCGGCCAAGCGTCGTGATATCGCCATCGGGGTTGACGCCCTGGTAGCCGGCCACCACGACGATCTGCCCATCGTCGAGAGCGCGCATCACGCGATCGCATTGCACGGATTTGATTCGCGCGCGGCCATGATTCGAGTCGGTGGTCAGGTTCATTTGAAAAGCCAGAAAGGAAACCGTCGGATGCCCGATCGACTGAAGCCGGATTGCGAGCAGCGCAGCCGAGACCTGCTCTCCGGTGGCGACCAGCACGTCAGTCTCGCGGGCGTTTGGCGAGTCGCTCAGTTCGGAGGCGAGCTTGAACAACCGATTGGTCTCGCCCGCCATCGCAGACACGACCACGACGATCCGATTGCCGGCGTCGCGCGACCTGACGACGCGATCGGCGACCGCCTTGATTCGCTCGATCGATCCGACCGAAGTTCCGCCGTATTTTTGAACGATCAGTCCCAACGCAATGATCCTATCCGCCCTGAAAAAAGGGGGAATTGAGTATTATGTGCGGAAAATGGGCCTCAAACCAGCCCCCGGCTGCGCGG
>Ga0074046_10002374_pt1 | contig 16365 bp, 15 predicted proteins | sample BogForMeECP23OM3_FD_94441 | JGI IMG/M metagenome (GOLD analysis project Ga0074046, IMG submission 94441) | Bog forest soil microbial communities from Calvert Island, British Columbia, Canada - Bog Forest MetaG ECP23OM3 | ecosystem: Environmental > Terrestrial > Soil > Wetlands ...
GAACGACAGCCCAGGGATCAGCGAAAAAGCCAGATCCCAGGCCGGCCCGCTCAATGTGTTCGCGAACGGCCGCAGCCATCCTCCTAGCCACAGCGTGACCGCGATTGACGACACGGCGAGCATCGCCGAGTACTCCGCCAGGAAGAACAGCGACCAGCGGAATCCGCTGTACTCGGTGTGGAATCCCGCGACCAGTTCCGACTCGGCTTCCGGCAGGTCGAACGGCGCGCGGTTGGTCTCCGCGATCATGGCAATCGCGAATATGACGAACGCCAGAAACCCCAGCGGGAAGAACTTAAAGACGAACCACGTGCCCTGTGCGTTTTGTGCTTCGACGATGCCGATCATGCTCAGCGTTCCGGTGCCGGTCTGCAGGCTGGTCATCAGCACCGCGCACACGATCGCCAGGCCCATCGCGATCTCGTACGACACCATCTGCGCACTTGAGCGCAACGAGCCCATCAGCGGATAGTGCGAGTTCGAAGACCATCCCGCCATGATGATGCCCAGCACGCCCAGCGAAGAAATGCCCAGCATGAACAGCACGCCGATGTTCATGTCAGTTACGGCGTGAGTGCGTCCAAACGGTACGACGAGAAACGTCGTGAATGCCGTCATGGTCACCACCACCGGCGCGCTCCAGAAAACCAGCTTGTCGGCGTTCGTGGGGATGATGTCTTCCTTGATGAGCAGCTTGAGTGCGTCGGCAAACGGCTGCATCAACCCATGCGGACCCACACGCATCGGGCCGAGACGAATCTGCATGTGAGCCAGAATTTTGCGCTCCAGCCAGTTCATGGCGATCACGGACAGCGACACGCCCAAGACGATCACGATGATGTACACCGTGGCCCAGAGCTGGCTGCCCGCCTCGCCCGGTGTAACTCCGGAGCTTAGATAATTTCTCAGCGATTCGAGCATTAGCGGTCCACCTCACCCAGCACGATGTCGAGCGTGCCGATCACCGCGACCACATCGGCGACGAGCATCCCGCGCACCATCTTGTCGAGGGCTTGCAAATTCACGAACGACGGCGGACGCACCCGCACCCGGTAAGGCTGGGTCGAGCCATCGCTCACGATGAAATATCCCAACTCGCCCTTCGGCGCTTCTATCGAGTGATAAACCTCGCCCACCGGTGGCTTGATGACCTTTGGCACCTTCGCCATGATCGGGCCGGTTGGAATGGAGTCGACCGCTTGCTGTAGGATGCGCACTGACTGCCGCATCTCCGCCACCCGCACCAGGTAACGGTCGTAGGTGTCGCCATTCAGTCCGGTCGGAATCTCAAAGTCCATCTCCTTGTAGCACTCGTACGGCTGCGCTTTGCGCAGGTCCCACTTCACGCCGCTGGCGCGCAGCACTGGACCGGTAACGCCCAGCGCGATACAGTCTTCCGGCTTCAAAATTCCCACGCCTTTGGTGCGCGTCACCCAGATGCGGTTGGTCGTCAGCAGCTCTTCGTACTCGTCCAGCTTGGGCAGGAAGAACGTGCAGTACTTCTTCACGTCCTCTTCAAAGCCGTCGTAGGTTTCGTAAATACATCCGCCGATGCGGAACGCGTGCGTCGTCAGCCGTGCGCCGCAATACTTCTCGAAGATCTTGAGGATCTCTTCGCGGTCGCGGAAGGCATAGAACAGCGGCGTCAGGGCGCCGATGTCGAGCGCATGCGTGCCCAGCCACACCTGGTGGCTGGCGATGCGGCACAACTCCGTCATGATCACCCGGATGTACTGCGCCCGCGGCGGCGCTTCCACGTTTAGCAGCTTCTCTACTGTCTCGCAGTAGCCCAGCCCGTTCGAAACCGCGGCCACATAGTCCATGCGGTCCACGTACGGATTGAACATGGTGTAGGTGCGGTTCTCGCCGATCTTCTCCACACCGCGGTGCAAGTAGCCGATGACGCATTCGGTGCCCAGCACCTTTTCGCCATCGAGCTTCAGGATGACGCGCAACACCCCGTGGGTGGACGGATGCTGCGGCCCCATGTTGAGCACCATCTCGGTGGAGTCGAGGAAGGTCTTGTCCTTAGTGTCGAGGTCGAGATAGGCAGTGTCGATGGGCTGGCTCATTGTCCGCTCTCGATTCCCAGGTTGATCTGCACCCACTCGCGGTCCTGTTGCAGAATGTCGTAATCCTTGCGCAGCGGATGCCCCTTCCAGTCGTCCGGCAGCAAGATGCGCTTCAGCCCGGGATGCCCATCGAATACGATGCCGAACATGTCATACGCCTCGCGCTCCAGCCAGTTGGCCGTCTCCCAGATGGGCACGGCCGATGGCACATGTTCGCCGTCCTTGATTCGTGTCTTCACCCGAATGCGCTCGTTGTGTGGGAACGAATACAGGACATACACCACGTCGAACTGCTGCTCGCGCTTGGGATAGTGCACGGCGGTGATGTCCACACAATAGTCAAAGCCCTCGGCGTTGCGCATGCGGAGCAGAATTTCCTGCAGGATCGAGCTGTCCACGATCACATATCTCTGCCCCAGGTAGCGGCTCGCTTCGACGATTCCTGATCCATTCTGCTGACGCAGGGCCGTGATCAGCTCCGACTCCCACGGCTCAGGCGCCGGACCGGCCGGTTTCGCGGGAGCGGCGGGTGGCTTGGCGGCTGGAGCAGCAGGCTTAGCCGCAGTTGCAGCGGGAGTCGCGGGTTTGGTGGAGGCGCCAGGCGCGGCAGTCTTAGGTGCGGCTGGATGAGCCGATTTCACCGCCTCTGTCGGCTTCGAACCTGTTGCAGGTGCAGCGCCAGCCGACGGCGATTTCACATCGGCGGCAGCCTCGGGCGTTGCTGGCTTGGCTTGGGGCTTACCGGGAGCAGCTGTTTCCGCGGGCGCCTTGGCGCCCTCCGGTTGGGGGGAGACGGAATCCGATCCCTTGCTATCTTCGGGCATTCAATGCCTCTCTGTGGTCACTCGCCAGCCTCACCGGCGGCATATCTAAGTTGTAGCAGCTTCAATCACTCACCATGACGTGCGCGGGTCACGAGCGACTGTGACCGTGGTCACAACGGGTGATCCTTCCCTGTCGGAGCAAACAAAAAGCCCGCCGAGGCGAGCTGTGGCAATGTTGAAAATGTGTTATTCCGCATTACGCGTCCTTGCGGCGTTCTATGTCACTGACGCGTTCTTCCAGCGAAACCAACCGCTCATTGAAGCCACCTATCAGTAACTTCGTTGGCTCGAACCGGCTTTCAAACGACACAGCCCACTTTCTGAGCTCACGGAGCAGCGTGGTCTCGACTTTCTCAATGCGCTCCAGCAGTTCGTTGCGAACCTCCAAGACATCAGCCTTCGTTGCCGGTTCGGCTGCCATTGCCATATTTTAATACTCTCGCCTTCTGAACGGTTGCGCGGCGCCTACACCCATTCCAGGGCTCCCTTTTTCCAGATCCAGATGTAGCCCACGATCAGGATGCCCAGGAAAATCCCCATCTCCAGCAGCCCGAACAGGCCAAGCAACTTGAACTGAACCGCCCACGGGAACAGGAAGATCGTTTCGACGTCGAACACCACAAACAGGATGGCGACGATGTAAAACCGCACTGTGTAGCGGCCCCGCGCGTCGTCGAACGGCGTGATGCCGCACTCGTAGGGCATCAGCTTGGTTTCGCTGGGCTTTCTCGGCCGGATGAAGTGGAAGATCGCGAGCGTTCCGGCGGCCACCAGAAAGGCGACAAAAGCAAACGTGAAAATCGGTACGTAATTCTGCGGCATGATGAACTGCCCTTATTATCGCTCCACGCGGGAGCGGCGTTAAGAAGAAACGCAACTATACCGCCTCGCGCAGCCCGATTCAATGACATGCGTCACAACTGGACCCCTGAACAACGGGTTCATCACGAAGGCACAGAGGACACGGAGGATGCAATTCAATCAAATCTTCTCCGTGCTCTCCGTGCCTTCGTGGTAAATGTCCCCTGCCATCTATAATTAAGAATTCACTCGCACATCAGGGACGCACCTTGGCACTCGACCAAAAGATCTACGATCTCCGCAGGGAAAAGCTGAAGCAGATCGAAGCGCTGGGGCAGCCTTCTTATCCCTACCGCTACGAAACCACGCACACCATTCCCAAAATTCTCGACGAATACACTCCTAAGACCGCCGAGGAACTCACGGAGCCGCGCATCAACGTCAGCGTTGCCGGACGGATTATGTCCATTCGCATTCAGGGCAAAGCCGGATTCGCGCACTTGCAGCAGGGCGGCCGCCGACTGCAGATTTACGTCAAGCTCGACTTCGTCGGCGAAAAGGGATTTCAGCTCTACAAGCTGCTCGATCTGGGCGATTACATCGGCGTGAAGGGCTATCTCTTCCGCACCCGCACCGGCGAGCTCACTGTCCACGTCGAACAGATCACCTTCCTAGTGAAGGATCTGCTGCCCCTGCCCGAAAAGTGGCACGGCCTGCAGGACGTCGAGACCCGCTACCGTCGCCGCTATGTCGATCTCACCATGAATCCCGAGGTGCGCGAGGTCTTCATCAAGCGGGCCAAGGTGGTGCAGTCGTTGCGGCGTTTCCTCGACGCAAACAGCTTTGTCGAAGTCGAAACTCCGATGATGCACTCCATCGCCGGCGGCGCTGTAGCCAAGCCGTTTACTACGCACCACAACACGCTCGACATGGACCTGTTCCTGCGCATCGCGCCCGAGCTCTACCTGAAGCGGCTGGTGGTCGGCGGCATGGACCGCGTGTACGAAATCAACCGCAACTTCCGCAACGAAGGCATCTCGACGCAACACAATCCCGAGTTCACCATGCTCGAGTTCTACATGGCCTACGCCGACTACCACGACATGATGGACTTTACCGAGCGCATGCTCGCGCAAGTAGCTCAGGACGTGAACGGCACCACCATTTCGCACTTCAACGGGCACGAGATTGACTGGGCGAAGTTCCAGCGCCTCTCGATGCGCGACGCAATTATCCAGTACTGGCCCGAGAATGCAGGTGCAAAGCCGACGATGGACGATTTCTCGTCCGCTGATGGGTTGGCGGCCCTGGTGCGGCGCTACAATGCGAGCAATCCGCATATTCCCTACGATCCCAGCGCGCCCAATGGCAAGACCATCGCCGAAATTTTCGAGTTCGTCGCCGAGCCGCACTTGATTCAGCCGACCTTCATCTACGACTTCCCACTGGCCATCTCGCCGCTGTCAAAAAACAAGCGCGAGTCATATTCAAGTGACGCACGCGAGCGCGTCGAGAACGCCGACTGGGTGGAGCGCTTCGAGATCTTCGTTGGGGGTCTGGAGATCGGCAATGCCTTCAGCGAGCTCAACGATCCCGAAGAGCAGCGCCGCCGCTTCGAGCAGCAACTCGGCGAGCGCGCTCGCGGCGACGAAGAAGCGCACCAGATGGACGAGGACTACATTCGCGCCCTCTCATATGGTCTACCGCCGACGGCGGGCGAAGGAGTGGGCATCGACCGCCTCACCATGCTGCTAACCGACTCACGCTCGATTCGCGACGTTATTCTCTTCCCGCTGCTTCGTCCACTCAAGCGCGAGGAGGAAGAAGCGCTCGACGCCGCTGATACAAATGCAACATAAACGAAAACTACCTAATCAGGAGTTGTAATGACGAAGTACCGCAATCTTGTAGCTGTCATTTTCATGACGATCATTCTCATCGGCTGCTCCGCCGTCGCGCAGGAACCGGTCTTGTTCGACGGAACCAATCCCGTAGTATTGAGCTTCCAGTCTGCCCCATCCGACGCCTCCATCCCGGAGGCAAAACTGATTACACCCGAACAGTTGGCGAAAGCCCTGCAATCGGCTAAACAGAAGCCGCTGCTGTTGCAGGTCGGGCCCCACACGCTATACGCGCAGGCCCACATCCCCGGCTCCGAGTACATGGGCGCCGGTTCCAGCGACGCCGGACAGCAGAAGCTGCGCGAGCGCGTAACAGCACTGCCGCATAACACTGCCATCGTCATTTACTGCGGATGCTGCCCCTGGAGCCAGTGCCCCAATGTGCATCCCGCTTACCAGTTGCTGCGCTCCCTCGGCTTCACCAACGTAAAGGTCCTATACATTGGCGACAATTTCGGCACCGACTGGGTCAACAAAGGCTATCCCGTCGCAAAGGGCGACTGATCCGACACTATGGCTGCTAAGCGCACCGTTATTTGGCTCATCGTTCTGCTCTGCCTGGTCGGCCTGTACGTTTTCAGCCGGCACCGCACACCCCAGCCCAAGCCGGCCGCCTCAGGCAACCTCGCGCCCGACTTCACCGTCACCGATCTGGATGGCCGCAAGCTCACCCTGTCCGACTTCAAGGGCAAGGTCGTGCTGCTCAATTTCTGGGCAACGTGGTGTGCTCCCTGTCGCACCGAGATCCCGCACTTCGTTGAGATGCAGAACAAGTACGGCCCACAGGGCTTTCAGGTCATCGGCATCTCGATGGACGACGACGCCAAGCCGGTGCGCGAGTTCTACCAGCAGTACCAACTGAACTATCCTGTCGCGGTGGGCGACGACAAACTCGCCGAGCGTTTCGGTGGCATACTTGGATTACCCGTTAACTTCATCCTTGATCGCGAGGGACGTATCCACGCCAAGCACCTTGGCGCAACCGATGTTTCCGTCTTCGACGATGAAGTAAGCGAATTGCTGGCCAAACACTAATGCGATACTTGTTTGGTTCGGGCGTTAAGAGTTCCCGCGGGCATCGCGCCCGAACCATGGCAAACCATTTCGCGGAGTGGCCTGATTGAGGAGTTATCATGCCCGAATGGGCGAACATTCTTGCTCTCATAGCTGGTTATTTCTTCCTGACGCAGTGGTTGCTGCCCAAGCTGGGCGTCCCGACATGACGCCGCGTCGCCTGTTCCGTCGAGTCTCGACGGACTGAGCAATCGTCACATCCCATTCAAGTTCCGCCCAAGCACACGGACGAAGAACCTGAGGCACGTGTATGACCGCCTTCGGAATAAGGTTTCGATTCGGAATTAGGCTTGCTGCGCGCCCCTTGCAATCTGAACCGAGCCGGCACCGCGCCACGCAATCACTCCTTGCTCCGGCTAGGGGCCCGAAGATTTGTGGTGTTTCGCTGCCCCCCATCCCGTAACGGTGAGTACAATTGTCGCAAGCTGGCACCTGTCCCTTGGAGATGTGAACTCCAGACGCATCATGGTTGACGAACGCATCCTGGTTGTCGATGACGACGAGTCCATCCGGGACATCATTTCGTCGATGCTTGCGCATTCCGGCTTTGAGTGCCGGACTGTAACATCGGGCGAGGAGGCCATCGCCGCGCTCCAAGTAGACAGCAACTACGCGTTGCTGTTGTCCGACCTCGCCATGCAAGGCATGGATGGTTTCGCCTTGCTGGAGAGTATCCGGCGCCTCCATCCGCGGATGCCCGTCGTGATGGTGACCGCTATCCACGACATTTCGGTGGCTTTGGCGGCGATACGCAGCGGGGCCTATGACTATCTACTGAAACCCTTCGAGCGCGACCAGCTTCTCGCCACCGTGCGTCGCGCCCTCGAGAACCGCCGTCTGAAGCTTGAGAACCTCGCTTACCAAAACAAGCTGGAGGTGCTGGTCTCGGCGCGCACGGCGCTTCTGCAAAAAGCTAATTCCGATCTGGAACGCGCCATGACCGACCTGGAGCGCTCCTATGACATCACCCTTGAGGCATTGGGCGACGCACTGGATTTGAAGGACAAAGAAACTGAGGGCCACTCCAAGCGGGTTACCGCCTTCACGATGGCCATCGCTCGAGCTATGGATCTACCCAGCGAACAGGTGCGGGTCATAGCTCGCGGTGCGTTTTTGCACGATGTGGGAAAAATGGCCATCCCCGATGCCATTCTTCGCAAGCCGGGCAGACTTACCCCGGACGAACAGATGGAGATGCGCAAGCATGCCCTTCTCGGCTACCAGATGCTACGCAAAATTCCCTTCCTGCACGAGGCTGCCCAGATCGTCTACTCCCACCAGGAGCGGTACGACGGCAGCGGCTATCCCCGCGGACTCAAGGCCGACCAGATTCCCATCGGGGCGCGAATCTTCGCCGTGGCCGATACCTTCGACGCCATCACTTCCGACCGGCCCTACCGCGCAGCCCAGTCGATTCCCGCAGCCCGCCGCGAAATCCAGAAGCACTCCGGACACCAGTTCGATCCCCAAGTGGTCGATACGTTCTTGTCAATTTCCGATGATCTCTGGCAGCAACTGCGGGACGAAATCGACGCCCAGAGCACAACGAAAAAGCGTTAGACTGGCGCAATCTTGGTTCCCGCACCATTACTTTAATCGCCTCGGGCTTGACCCGATCTCCACTCCGCGAAATACACTGTCTGCCTGCACACCGGAGGCGGATTTTATGAGCAATGTCTTGAGCGCATCTGAAATCGAACTGGCGCTAGGAAAACTACCCGGCTGGACAAGTCGTGGAAGTTCGATTGAAAGGGTGTTCCAGTTCGGAAATTTTCTTGAGGCGATGGAGTTCGTCAACCGAGTTGCCGCTGCCGCGGAAGCGGCCAATCATCATCCCGACATCACCATCAACTACAACAAAGTCACGCTCACACTGGTCTCGCACGATTCGGGCGGTGTCACGCAGCGCGACATTCGAATGGCGGGAAAGATCAACGAGCTCGCGGGCAGCTAGGCGGGGCACCCGCGCGGCCACGAGGTTCCAGACAACGGCCACAAGAACTCGTACGTCAGGGTCGTGCTGGCGCAGATTCGTGTCCCGGATCTCCGTGCGGCTCCAGCGATTGGGCAATTTGGCTCAGCGTGGCTCGGATGCGCTCGAGTTCGGCTTCAGCGCTCTCGTTCCACTCGCCCCACCGCCGATCCGAGGCATCGTCAAACTCTTGTAGAAAACGCCGCAGGGATTGTTTCCCCTTGTCAGTCAAGAGGAATGCTCCAATCCCTCCGGCTCCAAGGACTGCCAGAGTCACAAACAACTTGCGCATGGGCTGCTCCTTTGGCGCCGTTCCGGCTCAGCTTCTTCGCAACTCACGATCATTATCGTCGTCTTCCTTAGTTATTTCGATGCACTTGATGGGCATTTAGTCGTAGCGAACTTGATTCTGGTGGTAGTTTCAAATTGAAACGTAACCGAAACTTCAGTTTCGGCCAGCGGCGCATGCTGCAACTGTCTCCAAATCCTCGGGAACGTGCCTTTCCCGTTTTGGAACCATTGGTCTTGCGTACAATCTCGGACGTTGACTAATCCGTATCGGTCGCGTCAGAAAGGCAATATGAAGCGGATCCCTTGGATGTTGTTCAGTTCGTCGCTCTTAGCCATCGCCTTTGTCCTCTTCGCGCCCAGCACGATGTTCTCCCAAGACCGCACGTCCGGCCCGATTCCGAATACGATTTGGGTCGGGGCTGATGGAAAGTACGAAGCCGAACCTGACACCGCGGTGGTGCAATTCAACATCTCGGCCCAGGAAGACAATCTGCAGGCCGCCAACGCTCGCGCCACCAAGGCTGCGGAGCAGGTGCGCCAGCTCCTGCGCAACAATGGCCTCGATCCCAAGCAGGCGCAGGTAGGAATGTTTTCTGTGCAACCGGTTTACGACTACAAGAACCCCAAGCGCAAGCTGGTTGGCTACCGGGTCGATACCAGCATCACCATCAAGGTCAAGGATTTCGCAAAGATCGGGCCGATTACGCAGGGCCTCGCCGATATGGACGTCACCGGCAACCAGACTCTGAGCTACACGCTCGATGATATGGACGCCGCCAAAATCAAGGCCGTGGAAGATGCCCTGCACCGCGCGCACGACGAAGCCGATGCCGTGGCCCGCAGCAGTGGCCGCACACTAGGCGATCTCTCCTACGCCTCGGTCGACACCTACGAACAGCCGCGCCCAAGGCCGATGCCGATGGCTGCCAAGACTGTCACCATGAACGTACAAGCCGAGCCGTCGCCAACCGAGGAGTTTGGCGCGCAAAAAATCACCGTGACCGCGCACGTCAACGCGATGTACAACCTGAAGTAGCAATCGCGCTTCACTGCGAATTTGCCGACCGCGCCGCTCGGTTCGGTGTACGCTTTCCCAAGCGCTCGGGAATGCGCGCGGTCATTCGGCACTCGACGTATCCACCGCGACTTTGTAGCTATTTTCGCGTTTGAGAGATTTAGCTAACTCAATACCGTTCGCCCGGAGATCCATGCGCAACGCGGCATTCATGTCGGCAGTCATAATTGCTCTCGCGGCGATCTTGACCGCGCAAGAACAGCCTCAGCCCGCGCCGAGAAATCCAGTTGTCCCGCAGCAGTCGAATGTCGATCCCGCCAGCGACTACAACGTGCCCTCCGGTACCAAGATTCCCCTCACATTGATGCAGGGGATCACCTCGAAGACGGCAAAAGAAGGCGATCCGGTTTACGCGCAAACGGCATTTCCGGTTACGCAGAATAATCGCATTTTGATTCCAGCCGGTACCTATGTTCAAGGCGTAGTCCGTCGCGTCGTACGCCCCGGACGCGTCAAGGGCCGCGCCGAATTGCAGATGAGCTTCACTTCCATGATTTTCCCCAACGGGTACACAGTCATGCTTCCGGCGACGGTAGAGGGCGTTCCTGGTTCGCAGACCATGAATACGAAGGGTTCAGAGGGAACGATCGAAGGCCAAGGCAGCAAGGGCAAGGATGCCGCTACTATCGCTAAAACAACCGCGGCAGGCGCGGGCATTGGCGCGATCTCGGGCAGCGGCAAAGGCGCGGGAATCGGGGCGGCATCGGGCGGTGCGCTCGGACTCGCCACCGTCCTGCTCACGCGCGGCCCCGAAATTCAGTTGGATCCGGGCGCGTCGGTCGAGATGATCCTGGAGCGCGAACTCAGCCTGGAAGGTGCCAAGCTGCGCCAACAGTAGATGTCGCGTCTTCAATACAACAGGTATTTTGCCCGCACCTGAATAAAGCGGTCCAGCCCGTCCCGCCAGTCTTCGGCAATGCGGCGCGGGTCCTCTCCTGACTGCAAGGCTTGAAATGCCGCCTGATTCGCCAGCAGCACATTCATCTTCGACAGGTCGAACTCCTGCGGATACAGCTTGTGCAACGCTGCGGCCAGTTCAATTCCCAACTCTGGCGTGTCCAGCGTCTCGCGGTTGATGACTACGACTTGCACTCCACCGCAAGGTTTACCCGCGTTGGTGCTCGATGTCGGAGTGAATTCGGTTGGCACAAAACGAACACCTGCAATCAAGCGCGCGTTGAGATAGCTCGCGAGCTGTCTGGGTTTGATCCACGGCGCTCCAATCACCTGGAACGGCGTATCCGTTCCCCTGCCCACTGAAACATTCGTCCCCTCGAGCAGTGCGACGCCGGGATAAGTTGTCGCCTCCTCCAGGCTGCGGAGGTTGGGTGACGGGTTGATCCACTGCAGCCCAGTAGCGTCGAACCAGTCGCCGCGTATCCATCCCTTCATCGAGACCACCGTCAGATTGGCGTTAATCTTGCGCTCCGCATTGTAGAGCCTGGCCAACTCTCCGATGGTCATGCCATGCCGAATCGGCACCGTGTGGTAGTTCACAAAGCTCGCCTGCCCGGTGTCGGACACAGGACCTTGAACATAGGCACCGTTGAGTGGAGCCGGACGATCCAACACGACGATCGGCTTCCCTGCCTTGGCTGCAGCCTCGAGAAAGTAACCCAGCGTCGTCTCATAGGTGTAAAAGCGCACACCGGCATCCTGGATGTCGAACACCAGCACGTCGAGATTGTGGATTTGCTCTGGGCTCGGCCGCCGCTTGGCGTCGGTGTCGCCATAGACACTGTAGATAGGCAGACCTGTCACGCTATCCTTCGAGTTGCCGACGTCAGTCGTGTCAGAAGCTCCCTGCAAACCGTGTTCCGGGCTGAAGATCGCCGTGAGTTGAACCTGCGGCGCGCGTGCCAGCACGTCGATGGTGCGACGGCCTTGACTATCCACTCCGGTTTGATTGGTTACCAGTCCGACTCGCGGCTTGGCGACGCCTCGTACCTTCAACTCCTCGAAGTTATGCTCCTCGAGTTGGTCGATACCGGTCTTCACATCTCCGTTTCGCACGACGATGCGCCGGGCCGCGGTGCCGAGTTCGTTGTAGCCGGTGATGCGCGCCAGCCTTACCTTCTCAGTCTCGGGTACGTTCAACTGCAGCGCCGCCGCCACCGCGGTCGCCACTTCCGAGCGCAACGCGATGGCGTTCCCATGCTTGACGTGTACGGCGTTGGTCAGTATCACGATGTAGGCGTTGGTGGTGGGGTCGATCCACAGCGAGGTACCGGTGAACCCCGTGTGTCCGAACGAACCCACGGGCAGCAGTTCGCCACGGTTCGACGAGAAGGGTGAATCGATGTCCCATCCCAGCCCGCGTACCACCGTGAGGTTCGGCGGCTGCTGCGGCGTCGTCATCTTTTCCAGAGTCAAGCGCGACCACACAGGAGCGCCGCCGTTCAGAAGCGCCTGCGCGAACTTAGCGGTGTCGTCGGCGGTGGAGAATACTCCGGCGTGGCCGGCCACTCCGCCCATCTGCCGCGCCGTAGGATCGTGTACTATACCGCGCAGCATCAGGCCCGAGCGCTCATCCTTCGCTGTGGGAGCGATCCGCGAGAACCACGACTGCGGGGGCAGAAACTTAGTGTTGTTCATCCCCAGGGGCGCGAAGATGAAGGTCTCAGCGTACCGGTTTAGAGTGAGCCCAGTCAGACGCTGCACCAGCTCGCCCAGCACGATGAAGTTGATGTCGCTGTAGATAAACGTCGATCCGGGAGGAGCGACGAGCTTCTCGGCATTGGCCAGCCGAAAAGCCTCTGTCTGGCCCATCCATTCCGGCTTCAAGTCGAGATCGGGTCGCAATCCCGAGTAGTGCGTCAGCAACTGACGAATGGTGACTTCCTTTTTGTCGTTCTGCCCGAACTCGGGGATGTATCGTGCCACTGTATCGCTGAGTTTGATTTGACCAAGTTGCACCATGCGCATGATGCTTCCGGTCGTAGCAATCACCTTTGTCAGAGATGCCATGTCAAAGACGGTGTCAACTGTCATCGGCTCAAGAGTCGGCTCCAGCGAGCGGTTGCCGAAAGCCTTGCGGTAGATCACCTTGCCCTCATGGCCGATGATTACCACCGCGCCTGGCATGTGTCCTTGAGAAATTGCGTTCTTGACGATGGTGTCGACCGGCGCGAGGCGCTCCTGGTAAGTGGTCGAATCCATGACCAGGGCGTTCTCCGACTGCGCCGGAGTCTGCACCTGCGCGGGAGCGGCATGGCATAGAAGACTGATAAGAACTGCGAACGCGACGGCTTGCCGGGAATGGCTGAGGCTCAACGGATCGAGGCCCTTTCTAGGTTTAGGGATGACAATTTGACGGATGTCGACCGCGCTCGTCACGATGACCGGCGCGGGCAAGCTATTATAAGTCGCCGCCGCTCGCGGCTTCCGCGAAAGGGCTGGTTTGAACCACAAATCCCAACCTCACGTCGATATTCCCTCAGCCTTTCGCCAACAAGAGTCGCAATTCCTCCGTGCTTTCGCGCTGATGCGCGTGGCCATTTACCGGCGTGCATTTCCCGGAGCAGTTCTGGCCGTAACCCACCGCGGGGCGCTGGTAGCGCTGCAAGGATTCGGTCGCTTCACCTACGATCCAGCTTCTCCGACGGTCGAAGCTGACACGGTTTTTGACTTGGCATCGGTCACCAAAGTCGTCGCGACGACGGCAATGGCGATGATCCTGTACGAGCGCGGAGTGTTGCATCTGGATTCTCCGGCTTCCGACATGTTGCCGGAATTCGCCACATTCGGTCCACCGTCGCAACTGGCACAGCGACAAACCGTGACCGTACGAATGCTGCCGGCTCACTCCAGCGGATTGCCCGCCTACGTCCCGCTCTTCGAAGCTGCGCGCACTCGCGACGAACTCATACGCGACGCCTGTGCGACGCCGTTAGTGGCTGCGCCGGGCTCAGAGGCTATCTACAGCGACATTGGGTTCATTCTGCTGGGTGAGATGTTGGAGCGACTGGCAGGCGAACCGCTCGACGCTTTCGTTCGTAAGGAAGTGTTTGCTCCGCTCGGCATGTGGCGCACAAGCTTCACCCCCCCGCCTGAGACAAGATTGGTGATACCTCCGACAGCGGACGATCGCGCATTCCGCCGCCGAGTAATTCAGGGCGAAGTCAATGACGATAATGCCTACGTAATGGGCGGCGTGAGCGGCCATGCTGGATTGTTCGCTCCTGCCATCGATGTCGCCCGCTTCGCCGAATGCATGTTGCGCGGCGGAGCGCCGATTCTTCAGCCCGGCACGGTTGAGCTGTTCACGCGCCGCGAGGATTCGCCACCGGGCACGTCGCGTGCTTTGGGCTGGGACACGCCGTCGCAACCATCGTCGTCGGGCAGACATTTCTCACGACGATCCTTTGGGCACCTCGGCTATACCGGCACGTCACTCTGGATCGATCCTGACCGCCAGCTCAGCGTCACACTGCTCACCAATCGCACGTGGCCTGACTGCGCTTCGCAGGCGATTAAGCAGGTCAGGCCGCTGGTGCATGATGCAATCATCGAAGCTCTGTGATTCTGCCCGGGGTGAGTGAGACGGCAAGACACATTCCTCGTAAAATGGCCGGGGACCTTTATTCATGGACAAGCTCGTAGTGCGCGGTGGCAACCCGCTGGTTGGGACGGTGCGTGTGAGTGGCGCGAAGAACGCCGCTCTGCCCGCGATGGCTGCGGCTCTCCTCACCGAGGAAACGGTGATTCTGGAGAACATTCCGCAGGTTCGCGACATCGTTACCGAACGCAATCTGCTGACCGCGATGGGAGCCGAAGTCGAACTCGGTTATGGACGCGCGCAGCATCGCACCACCATCTCATGCCGCAACCTGGTCAACGCAGAAGCTTCGTACGACCTGGTGAAGACCATGCGCGCTTCGACACTGGTGCTTGGTCCGCTGCTGGCACGCATGGGCCATGCACGTGTTTCGCTGCCCGGAGGCTGCGCCATTGGAGCGCGGCCCATCGATCTTCACCTCAAGGGCCTGGAAGCGTTAGGCGCTCGCATCACGCAGGAGCATGGATACATTGAGGCCCGCGCTCGGCGGCTCAAAGGCGCGCGCATTGTATTCGAGAAAATCACTGTAACCGGCACGGAAGACTTACTGATGGCAGCGACTCTGGCTGCGGGCGAATCAATCCTCGAGAACTGTGCCTGCGAACCAGAAGTCGTTGACCTGGCAGCATTGCTCACAAAAATGGGAGCACGTATCGAAGGTGCTGGTACGCGGACGATTCGAGTGAACGGAGTCGAGAGCTTAGGCGGAGCAAGGCATCGCATTATTCCCGACAGGATTGAGGCAGGAACCTTTGTCGTCGCGGCTGCGCTCACCGGCGGAGATCTCACGATCGCAAATTGCGACCCTCAGCATGTCGGCGCCCTTCTCAGCAAGCTGGATGAATGCGGCGTAAACGTTGCGATCGGTGCGAACTCGGTGCGCGTCGCCAGCAGCGGTCCAATCAAGTCCGCTGACATCGTCACCGAAGAATATCCCGGGTTTCCGACCGACATGCAGGCGCAATATATGGCGCTGGCGACGCAGGCCGAGGGAACGAGCACAATCACGGAAAATATCTTCGAGAACCGCTTCATGCATGCTTTGGAACTGGTGCGCATGGGTGCGAATATTAAGATCGAGGCACATTGTGCAGTCGTGCGCGGAAAGACTCCGCTGAGCGGAGCAGCCGTGCTTGCCAGTGATCTGCGAGCGTCGGCATCGCTCGTGCTGGCAGCTTTGGTCGCTGAAGGCGAGACCATCATCGATCGCGTGTATCACATCGATCGGGGATACGAACGGATCGAAGAAAAGCTGCGCGCCGTCGGAGCGCAAATCCGCAGGATCGGACAACTCCTTCCGAAACGAACTAGGGCCGCCGTCGCTGCCGAGTAAGCTCTCGGATCACTTTCGGTTCCGCTGAATTTCGCAAAGAGAACTTTGGGGCACTTTTTCGTGTCCCCCTCCGCCCATCAACGCGACCGGCGCGCCGGTCCAGCGCAAATTCATATTCACCACGGACGACAAAGTGGATTAGTTGCAGGTATTATTATTCGACAAGGCGGCTGCCCCCCGGCTGCGATCAAATCACTCCGTTCTACAGATGGGAGCTTGGTATGGATACTTCAAAGATGAATTCCTTTATGCAGTCGAGTTGGACCTGGGCCATTGCCGCGGGAATCCGGGTACTCGAAGCGATCGCGATATGGATCATCGGTCGCTGGCTCATCGGTCTGGCGCTGCGCATCATCGGCCGGGGCATGACTCGCCAGAAAATTGACCCTACCTTGATCCGCTACATGCAGAACGCAGTTGGCGCCCTCCTCAATATCGTTCTGGTCATCGCGATCCTGGGATTC
>Ga0074046_10002375_pt1 | contig 16363 bp, 15 predicted proteins | sample BogForMeECP23OM3_FD_94441 | JGI IMG/M metagenome (GOLD analysis project Ga0074046, IMG submission 94441) | Bog forest soil microbial communities from Calvert Island, British Columbia, Canada - Bog Forest MetaG ECP23OM3 | ecosystem: Environmental > Terrestrial > Soil > Wetlands ...
CTAGCGATTCACCCGCCTGTACCGATCCGGTTAGAGCAACGCCTTTTGTACCCGGATCATCCAGCAGCCTCCCGACCTGATCGCTTGAAACAAAGAGATTCGTGTAGGCGCCGCTGGGCGCTCCGGCATCAGTGAAGAGTTGCTGGAAGGCGAGCGCACATTGGGGCACGCTGGAGGAGTGCTTTACCAGAAGGACGTCACCGGCCATCAGGTTCGGAGCGGCAAAGCGCGCTAGCTGGTAGTAGGGAAAGTTCCACGGTTGAACCCCGACCAGAACGCCGAGCGGAGAAAATTCCAGGTGCGCGTCACCCATCGCGGTTGCGATGTTCTGCGGCGCAAGAAACTCCTCTGCACGATCAGCAAAATATTGGAGAATCGCGGCGCTCATCGCCACTTCGTCGCGGCCTTCCGAGATCCTCTTCCCCATTTCAATAGCTGCAAGGCGAGCCAGACTCTCCTTCCGTTCCAACATCAGGGACGCGGCCCGTCCTACGACTTTGGCACGGTCCCGGAAAGTTGTCTTAGACCATACGTTGTGAAAGGTGTTGTCAGCTCTAGCCAGCGCGCTTTCCATCTGCGCGTCGGTATGCTGGTCGAAAGTTTTCAGTAACTCACCGTTGAATGGATTAATGCTTTGATATGCCATGATGTTCTCCTTTTTCTTTGCTTGCGCTTGCACCTGATGTTTTCGATCAGTTTTCACGTCACAATCCGACTCCAGAAGCTGTCCCGCCGTTCCGACGCTTGCACACTCATTCGAATCAATCGTACGAACCTCGGCGTCAGCGCAGGTTCTCGAAATATTCGGCAAGAGAAGGCGCTTTAGGAGACCAGCCGAGCCGCCGCGCGTTGACCGCGCGGACCAGGCTGTTGGAGGTTATGCCGTAACGTGCGGCATCACCGTGTTGCCGCACGAGGTCCTCTACACTCAGGCTGACCGTTTTGCCGAGCCCAAAAGAACGGCTGATCATGTCAGCGATTTCCTTGAAGGATGCGTCGCCGTTCTCCGCGAAGAAGAATGACCCTCCCGGGGCCTTTTCCAGCGCGAGGAGGTACAGGTCCACGAGGTCGTCAATGTGGACATTGGAGTAACGATTGAGGCCTTTTCCAAAATAGACGCCCGCACCCACTTGTTTGGAAAGTGCGATGAGTTTCGGGAGTTGATCGCTATCCGCCTGTAGCCCCCGCCCCTTTCCGTAGATCATGGAGGGGCAGATCACGATTGAGCGAATCCCTCTATCGATGGCTGCCTCGCGAACCAGGCGGTTCATGGCTACGCGCGGCCGGCGAAACGGGACTGGCTCGAAGTAGCTGCCCTCGGTAAGGGCTACGGAAGTTGCATACTCGCCGGCCGCAGAATCCGCAGCAATGCCCGAACCGGTTGTGCACATCAGTGTTTTTCCGCTGCGTTCGAGCGCCGCGATCAGCGTCACAACTGCACCTGCATGATCGGCGCTGGCTGCGTGAATGACCGCATCCGCCTCATGTGCGGTCTTTGTGATTATTTCCTGGTCATCAAGATTTCCGAGAACCGATTCAATCCCGCGATCCTTCAGCAGAGCAATGCTTTCTGCGGACCTGACCAGCCCCACTACCTGATGACCTGAGGCAATAAGGCGTTCTGCGACTGAGCCGCCGATATAGCCAGTCGCTCCGGTTACAAATATCTTCATAGTTCATCTCCTTGTGCTTGGGTTGGGAGGCAGCTGACGACTTTCCGAAAGCCGGTTGTGCGTTCTGTGCTGGCATCGCGGCGATCAATCATTTGTGCCCCCTGTTTTTAATGACGCCCAGTTGGTTTTTACTTGACACAATCTTATGGATTATCGATAATCGATAAATGATGCGGACAAAATGAGAGAAAATTCGTCCCCCTTATTGCGCGAGAGCACCTCAGCCCGACTGAGGACCCTGATCCTTCAAAGGATCATTGATGGGCATTACCCACCCGGACATCGGCTGAAGGAGCTGCAGCTGGCGCGGGAATTTAATACAAGCCAGGCGCCGGTCCGCGAAGCTTTGCGGGAACTTGAGGCCACTGGCGTCATCGAGAGTGAACCTCATCGTGGAAGCCGCGTCCGCACCGTCTCGGAGAAAGAACTGGGCGAAGCCTACCAAGTGCGCGCTGTCCTCGAACAGCTCGCCGGAGAGCTGGCAGCCGGACAGTTCAGCGGGAAGGAAACTCTCTTGGAAAGCCAAGCAGACAAGGTCAGGACAGCATACGAGAAAGGAAACATGGAGGAATACGCTCGTCACGACTTGGCGTTTCATCGCATGATTGTCGCGGCTGCTGGCAATCAAGTGCTTTTGGAAAGCTGGGATGCACTTCACTTCGACATTCGTACGCGACTCTTCCTGGGACACTCGACGCCAAGCCTTCAATCCACCTTGGATCTTCACGATGAGATTGTGAAGGCACTCATTCAGGGAAAGGGCAGATTGGCAGGGCGGCTCCTGCGGAAGCACTCTGAAGCATTTTGCTCAGGTGGGGAGTGAAGGGCAAACAGCGTGTTCCTGACGCATAGCTGATTTGAGCACCTCGCTATGCTTCGGGAACCTCAACCGCAGGGCCCGCGAAGCCGGACAGCGAAAGCCCCAGGGAAGACTGGGTCAACATTCGTCACTTTACGATCAACTGCGTATTGCAGCATGAACCGGAGGAACCATGCACACCACGGTCAACCTTGAGTTCGGAACCGGACCAATTCCCCGTCGCGGTCCGCACTGCACTCCCGAACAGGCGAGAGAGTTGTTGGAAGGGCTTCGTACCGCATATCAGTTGCTCCTGCCGACTGAACAGATCGTGATTCGAGGCATCGTCGCCCAATCGGCGCAAACGCAATTTACGCAGGAAATGAATGCAAGAAAGCCCGCGGGGTCATGTGCTGAAAGTCGATGACATCCGGCGACCGGCGTCGAGCAACTGAGAAAGTACCAATGAGAACGGGAGATCCCCTTTTTAGTCGGGCCCGTGATCCAAGCGATTGCTAGACGGCAACATGGTATTCGCTCTTAACCAGGCCGCTCGGATAGTGCTGCGTCGCCACGTGACGGAGCCGCAGATCGCGCGGCAGGGTGCCGAAGAGGGGAATCCCGTCTCCAATGAGCACAGGCACGCGCGTGATGATGAGACGTTGAATGACGCCCGCGCGCAGGAACCTTTGAATTGTGATCCCTCCGTCGACGTAGAGGTGGTGGGCACCACTGGCAGCCAGTTTGGAAACGATCTCAGCAGGAGGCCCGGCCATCTGTTCAACAACCCCTCCCCTCACCGCTGAAAAGATGACGGGCTGGCTGCTCAGGACCACTACGCGCTTCTGACCGTATGGCCAGACCGGAAAGGCCAGAACCGTCTCGAAGGTCTTGCGACCGATCACAAGCGCATCGACGCTCGCCATGAACTCGGTGTAGCCATGGGGTTCGCCGCCGCCCGTCGGCAGAAAGTCGAGATCACCGTTTGGTCGCGCAATGAAGCCGTCGACACTGGTCCCGATAAATATAGATACCGTCATCGTAGACTCCTCATTGTGGCCGCCAACTCTTTTGGACTACAACCGTCTGAAGACGCAATACGCCTCTTCTCATCATCTCAGAGCGTGGTTACCGCGCGAATCGTGGCGCAAACCAGGAACGAAAGCTCTCGCGCTGCTCATGCCTTCTCAGCACCGGCCAGCAGCCCTTCGACCAGCGCCGCACACTCGGCTTCGAGCGTAGACGGTTGAAAGCTGCGGCCGGCGCGCTGGTACCAGTGATCAGCATTAGAGACGGAACCCTCCTTGCGGTGGAGGTAGGCGTGGACAGCCATATCATCTACGGTCTCCAGTTCGCACACCAGCGCGTGGGCGCGATCCCAATCTCCTTTTGCGTCCCACCATAGGGCTGCGAGCGAGGTGGATAGCCCCATGCGTGGCGCCTCTTCTGCAACCGATGCTCTGAATTCCTCGGGGCTCATTTCTCCTTCAATAATAAACGGCCATTCATTAATGTCAAGTGGAAACTAAACGTCTATTCAGTTATTCTTATCCCGGCTGCCCTGCAATGCGGCCCTGTCAAGAATGTCGCCTCGCCCTCGCGAAACGTCCGACGCAGAAATCCTCGCCGCCGCCGCCCGCGTCATGCAGCGGCGCAGCCCGGTTGAACTCACGCTCGCCGACGTCGCCAAAGAGGCCGGTGTCGTTCCCGCCACGATAATCCAGCGCTTCGGCACCAAGCGCGAGTTGCTTCTCGCCAACTGCAAGGCGTGGACAGCCGATGTCGCCGGACAATTTGCCGCGGCCCGCTCGAAATACGGCTCGCCCCTCAAGACACTCATTGAACTATTGGTGGAATCGAGTGGCTTCGCCGCCACTCCCGAGTCCATGGCTAACTTTCTCGCCTATCTTCAAATCGACCTTTCCGACCCCGAATTCCGCGCGGTCCTCTTGACGCAGTTCGTGACCACGCGCGACGAAACCAAGAAGCTGTTGGATGACGCCGTCGCCGCCCGCGAGTTGAAGCCCTGCGACACTGCCGAACTTGCGCGCTTGGCCCAACAAGTCAACGGCGGCGCCATGCTCGATTGGGCCGTCTATCGCCAAGGTTCCCTTGCCGCCTGGATTCGCCGTTCTCTCGACGCCCTGCTCCGCCCCTATCGGCTTTCACGCAATCCCAAGGACGGACGAAGGAAGCGAAGACCGTAGGAAGAGGTGTAGCAATGACAAGAACCTCCCTGTTTCTGTTGTCCCTTTGCTGCTTTGCCGCGCTCCCGTCCGCGTTCGGTCAAGCAGGTGGGAACTCGGCTAACGGATTGGCATTTGGAGCCGGGGGCCTTGACTTGAGTGGGCGCGACACGGCGGTCCGACCTGGAGATAACTTCTTCCGCTATGCCAACGGAGGTTATCTGGATCGGCTGGTAATTCCCCCAGATCGATCTGGCTATTCGACGGGCTCAGTTTTGACGGATGCCGCACAGGCGAAGGTACGTACATTGCTGGAAGATGCGGCGCTGCGGGGTAAAGTTGGTTCCGTTGGGCGCATGGCTGGGGACTACTACGCAGCCTTCATGGACGACGCGCGGATTGAGCATCTCGGCATCACGCCGCTGTGGCCGGAGTTGAAGTCGATTCAGTCGGCGATTTCGCGAAAAGCTCTGGTTGCTCTGATGGGGCGAGAGAATACTAGCTTCCTGGGCAGTATATTTCATCTGGATATTTCAGCCGATATCATGGACCCTAAGCACTATGCCATTCAAATCAGCCAGCCAAGTCTGGGTCTGCCTGATCGCAGCTACTATCTCGATGCCAGTTTCGCGACCCAGCGTAGCGACTATAAGACTTACATCACGGAGCTTCTTGAGCTAGCAGACTGGTCTGAGCCACACGAGCGCGCGGAAGAGATCGTGCAATTTGAAACCAGCATTGCCGAGGTTAGTTGGGATCGGGAGCAGGAGCGGGATTCTGCGAAGACGTACAATCCTGTGACTCTGCAACAGCTTGAGGCCAGCGTGCCGGACTTTGCGTGGAGCGAGTTTCTAACAGCCGCGGGACTCAGTCACGAAGAGAAGTTCATCGTCGTCGAAAAACCCGCAATCCCTCGGATCGCGGCCTTGTACGACCAGACACCGTTGGCAACACTTCAGGCATGGGAGGCGTTTACGCTTCTTGACCATGCGGCACCCTACCTGTCGAAATCATTTGCCAACGCCGCATTTGAGCTGCACGGCAAATCGTTGAAGGGGCAAAAGCAACAATCGGCGCGATGGAAGCAAGGCCTGAGCCTTGTGAGCGGCGGCAACGACATGACCCAAGTCGAGAGCGTTGCCAACCTTGGGGATGCGGTCGGACAGCTTTATGTGTCAGGGTATTTCCAGCCAGAAGCGCGCGTACAGATGGAAGCACTAGTTGCCGAGGTCAAGGGAGCTTTGCATGCGCGCATCGAATCACTGACATGGATGGCACCAACAACAAAGACTGAAGCCTTTCATAAGCTGGAGAAGTACGCGATTCAAATTGGCTATCCAGATCACTGGCGCAATTACAGCGGACTGCAGATTCAAGAAGACGATCTCGTCGGAGATATTGAGCATGCGTCAGCTTTCACCTGGCAGTTCCGCGTCAATAGGCTTCATGGTCTCGTAGATCGGCAGGAGTGGGCGATGGAACCGCAAACCGTGAATGCATACAACGACGGTGCTCTCCATCAGATCGTCTTTTCGGCAGCACTTCTGCAGCCTCCAGCATTTGATCCCAAGGCAGATTCCGCAGTGAACTACGGTGCCATTGGAGCAATCATTGGGCATGAACTAACCCATGGTTTCGACGATCAAGGCCGCCGATTCGATAGTGACGGACGCCTGCGAGACTGGTGGGCCGCTGACGATGCGAAGAAATTCTTGGCCAAGGCCGCAAACCTCGGCGCGCAGTTTGATGCTTGTGAGCCACTCCCGGGAATGCACGTGAACGGCAAGTTGACAATGGGCGAAAACATCGCAGATTTAGGTGGACTAGTCCTGGCATTGGACGCCTACCACGCCTCACTGAAAGACAAGCCGGCTCCGGTGATCGATGGACTGACTGGTGATCAGCGCTTCTTTCTCTCCTTTGCCCAGGTACGACGCAGCAAAAAAACCGAACAGGCGCTTAAAGAGCAAGTGCTGATCGATCCCCATTCCCCTGATGAGTGCCGCGTGAACATCGAAGTGCGGAATTTGGATACGTGGAATTCAGCTTTTCATGTAAGGGCGGGCGAGAAACTCTATCTCAATCCTGAGAGCCGGGTGAGCATTTGGTGAGTTAATTAGGCTTGCCTGACCAGATGCTGGCAAGATAGAACTATTAAGTTCCTGGCGTCTTCCGTTGGCCGGTTTTGAAGTGATCACTGAGGGCCCGTCGCCTTTTGTTACGAATACACACTCTTACCACGGGTTGCTAGTTCACTTCTCCCGACTCTTCGTCATCTGCTCCCAACGGGCAAGCTCATCCTTCACGTTGAGCTGTTTCACCATGGTTGGGTAATACTCGCTCAGCGGCTCGTTGCTCTTCTCGTAGCCGCTAAGCTGCTCGTAAAAGAAAGGTTCGAGCGTGTAACCCGACCGATATTCCTGCATCATCGTTTCCAGAAGGTGCCGACTGCGCGCCGGGTCTCCGTTGTCGAGGTATTTCAGTGAGATCGCCCGCACCAGGTTCTCGTCCAGAAAGTTCTGCAGGTTCGCGACATCGCCCACGTCTGGCTGCTTCTTCGCCAGTTCAAACAAGGGCGCGGCAGGCTCATGGAGCGCCTTGTATCGCGGATCATAGCTCATCGAATTCGTGATGCCGTGGACAAATTCATGCGGCGTGTAGCCGATCTTCTTCTGGGGGCCTTCTATGGAGTGGAAAGTATCGTTGAGTACGAAGCCAAAGGCGCGGCTGAAAGACTCCAAGAGATTGGGAATCACAACGGCATGGGGCGCTTCCCCGCCGTTACCAGCGCTCAACACTGACGTCCGGCAATAAGCCATCGCCTTCGCAACCTGCGCCAGTACGGCTGCCCGATAGTCGCCGATGTATTTGAGGTACTCTGGCCGGACGCCTGCGTAAATCTCCTCGATCGGCGCCAAGGCGTAGAGTTCACGCAACAGCACCGGCAAGTCTTTCAACGCAGCGAACGATGGCTCCTTACTTACATCGGGCCATTCGGCTGAGAACTTAAAGTCGGGAGGGCCGTCAGTGGATATGGCTACGACGGTGTAACGGACCGCGTCAGTGCTGGCGTCGGAGCTGGTGTGCTGCCGATAAAAGTCGCGAATGCGCTTAGCAAGCTCCGGTGGCACCGTGTGCACGAGTTGCTCGCGCACACGGACGCGAACCGGATGCATGCCGTCAGGATTGTTCTCGTCGTCGTAGCCGCCGAGATTGAACAGGCAGAAGACCGTGAAAATGGTTTTGTTCTCAGTCACCTCAACCCTGCGCTCCACTAACTTCTGAAGGTCGCCCTCACTTTGCGAGAGCTGCCCCACTGTGGATAAGGGAATCATCAAAGCGAATGTGAGTGGAACAAGTCGGTTCATTTCGTGCCTCCATTCATGCTTCATCAATGCCTAGTCGTCTGCCCTTGTTCGAGCAGCCCGGCCTGTATGCGAACGGAAGTACGGGGTGCCTGTCATAAAGTGCCAGTCAAGGGGATTGACAGATACGCTGCTCGCACTTTCATCAAAACTTCACTGTCCTTGGGGACGGGCTTCTCAACGTCCTTGATCTGGACAACGTCCGGTGGTCCGTATCTAGGCATCCAGGACCGGCAGCGGCGGTGGAAATAAGTTCGTAACAGACTGCGTCTCCAGAAAGACGGCAAGTGACAATGCCCACATGGAATGGCATTATTAGCTCTCCTCCAGTGTGGCATCCACTTCAGTCACAGAAGAACGGTTGCGATGTTGCGCACGAGGTTGCCTCAGTACATCAGCGAACACCTTCACAGCACGCTCCACATCATCCTCCGATGTCCTCCAATTGCAGAGACTCACGCGCATAGCCCGCCGGCCATGCCAAGTCGTTCCGGTGAAAAGCGCTTCTCCGGTCGCAGCTACGGCAGCGATTACCTCATCGGTTCTGCGGTCGTGATCCTGTTCGGAGGCATCGGCGCCCGAATCGACGAATCGCACCAATGCCTGATTCAGAATCGGTGGGGATAAGATCTCCACCCCTGGCAGTTCACCCACTCGCGTTACCATTGTCTTGGTGTGCTCGCAGCACCTCTCGATAAGATCCGCAATCCCACGACGCCCAAGCTGTCGCAGAGCCGCATAGGTCGCAAATCCTCGCGCCCTACGCGACCATTCCGGATTCCAGTCGATCTGGTCCCGAGCCTCATCATCGTGGGTGAGGTATACAGCCCGATGCGACATCGAATCACGGTGAGCCCTGGCGTCGGCGATGAATGCATATCCAGAGTCAAATGGAACGTTCAGCCATTTGTGCCCATCCATGGTCCACGAATCCGCCAGCTCTACGCCCCGCACCAGGTCACGACGCTTGGAGCTAGCCGCCGCCCACAATCCAAACGCTCCATCGACATGAACCCAAGCACCGTGCTTTCTGGCAAGTGGTATTAGCGTTGCGAAATCGTCAAAGGCGCCCGTGCAGATGTCACCAGCCTGTACGATCACGATGGTGGGGGAAGGCGAACTTTCGTGCAACGCTCGTTCCAGCGCGCCAGGTATCACACGGCTAACGGAGTCAACTGGTAGATCCACGATGTTGGACTCACCAATACCAAGGTAGCGAACAGCACGCTCAACGGAACCGTGGCGTTGGCCATTCGAGAGCACCCGGATGGGCGGCGCCCCGAAAAGTCCTTTCTTTTCGACGTCCCAGCCCAGGCGATCCAAGAGAGCGTGTCGTGCCGCCGCCAGACAGGTGAAGTGCGCCATCTGCGTGCCCGTGACAAAGGCAAAGCTGGCGTCGGCCGGGAGCCCGATGAGTTCCTTAAGCCAGCTGCCGGCGACTTCTTCCACCACAGCAGCAGCCGGCCCACAGGAATAGAGGGCTGCGTTTTGGTCCCAAGTTGAAGTGAGCCAGTCGGCCGCAAGAGCAGCCGGCAATGAGCCACCGATCACCCAACCGAAGAAGCGACCACCGGCTGAGCCCACGAGCGCCCCTTCGACGTCTCTTGCCAGATCCGACACCACAACCTCGGGTGAAACACCCATGTCGGTGAGTGGTTTAGCAAGCCGGCGTCGCACGGTAGCACGATCAACAGGGCTTGTCACCGGCATACGATCCAGACCATCCAAATAAGACAATGCGCTCTCCAGAGCTGTCTCAAGAGGGCGGCGAAACCCTGAATCTTCCATGGGAGCACTTTAGAAAGTCCCGCTCACGAAATCTATCCGAATCTTGCTTCCAAACCAAAGCCCCAACCAGCGGTTCTTGTTCTTGTCCCATTCGCGCTATTGAAGGGCCAACGACGGGAAGTCGACTGGTTACTGAAATTAGACCGCAAGAAACGGATAGACTGCGCGACACGATAGCGCGATCATTTCATTTTATGTGTTTCCGGAAGGCATCAGAGGCTGGTCACCGGCAGTTGGCCGAAATCCTGCGATCGGATATCAGGTTGGGGACAAGTGTGTCCGGGGATGTCTCGTTAGGACGCTGCTCAAAACGTTGAAGCAAGAAGCCCTCGTCACCTGCCTGGCACTATCGCCGAGTGCGCCGTCCTTCGTTGACGTCTGCCTCTTCCCATGCCTAAGATTTCGCCTTAAGTTCGTTCGCCGTGTTTAGCAGGAGGGCACTATGCGTCGAGAACGGGCGCTGAAGGTTGTACTGGTGTTGGTGGGATTGATTTTTTCGGCTGGCATTTACCCCGTGACGGAGTCTTTATGGCACCAGAATCAGTCGATGTATACCTTTGATATGATGCTTAGCCTCTATGTCGCTCTCGGCGTTTTCCTGCTGATAGCAGCACGTAACCCTTCGGCAAATCGCAGCCTGATCGCCTTCACAGCATGGTCGTGTTTCGCTCACGCCGCAGTTATGGCGGTGACGTCACTCTCGAAGGGGGGCTATCGCGGAGACCTGTGGGGCGTGCCTGTGCTTGTCATCATCGGTGTAACGCTGATGGTGCTGGCTCCGGCAAAACAGTCAGGCGAACGGGTATCGGCCGCCGTTGTGTAGGCTCGCACTCAAGAGCGCCATGCACGCTTGATTCCGTCGGGAAAAAGAGAACGGGTATGAGTACCGATTGAAATGATGGAACAGATCACAGAAACGTCGCCGCGTCTTAAGGCCCGGATGGCCGGCGCCTGTCAACTGCTCGAAGCTATCACGGCCACATTCGGCCAAGTGATCGTTCTCGGCAGGCTTGTTGTCTCTGGCAATGCCGCGGCTACAGCGGCCAATATCCTTGGGCACGAGCGGTTATTTTGGTTGGGTTTCGCATCCTCGCTCATGGGAGTTGCGTTCCATATCGCATGGGCACTTCTCATCTATGTGCTGCTTAAACCTGTAAACAGGAGCCTCTCTTTACTCGCAGCATTCTTCATTCTCGTGGCATGCGCTATGCAGGCTCTTACCAGCCTGTTTTACCTCGCTCCTTTGCTCATCCTGCAAGGCGGTAGCTCCTTGAGCGCATTTACGGCGGAACAGTTGCAGTCACTGGCGCTCATGTTTCTCAATTTGAATGCTTACGCCTTCAAAATCGACCTAGTGTTCTTCGGATTCTGGTGCATCCTGATCGGCTACGTAATTTTCAGGTCGACCTTCCTGCCTCGAATTCTGGGAGTGCTGCTGGCGATTAGCGGTTTGGGTTGGGTGACCTATCTGTACCCACCGCTCGCATTCCATCTGGGCACCTTCAGGGTTACCGCCTCCGCCCTCGGGGAAATCCCACTGGAGCTGTGGCTTATCGTGATGGGTGTGAACGTCCAACGATGGAAGGAGCAAGCCGGCCGCGCGGTCGAGTGAAGAGCAAAAATAATTCCCAACATGTAGCAGCCTGCTGAGACAACCGCATGTGCAGGTGCTAGCTTAGCTAGGGGATTGTCCATAGCGAGAAAAGCGAGAACCTGCCCGGTTATTCAAATTAGACCGCAAGAAACGGATAGACTGCACGACACTTTCGCACGAACATGACAGCGATGAAGACTCTATCGCTGCTCCGCTCCCTGTTGTTGCTTTCCTTAATTGTCTCAGTTGCACCCTTGCGAGGTTTGGAATCGCCAGACGCGCCGTCGGGCCAAAACAATCCGACAGGGGTCGATGTCTATCCCATCAAGGAAGGGTTTGTCGACGTCAACGGCCTGTTTCTGTACTACACAGAGTTAGGAGAGGGACAGCCGCTCATCGTTCTGCATGGAGGACCCGGCGGAACACATAATTATTTTCTTCCCTACTTGTTGCCGCTTGCGCGAACCAATCGGATCATTTTCATGGACGAGCGCGGTTCTGGGAGGTCCGGGAAGCTTGAGGACGCCTCGGGATACACGGTTGAAAACATGGTGGAAGACGTAGAGGAACTCCGCAAGGCGCTTGGCCTGGGCTCCATCAACTTGCTGGGACATTCATTTGGCGGCGTGGTTGCCCAAGCCTACGCCCTTAAGTATCAGAAAAATCTCTCTCATCTAATCTTGGCCGATACTTTCGACAGTACCAAGGAGTTTAACCAAGTCTGGGCTCGCTTGAAGACGAAAATTGACCCCCAACACTTGCAGAGAATCGAAGAACTTGAAAAAGAAGGTCTGTTCGACAAAGGTAAACCTTGGGAACACGGCCGCTATACTGCTGAATATGCCGAACTGGCATGGGGCTGGGCATACTACCCTTATATATACGAGAACCATCCCAACCCGAACTACAATCCCTTAGGCAACTTGGGCATTGCCTGGGATGTTTATCGCGAGATGTCTGGCTCCAACGGCGAATTCGTCATCGACGGGAACATGAAGTCCGTAGAATACGCTGAAAAGCTACGTACGGTCCGCGTACCAACTTTAATCATCGCCGGTGAGCATGACGAGTGGTCTTTGCAAATGTCCGATGAAATGCACTCCAATATTCCCGGCTCTCAGTTGGCGGTTCTGCCAAAGAGCAAACATATGACTTTTGTCGACCAGAACGCGATGTTCAATAGCACGGTCGACGCGTTTATTCACTCTCAGCTTCCAGCGCATAGATAAAGGCATTAAAAACGATGCCCTGGGGCGGAGCGGAGCGAAGGCTTGGGTTGAGCGGGGATTTGGGGTGCAGTCTAAAGGGGCGGCAGCCCCTTTGCCCCTGCTTCCTCGCTGTAGAAGAAGGGATTCAGGGGGGCGCTCCCAACATAAGCGGGCTAACTTAAGCTGTTTGGGCTTGAAGTGACATGCCAACTTCCGGTTGCCCGACCAAGCGGACAGAACCTGAGGGACCCGCCCTTGACCCCTAACTTGGTCTCATGTTGTGATGGCTCGGTGCATGTAGCCCGCCAGCCCTGCGCCGCCCTAGCGTCCCATGTGGAAGAGCTCTGGTACTGCGACGGGCACCCGGGGGTCCATGGCACGCAGCGAGTGCTGCCCAATGGACGATTTCAGTTGGCCATCAGTCTTGCGGAGGGCCCGATAAGTGCGCTGACCGATCCGATGGGCGATGGAGGCGGGATCGCGCCCTCACTGCTCATTGGAATACGCTCGCGCTTCAGCATCATGGATACCGCCAAGCTGCGTTCGGCGATGCGAGTGGTATTCCGGCCGGGTGGTGTGCACGCTTTCTTAAAGACGCCAGCCGATGCGTTTCACAACAAGAACGTATCCCTGGATTTGATTTGGGGCTCGATGGTCCGAACCTTGCGCGATCAGTTGCGCGACGCAAACCACCCGGCCGAGAAATTTCGAGTGCTCGAAGTCGCGCTTTTGGAGCACTTAAACGAACGCGTCCAGTTGAATGCCGCGGTGCGGTATGCCCTTCAGGAGTTCGCGCACAGACCCCAGATTCCAAGGGTACGAGAGTTAGCCCAAGAAGCCGGTCTGAGCCGCCGCCGCTTTGCTCAGTTGTTCCGGGAGCAGATCGGACTGACGCCAAAGCTGTATTGCCGACTCCAGCGCTTTCAAAACACATTGAAGCAGATCGCGTCTGGCGCTTCCGTCGATTGGGCACAGTTAGCTCTAGCGGCGGGCTATTGCGATCAGGCCCATTTAGCTCACGAATTCCGTGCTTTCTCGGGTCTCTCTCCGAACGCTTATCTGACAATCGATGGTCGCTCCGAGAGTTATGCTTCTATCGATTGAATCAATTCCTGGTTAGTTCCCATTTTTACAAGACAGCGCCCTGGCTTCCTGAGAAGCTGTGAATCGGTCTGCCACATTGAAAATTGGAGGGAATGAATCGTGAAATCGAACTACAAGCTTTTCGTCGCTGTACTCGCCGGTCTTCTGGTCGGCGCTGCCGGCAATGGTGCAATTCAGGGCCAGCAGGCGAAAACATCAACTGTCTACGTAATTTCGGAGGCTGACGCAATTACGGATTCCACTGCCATAAAGAACTATGGAGCGAAGGTTGGGGAAACCCTGGCGCCTTTCAATGGCCATTATCATTTTGTGGTTCGGGGCGGTAAAACAGAAAGCCTGGATGGGGACGCGCCGCCCACAGGCATTGTTGTCATCGCATTTGACAGCTCTGAACAGGCACACGCTTGGTATGACTCGCCGGCGTACTCTGCCATCAGACCGATTCGGCAAGCGGCTGTGAAGGGACGCATGTTTATCGTCGAAGGCGTCGCCCCATAATCGCGACGCGACGCCCAGTTCCGATTGTTCGATCCGCCTTGGCCATGAAAACCATTGCGCCTTTCTTAATCAGTCTCCCCAGACGCCCAGCCGCCAACTGCGCGATCAGCGAACACAAGCGCACCAATTCTGCGCCCGACTGACGGGCTACCCTGACATAATCCTAAGGTAAGGTTGGCCGACTACTCGCTCGGAATCCGTCGAACGTGAAGCCCAACGCCGGGAGTTCGACTCACTCTATGTTGCGGCTTCCAATGGTTGGTCCTTTGCTCCCCTAATCAAAAGCCACAAGATAATCGCCGGTTCGCCGAGCGTTAGCGGGATGCTCGCGATTCGGCCCACGAGGTTCGCGTAGCTCGGCAGAAGCAACGGCGTAAGACTATCCGCCAAGTAGCCGAAACACGCCGCGATCAGCAGTACGCCTAGGATGCGGGGAAGGAAACCCGACTTAAATACAAGCAGCCCGAAGAAGAAAAGCCAGGGGCCAAAGATCCAGCCGATAACGTACCCGTAGCGATGCAGATCGAGGAACAGCATGGCCATGGCTTCGCGTTGCGGCTGGCCCAATACCGACAGGAAGTCCGCACCGCGCAAAAGCGTCAGGGCAGCGATCTCGTTGAGCACATTCACGCACATAATGGGAACGTAGGCCAGACCCAGAATCACCATCAGCGCTGCATGCGTCTTGTTCACCCCGCCGAGTAATCGGTACAGAACCCAGAGCAGGAAGATAAATTCGACCGCACAGATCAGTTCGGAGACGATGCCGAGGCGGAAAAGCCTCTCGGAAGCGAGGATGTTTTGGGCGGTTGCATCCGCGTTACCAGATACCATCAGCCTGCCGGGGACATAGACGATGCCGAAGAAGCCAGTCACCCCGTTTACCAGGTACAGCACGCCCGCGATCCTCGCTGTGTGTTTGGTTGAGTTCATATCTGCTCTCCTTTTGCTCATGACTCTTGCCTGGGAGACGGCCCTTCGCTGCAACCTCCTCTACTATGTCACGTCCGGGGGCCGATACGGCTTCGGCCATAATGTTGTCCAGTTCAGCTTTCCGAAGATTTCAGCTCTCGCGATTCCTCCTATGACGGGCTATTCTTCCCTAATCCTGTAAAGGAAGGTTTGCCGACCATTCGCCTGTGATTGCTGACGAGAAGCGGATTCCGCTGCGACAATAGCGGATACGGAAAATCCGGAGAGGTTCGGATAGTGGGACGTCGGCTATCATATATGCGACTCAGAAGGACGGGATGTTGACATGAATTGCCATCGCTTCCGCCATGTGTCGCTGTTCATTCTTATTTTCTTGCTCGCTACTCCTCGTTTGCTTGCTGATTCCGTCGATGACTACATTCGCGAGCAGATGAACGCGCGCCACATCCCTGGACTGGTGCTTCTGGTATTGCGGGACGGCAAGGTTATTAAGCAACAGTCCTATGGCTTGGCCAACGTTGAATTAGGCGTGCCGACCAGCAAGGACAGCGTGTTCCCTCTCGCCTCGGTCACCAAGGTCTTCACCGCGACGGCAGTTTATTTGCTGGTGCAGGAAGGCAAGCTTCGCCTGGGCGATAAAGTCGCGCAACTCTTGCCGGGACTCCCAAATGCCTGGGACGAAATTACTGTCCTGAACTGCCTTAGCCACACCAGCGGCATCGCCGATATCCTCCCCGGATCGCCAGCCGCTGCCCCACCCAATTGGATTGCGGCCAGCAGCCAGGAAGAAGCGCTCAAGAAAGTATCCGCCGTCCCGCTCGTGTACCCGCCAGGAGAGAAGTCGATTTACAACCAAACGGAATTCTTGTTACTGAGGATGATCGTCGAAAAGGTTTCCAGCATGTCGCTAGAGGAGTTCCTGAGTAAACGGATCGTCACACCCCTGGGCATGGCATCCGCACGCTTCGGGGATTCTCTCGACATCGTGCCGAACCGCGTAGGGCTTTATATGAATTTCACTCCACAAGCCGATCGCTTCCACGTGGAGCGGCAGGCGAACGGGAACGGTCTGCCATCGCCCGACGGCAAACTCTGGAATAACATAAACTTTCTCTATCCCGAGTACCAGCATGGTGGCGTTGGCCTGAACATGAGCGCTGGGGATCTGGCTACTTTCGACATGGCCCTCTTTCACGACCGCGTGCTCAACCGGCA
>Ga0074046_10002376_pt1 | contig 16361 bp, 16 predicted proteins | sample BogForMeECP23OM3_FD_94441 | JGI IMG/M metagenome (GOLD analysis project Ga0074046, IMG submission 94441) | Bog forest soil microbial communities from Calvert Island, British Columbia, Canada - Bog Forest MetaG ECP23OM3 | ecosystem: Environmental > Terrestrial > Soil > Wetlands ...
AGAATGCGAATGGCCTCACGCTCCCGCTCCACGGCGCGGCCCTGGTCATCGACGGATTCCAGGTACTCGTCGAAGAGGATCACTGAAGAAGCGTCGCTGGCGTAGGAAGGCGTGGGAGTCTTGGCGGCGTCCAGTCCCCACTGCGGGACGGGGCTATCTTTGCCGAACATGCCGGCGCTCGCCGGAACGGCGGCGCTAGCCAATAGCGCGGCTGCCAGGGCAGATGCAAGATGAATGCGCGAACAGGACGCGTGACTCATGGTTGATTCCCTTTGGTGGAGGCGGCACGCACCAGCACGATTTGCTGCTGATCGGCGGCAGCCAGCTTGAGATAGAAATCATGGAGATCGTTGTAGGTATCAGGTTTGAGCAATGTGAAATTTCGAGCAAGAACGCGCATGACTTCGAGCTTGTCTTCCTTGGGCACGGAGTCGATTCGCAGCAACGCAGATCCCGGCCAGGTGACATCGGCGGTATGAGGAGCGCTCTCCACGGCATACCCGGGAGGCAGATGATAGATGACGTCGTCGGACTCCATGATCGGATAGTGAACATCGATTGGTATGTTGCGCTTGTCCTGAGCAACAAAGGGGTGTTTGGCGCGCGATTCGAAGATCAGGCCGGGAAGAATGAGGCGCTTGCCGGCAGGAGTGCCGAGGCTTCCGCCAAGGTTCACGACGGCCAACAGGTTTTTCTCGGGGTCGTCAAGACTCAAAAAGTGATCGAGAGTGGCTGTGACACCCTCGGGAAGCTCATCATTGAGCGAATCTTCGAATTTCTTTTTCAGCGCGTCTTGATCGTTTTCGAGCGCCTGCTGCCGCCAGTAGATGGCTTCAGCGCCGCTGAGCACGATGCGTGCCGACCCCTTGAAGTTTCCGTCAGAATCCACCGTAACGTCAGCAGCCCGCTGCACCTGATTGTTGGTGTAGGCAAGGCTGGGCGTCGAAGCGAATTCGGGGCCTCGATCTGATTCACGGAATCCGTTTGTAAAAGCGTGCGTCCATTGCAGAACGCCAAATGGACAAACCTTCTGCCCGGGGTCAACAAAAACCTCTTTGCCGCCTAACTCGATGATGGCGATGTAGTCCTGCAGTTGGTTCTTATTCAGGTAGCTGCTGTCAAAAATGGCGCTGCCGCGATCTACCACCTGCATAGGCCACGCCTTCAGGCCCGCCGCCTGGGCTAGCGCCACATAAAGCAGCGCGATGTGATTGCCCCCTCCGCCCTGATCCTTCCACACGTCCTCAATGCTATGAACATCCTTGAGCTTTTCCTTCTTGAGTTCCGCCTTCGATTTCACACGGGTAAAGTCGGTGTTTTCGAGCTTCACCACCGCGGCGTAGATCTTGCGTGCCTTTTGCTCGTCCGTATCGCCGGCAGAAACCAGCGAGTTCGCGGCGTCTCTGATCTTCCGAGTCACCTTGATGAAATCGTTGAGATCTTCGGCCCAGAATTTGACCTCGGTGTCCCAGAACTCTTTTTCTGTAAGGGCGTAGGTGTAGTAGAAGTCGACGCGCCAACGGAAGGTGTTGATGGGCGGCATCCAGTCCTCATCGGGGAGGGGTGGGACATCGTCGAGGTCGACTGTGAATTGGCCTTTGTCGTGTCGAATCAAGGCAGGGATATTAGGGGGCGCCCCTGTAACCATCAGGCGGTCGAGGGCTTTGCCATGCGGACCCCATAAAGTGTTGTGGATCGTGGCAGGTTCGAAGGAGAAGTGTTCCTTATGGATGAAATACGAGTACTGGAGTTCCCATCGCGGCGTGTAGATGCCGCCATTGTTGTCGATGCGTAATCGGTATTCGAGAATGCAGCCCACATCCACATCGGGCAGCGTGAACACCAGCTTGTCTTCACGGAAGTATTTGCTCCTAAAGTCCACAAGGTCCTGCGGCTTTACGTCTAAAGGAATCACCGCGCCGTCGGCGTGGATGGTTCGCCCATCCACCTTTACCACCTCTGTGGATCCGGGGATGAACGGAACCTGAACGCTGGCGAGCTCTTTGCCTTTTTCCGTGAGCACCTTGATCCGCGCATAATATGTCTGCACGCCATCGTCGCTGTTAAGGGTCTCCTCGCGGTAGAGGTAGACCGCAGGCGCTCCCGGAGCCTTGGGGTCGGAGGTCATCTTGAGCTCGTCCGGGGTGGGGTCCTGGAATTGCGCGCGCAGCACAAGAGGCGACGCCGCAACGAAAAGCATGAAAGTACTACGCAAGAAAATATGAAGCCGCATACACGGGACCCTCGGCCGTCCGTAACGATGAAATCAGTTCCTGCTCCTCCACTGTGGTTTCGGTTTGCGCGTTAGTTTCCTTTCCCCCCCGGAGCCGCTTGCGCCGCCGGTGCGGATGACGCTGCCGGAGGAGGGATGGTCAATACCAGTTGCGCCTGTTCGGCCGCGGATACCTTCTGGTAAAAGCCGCGCAGATCCTGATACTCCTCCGGTTTAGCGATGGTGAATCCTCTGGCCAGCGAGTTGGCTATTTCAATCTGATCCGGGCCGGCCTTGCTCTTGAGGATGAACATGGCGTGGCCCTGCCAGGACACGGAAGCATCCTGCGGAGCGCCCTCTACGGCGGCACCGGGAGGCAGGTGATAGGTCACATCGTCGGTGACGCGATTGGCGTACTGCATGTCGACAGGTTCCAGCCGCTTCTCCTCGTTAACAAACGGATCGTGCCCGCGCGTTTCAAAGAAAAGGCCCGGAAGCAGGATGCGCTTGGCCGTTGCGGTGCCCAACGATCCTGTGACTTTGACAATTGCCATCAGGTTCTGGTCAGGTTGGTCGACGGCAAGAAAGTGATCGACGTGCGCCTCAACGCCTTCGGGCAAGACACCTTCCAGCTCGTCGCGGTCGAACCTTTTCTTCAGCTCGGTGTCGTCGTTCTTGAATGCAATCTGGCGCCAATGCAGCGCCTTTTGTCCGGTCATGATGATCTGAATCGTCCCTTTGATGGCGCCGTGCGCGTCGAGCGTCAGGTCGGCAACGCGATTGACGTTATTGTCCTTGTAACTCTGCGAGGGTGTGACCGAGTAAGAAATACCCTGTGCACTCTGGCCAATGCCTCCGGCATAGGAATGACGCCAATTAACGGTCTGGAAGGGGCACATCTTTTCGCCGGGATCGAGAACAATCTTCTGGTCGCCGATGCTGAGCACAACCAGGGTCGTGTCCAGTTGATCCAGATTCAAGTAAGCGGGGTCGAAAACTGCCCGGTCGCGATCCACGACTTTAACCGCATAGGCGGTAAGCCCCGCGGCGCGCAGCATAGCCAGATAGAGCATGGCGAGGTCTTCACTCGACCCGCTCTTCTGCGCCCAGGTGTCTTCGGCGTGACGGGCTTCCTTGATCTTGAGCTGCTTCATCTCCGTCTCGGTTTTGTGGCGCGAGTAATCGGTGTTGTCAAGGGCCTGCATTGCGGCGTAGAGCTTCTTTGCCTTGTCCAGGTCGCTGTCGCCGGGAGTGATCAGGCTGTCAACAGCCGCCTTAATGGCTTTTGACGGCTCGGCGAACTTGTCCACATCCTTTGACCAGAGCTTGCTCTCGCTCAACCAGTACGCGGCTGCGTCGCTGGTGTAGTTGTAGTAAAAATTGACCCTGTAAAAGAAACTTTTGATCGGCGGCATCCATTCTTCGTCGGGGATGGGCGGAACGTCTGCGACATCGATGCTATAGGAGCCGTTTACGCTGGTCTTCATGGTTACGCCCGGGGGCAGACGATAGGACCAAGTCAGGCTATGTGCCTCCCGTCCGCGCGAATCAATTAGATACATGCTGGTCGATCTGCCGGGTGTGCCGTCGGGCATGAATTCCTTGAAGGGCGTAAACGAGTAGTGCGCTGCATGAACAAAATAAGGCTTCTGAATCTCCCATTGCGGCGATGAGAATTGGTTGTCGTCGTAACGCAGCTCGTAGCGGTATTCGAGGATGCTCCCCACTTCCACGCTGGGCAGCGTGAAGACCTTCTTCCCGATCTGCCGCTCGCCGGTCTTGGCCACCATCAAGTCTTCCGGCTCTGTAGTAAGTGGGTAGATCGTCCCATCAGAATGGATGGTCCGGCCCTTGATGTCGGAGACCTTTGCGTTCCCCTTCAGGTATGGCAACTCGACCGTGGCCAGCTCTTTGCCCTTCTCGGTAAGCACCTTGATCCGCGCGTAGTAGCTCTGATAATGCATGGGATCGTTGGCGATTTCCTCGATGTTGAAGTACACTGCATCGGCCCCGGGAGCCTTGGGGTCGGAGGTCATCTTCAGTTCTTCGGGGTTTGGCGGCTGGAATTGCGCGTAAACCACGGCCGGTGACACCGCCGCAAGAAACAAAGCTGCACTGTGCAGGAAGAATGATTTCCGCATAAGATTCGGTCCTGTTCTGAATTTGCGACCATTCTACCCCGGAACGGGTTCGCCGGGAATGCGATTTTTGGGGTACCTACGGCGTAGCGCGGAGCGCGCTCAATATGCGCAGGCTTCGAGCAGAGAGCAGACCAGGGCCAGCGGCAGGCCCATTACGTTGAAATAGCAGCCCTCGATGCGGGGAATCCAACGGGCGGCGCGGCCCTGGATGGCATAGGCGCCGGCTTTGTCTATGGGCTCGCCGGTGGCCACATACGCGGCGATCTCTGCCTCGGAAAGCGTGAGGAACCGAACCGCGGTGGCTTCGGCGGCAACTTCGCAGCCATTTGCGGTGACGAGGGCCACGCCGGTAATCACGCGATGCGTTCGGCCCGAGAGCAGGCGCAAGATGCGCGTGGCATCGGCCGCATCCTCGGGCTTGCCCAGGATGGCGTTGTCGAGGGTGACGGTGGTGTCGGCGCCCAGCACAGCCAGCGGAGAATCGTCGTCGAGCTTGGGAAGGGGGCGGAGATTCTCTGGCACAGCGTGGGTTGCGCTGAGTGCGCGATACACTGCCTCGGCCTTTTCCCGCGCCAGCCGCGTGACATAGACGATGGGATCCTCGCCGTGCAGGGGATCTTCAGGAATATGCGCGGGATGCACCTGAAACCGGTAGCCGACCTGGGCGAGCAGTGCGCGGCGTCGCGGCGAGGCGGAGGCGAGAACAAGCATGATGAAATTATGGCAGGCGAGACGGCGCTGCTTTCCCGTTTAGACTAAAAAGGGACCTGCGCGCAGAAAAATGTCGGGTCCGGACAGGGTTCAAATGCATTTCAATTTCGATTTTTCCACGGGCCAGATTCTTTGGACGCTGACGTTTGCGGCACTGCTGGTCTTACTGGTGGTGCTGCTCGGGCGCGATCGCGTGCGCCGATTTCCATGGTTCACGACTTTGATGGTGTTGATGGCTCTGGACAGGCTGGCCGGCCGCCTGCTTTCCCACCGCATCGCCCCGGTGGTTTCCGACTGGATCTTCCTCACGCTGGCAGATCTGTCTGCCATCATCGCCCTGCTCGTCGTGGTGGAGATCGCGCGACGGGCCTTTGCGGGCGCGGATCGCAAAATGTGGACTGTGGGAACGCTGGCGCTGCTGGCGGTGGGCGGAGTAGTGCTGGCTCTGTGGGGTCGCTGGCCCCCTTTCAACGCGATCGTAGCGGCCTCGAAGCTTTCGGCCCTCCCGCTGATGAATCTTTTCAGGCAAAAAGCCAACTTGCTTGCCGACGTGCTGATCGTCCAACTCGGCCTGCTTGTGGTGCTCTTTGGCCGTTACTTCAAGGCCGGCTGGCACAGCCATACGCTGCAACTCGCCATCGGCCTCGCTATGGCGTCGCTTTCGCGGCTGGCGATTTACGGCGCCTTGCAGAGCCCTGCCATGCAAACTTTCCACAGCCAGGACGAATATAAGCGCGCCGTGGACCTGATGCATTCGTTGGACAACGCCAACAGCATCATTTTTATTGTTGTGCTGGTGTGGTGGATTATCTGCCTGTGGATTGACGAGCCGGGGGCGGAAAGCAGGGATCAGGGAACAGGGATCAGGGAACAGGAAACCGGAGCCAGTTCTTAGTTCAGAGTTCGTAGTTCGCAGATGTGATTTCCGGAGGGAATGAAACTGTGACTTGTGAACTATGAACCAGCGATCTGAATCCTGAAAGCTGCCTCTAAATGTGGCAGCTCGCCTGGCCGCGCTTCTCAAGATAGCGCTGGTGGTACTCCTCGGCGCGCCAAAAGGTCTCAGCGGGAATCACCTGGGTGACAATGTGCTTGGGCCTGAAGCGGCCCTCGGCCGTGAGTTGCTCGATTTTGGCGCGAGCCTGCGCTTCCTGCTCCGAGGAGTGGAAGAAGATGACGGAGCGGTACTGCGTGCCCCAGTCAGGCCCCTGCCGGTTGAGCGTGGTGGGGTCATGGAGCGAGAAAAACGCGTCAAGCAGCTTCTCGTAGGTCACTTTTTCCGGGTCGAAGTCGATCTCGACCACTTCGGCGTGGCCGGTTTGGTCGGTGCAAACGTCCTTGTAGGTGGGCATTTCGTGCTTTCCACCCTCATACCCCACGGCCGTCGCCGTCACGCCGGGAATCGCCGCGAACGCGGCCTCCACGCCCCAAAAACAGCCTGCTCCGAATGTGGCCTTTTCGATGCTCATAGAAGATGAGATGCCCGAAGATGGTCTTTGGCTTCCAGTAGTTTCTTGCTCCGTTGAGACTACTCGGCAGAGCACGCCGGGCTCGCGATTCCTGCAAACGAAATGTCCTTGCACCGTCCCTACGGGACTCCGGAGTCAATCTTTGGACTCAGCGTTCCCCGCGCTGAAGCGGGGGGCTAACAACCACTGCGCCTGCGGCGCGCTTAACAAGACATTGCCCTGCAACCATGAATCAAAGCCAGGAGCTAGGAGCTAAAGGCTGGTTTTCAGCTCAACGGCGCCAGGTACTTGGTGTTCTGGTAGGTGTAGACGACGCGGTGCACGACGGTGATGGTGGAGAACACGGCCAGCACCCAAAGCACCGGGGCCATGACGCCCCAGTGGTTGAAGAGCGCGCCCAGCAGGATGAGCACGATGCGCTCCGGCCGCTCCATGAAGCCTACCTTGCACTGGCCGATGAGCGCCTCTGCGCGCGCTCGCGTGTAGCTGACCATGAGCGAGGTGATCATGACGAAGGCTACCAGCACCACGTAACGGAAGCGGTTGATGCGGCCGTAGTAGACCAGCAAACCGAAGAAGAGCACCACGTCGGAGTAACGGTCGATAACGGAATCGAAGTACGAGCCGAAGACCGTCACCTTGTTGATGCGGCGGGCGACGCGGCCGTCGACCATGTCGAAGATGCCGGCGCCGAAGATTACAAGGCCGGCGAAGAAAAACATGCTGTCGGCGTTGGTGGCGTTGGCATGGCCGAACAGGAACGCCGCGGCAATGTTGATCACCAGCCCGATAAAGGTGAGGACGTTGGGTGAGATGCGAGTGAGCGCCAATCCGTACACGATGCGATCAAGCAACCATCCGCAGGCGCGGCCAAAAGCAGTTGTCCAGGTCATGAAAGCTACTAGCCTCTAGCTTCTAGCCTCTAGCCTTTCCGTGCTAGAACCAACGTTGTTGCCTTCCCGTGCAAGAGCTGGAAGCTAGAGGCTAGAAGCTAGCAGGTGCTCTTGGTGCTACTGCGCTGTGCCGGCCGCGGTTTCGCCCTCTTCTGCGGCGGCTTCGTCGTGGATGGTGGTCAGTTTGAGGATTTCCAGCTGGCGCTTGCCGTTGGGCGTCACAATGGTGGCCACATCGCCCACGCGCTTGCCCACGATGCCGCGGCCGATGGGCGAAGTAGTGGAGATCAGACCCTGGGAGACATCGGCTTCCTCGCTGGTCACAAGGCGGTATTCGATCTCTTCGTCCTTGGTTGAATCGTAGACGACTACGGTGGAACCGAATCCGGCTTTGTCTCTGGGAATGTTCACCAGATTCACCAGCGAAAGCTCGCCCATGCGTTTCTTGAGCTGGCCGAGGCGGGCATTCACAAACTCCTGCCGCTGCTTGGCCATGTGATACTCGGCGTTCTCCGAGAGATCGCCCATGGCCCGGGCCTTCTTGATCTCGGCCGGGAGCTCGGTGGTCAGCTCGTACTCGAGCTGCTTGATCTCATCCTGGAGCTTTTTCTTGATGTGCTCGGGCATCCATGATCCGGTGGCGGGAAGGAAGTGGCTCCGCCCGCAGAATTTAATCGTTCTGAAACTTCATTATAAGGGAGCAAGGGAGCGAGGGAGCAAGGGAGCAAGGGAGCAAGGAAACCCTCCGGCTCTCGCCGGCGTCGATGCCTTTGGCTGCGCGCCGAGCTCGGGAGCAAGGAAACCGTGGCGGAAGGCGCGTCTGTGAGCTTCAGGTTGCTCGTTCCCTCGCTCCCTTGCTCCCTTGCTCCCTGCTGTCGAGAAACGATTGCAGGATCAGAGTAGCGGCCACCTGGTCGACGACCTTGCGGTGCTTCTGCCGCGCGTGGCCGGCCTGGTAGAGGATCTGGTGGGCCTCGTGGGTGGTCAGGCGCTCGTCCCACAGGTGAATGGGAAGGTCGGTGAGTTCGCCCAGTTCGGCGGCAAAGGCCTGAGTTTTGGCGGCTTGCGGGCTCGGCTCGCCGGACAGATGCACCGGGTTGCCCACCACGATGCCCGCTACGCCGAAGCGCCGGCAGAGTCGCGCGAGGGAGCGCAGGTCCTCGCGTCGGCTGCTGCGCCGCTCAAGCGTCAGGACAGGTTGTGCCGTCAGGCCCAGCTCGTCCGACACCGCGACGCCGATGCGGCGGCTGCCGACGTCGAGACCGAGGAAACGGGAATGGGTTCCGAATTGCGCCATGCTGTTCCTTACATTTAGCTTATGTGCACACGGGCCCCCCGCCGCGGGTTTTTGCCCGCTACAATCAAATAGTTAGGGAAGACAGGGATTCCCGGCGGATTTTCACGTCAGTCATCTAACTGGAAGGGTCCACAACGGCAGGATGGCACGGCGCAGGCGGAAAAGCGGAAGGATAAAAGGTTCCGGCGTTGGCAGCTTCGTGCTGGGGTTGTTTCTGCTGGCCTTGCTCGCGGCGGGTGCCGTGGCATGGCTGGTGCTCACGCCGTACGGGCCGCAAACAGAGACCTTCGTGAATGTGGCGCCGGGCTCGTCCGTGGTGGCCATTGGGCGCATGCTTGAAACGGCGGGCGTGGTTCGCAGCCGGTACGCGTTCGACATGGTGCGCTGGCTCCGGCGCGGGAAACTGCAGGCGGGCGTGTACCTGTTCGACCATCCCGCTCCGGTGACCGAGGTTTATGCGCGAATTGCGCGCGGCGACGTGGTGACGATATCGCTTACGGTGCCGGAGGGCGCAAACGTTTTTGATATCGCCGCGCGCGCGGAGCAGGCAGGCTTGGGCACGCGCCAGGATTTTATGGCTGCTACGGCAAGCGAGACGGGGCTGATTGCCGATCTGGATCCGGGAGCAAAGAGTCTCGAAGGCTATCTGTTTCCGGACACGTACCGGTTTCCGCCCACAGTGACTGCGGGACAGATGGTGACGGTCATGGTGAAGCGGTTCCGCGTGGTGGCCGGACAACTGGGATTGAAAGAGGATGTGCACCAGGTGGTTACGATGGCATCGCTGGTAGAGCGCGAAACTGCCGTGGACGCGGAGCGTCCGCTGGTGGCGAGCGTGTTTCTAAACCGGCTGGCGAAGAACATGCCCCTCAATACCGATCCGTCTGTTATTTATGGCCTGGAGCTCGCAGGCAAGTGGCGAGGCACGATTTACGCGAGCGATTTGACGCGCGATACGCCCTACAACACGTATCTGCACACGGGCCTGCCGCCGGGACCGGTGGCGAATCCGGGCATTCCATCACTGCGCGCGGCCATGGATCCGGCCAAGACAAACTATCTCTACTTTGTGGCCGCGGGGACTGACGCGCAGGGGCACTCGCTGTTTGCGGAGACGCTGGACGAGCACAACCGCAACGTGGCTGAGTACCGGCGCGCTCAGAAGAAGAGAGTAGGTGAGCGATGAAGATCGTGCATCGTTCCGGCTGCGCCGCGGCGCTGGCGCTTCCGCTCCTGCTTGCGGGCTGTTCGCTGTTCCCAACCACGCGCCATTTGCCGGTACCGAGAACTGCTACTGTCCAATCGGCGACACCCCAGGAACTGGTTGGTCAGATTAACCAAAGTTGGGGCGCGTTGAATTCGATGACCGCCAAGGTCGACATTCAAGCCACGGAGTTCAAGACCGCCGAGGGAGTTGAGAAGGATGAGCCCACGATCCGCGGGATTATTGTCATGCGCAAACCGGCGATGTTGCGCATAGTCGGCACCGATTTTGCCGTGAAAATCTTTGACATGGCGAGCGACGGCAGTCACTTCACACTCCTGATTCCGCACGACAATACGGCCTTCGAGGGTCCGAGTACGGTCACGGAGAAATCGCCCAACCCTCTGCTCAACCTCCGGCCCGATTTTTTCCTGGATGCCATTGCGGTGCGCGGGCTCGACCCCGGCAACGAGTACATGGTGGAGGGCGATTCGGAAACCATCGAGGACCTCTCCCGGAAACATCTCTACATCGAGCAGGAATACACCCTGACCGTGATGCAGCCGAAGGCCGGTCCCGAGAAGCTGCCTCTGCGCGTCATTACCTTTCATCGTGATGACATGCTGCCGTACGACCAGGACGTCTACGACAGCAAAGGCAACCTGGAAACACAGATAACTTATAGCAACTACGCTGAATTCGGTACCGTGAAATATCCCTCAAAGATCGTCATCAAACGCCCGCAGGAGGGAGTTCAGCTGGTGCTCACTGTCGACGACGTGCAGGAGAACCCGCCCGGCGTCTCCGACGATCAGTTCCAGGTGAAGATTCCCGCGGGAACCACCATCAAGCAACTCAAGTAGAGCGGTGCTCGACGGCGGCGCGACATTCGCACGAATGAAACTTAGAGAAGAGTGCTTTGAAGGGGCATGGCTTCAGCCGTGCCGTAAAAACCTGCCAAGAAAAATGACTGGCCTTTTGGCCTTGAGGGATGGGGTGGAACGAACAAAAACATCCCTCAGCGGCTAAAGCCGAGGACGTTTTCCCCTGATTCCCTCGGCACGGCTGAAGCCGTGCCCTTTCAAGTCCTGTTTCTAATGTTTCATCACCTTCGTGCGGCTGGCTCGAGCAGCGACCGCGGCCGGCCTGATTGCGTACTCTTGAGATGGGAAAGCTAGCCGGAGACGGTCTTCCCAAGCGGGAGCAAGACATGAAAGCAAGCGCAATCGAGTTTCGCCTGCGGATGTGGATTCAGATCGTCATCGTTTTTTTGGGTTTCTGGGCGCCGTGGCTGGGGCCGCGCGATTGGAGCGGGAGAATTTCCGCGCTGGCGTGGCTGGCGATGGAAATCAGCCGCCTGGGCATTGTCAGCTTCAGCGTGGCGACGCCGGTGGTGATTGTGGTGGGAGCGCTGGCCGCGCTGGTGGGCGCAGTGCTGCGCGTGTGGGGCGCGGCCTACCTTGGGTACAGCACCGTGCACCACGAGGATATGCAGGGCGGCGCGGTGATGGCCGCGGGACCGTTTCGATACGTGCGCAATCCGCTCTACCTGGGCGGATGGTTCATGATGCTGTCGATTTGCCTGCTGATGACGCCTTCAGGGGCGCTTTTCACGATGGTGCTGGTGACGATTTTTTATTTGCGCCTGATTCTGGGCGAAGAGGCGTTCCTCGCAGCAAAACTGGGCGAACCCTATAAGGAATATTTGCGTGCGGTGCCGCGTCTGATGCCACGCCTGCGCCGGGGTTTGCCCTCCTCCGCAGCAAAGCCGCATTGGCTCATTGCCGTATTGACTGAAATCAATCCGATCGGAATCTTCGTTACGCTGGCGTTTCTCTCCTGGAGCTACGACAACGTATTGATGCTCAAGGCGATCCTGGCGAGCTTTCTGCTGTCGATGGTGGTGAGGGGGTTGATGAAGGCTCCGATTCCAACGGCCGTTTTCTTAGTCGTCGCAGCGGTCGTGCGGTTCGCCTTCCAACAGGCGGTTCCGAAGGCACTGCTTATCGCATTTGGCGTGGCGCTGATTGCGTATGCGCTTCTGCCGCGCAAAGAGGCCAAGCCCAATCCAGCATGATCAGGCCTCGTGCTTGCCGATACGGCCGAGGTGCGTGTAGCCAAAGCCGTCTGCGTACTTGAGGCCGTAGCCGAGCAGCCGGTCGACCCCGATGTGGCTAGTCCAGATGAGCGCGATTGCCAGCGCAAGGTGCGCGTGCAGAAGCAGCGCACAGAGAGCCAATGTCGCCGGCGTGACATACGTGTGAATCGCGTTGTAGATGCGCGCGCCCCAGCAGGCCCCTCCGAGATAACCAAGCATGGAAAGGTGCGGCACCAAGAACAGGGCCGCGAAAAGCCACCAGCTCGCCCCCGTGCTCGCGTAGAAGAACACGGAGAAGGCGGCCATCGCGAGCCCCTCAAAGCGCAGAAGGAAAAGTACTGACGAAGTGCGCGCCGGTGCGAGCGCAAGTGGTTGGGGAGCCGCCGAAATTGCTGTCATGACTCGTTGGATGATCGAAACGGCCACCGGAGTTCAGAAACTTGATCGAGCGGCGCGAAGCGCGGAAACGCGAAGGGGAGAGCACAAGGCTCTCCCCTTTGTCGTCATGCCATTTGGCGCGATGCCGTAGCGGCAGTCCGGGAAGACTACTTCTTCGGGGGCGCGATTACGTCCTTTGCGGCCTTGGCCACGCGGAACTTTACAACCGTCTTGGCCTTGATCTTGATGGCCTCGCCGGTCTGGGGGTTGCGGCCCATGCGAGCCTTGCGCTCCGCCTTCACCAAACGGCCGATGCCGGGAAGTACAAAGACGCCATTCTTCTTGGTTTCCTTGATCGCAGTCTCAGCCAGCAGATCCAGGAAGGCCGCAGCCTGCTTGTTGGTCAATTCGAGCTTCTCGGCGAGTTGCCGAGTGAGCGCTGTCTTGGTCAGTCCAGTTGCCATGTATTGTTCTCCTTCTGGGCGAGCCCTTCGGGCCGCCGGTATGGTCGGGCTTCCGGTCAAAATCTGCTCACCGCACGGAGGGAGGTCGAATCGGAACTTGGGAGTCGCGGAACCCCTGTATTCATGCGGCTACGAAGAACCCTGCCGATGGTTACAATGCGGCTTTGAGGTGGTGAAAGTCAATGGAAAAACACCCAATTTCCACAGGTTTCTTAGGATTTTCCTGGACATTAGCCCATTTTCTTTGGTTTTTGCCGTGTTTTTGCCTCGAAGATGCGATTTCGGCCCATTTTTCCTTGATGAAAGCGAAGAATTGCGGGCGCGGAATCACGCGATTCCGGTCCGCAACACGCGGTTTGGCTGGGCGGACCGAACGGCCGATATTGTGCGGCATTGTGGACGCGGGACTGCACGCGCCTGCGGGTAGGACGTGGCGAGTGCGCGTTAGTGAGTGCGGCGCGGCTTGCTGAACAGCTCCGTGCCGTTGCGATGGACGGCCCGGCAGGGGTGCAGCGAATCGGCAACGAGCGGAATGGCGATCATTGCGATCAGAATCAACTCGATCACAAGGTCTTTCATGAACGGCCCCCAAATAGGTGCAGCATTCTGAATGTGTCGGAACTTCTGGAGAGCCCGACACTGCAACATTGCTCCGCAAAGGTGCAAATGGGAATCACTCCAGGGTGGGAGTGGGCGTGGTCCATTGGGGGCAGGCACCTGCAGTGCGGCAGCCTTTTGGACGGGCGAGGGTGCTATGGGCTAGCGGTTGGGGGGGAGAAAACCCGCGCTGCTGGAGCGGCTCTCGGGCCGTTCCTCACGCTTGCTGACCGGAATCGGAATGACCGCAACAACGGCCGGGGAGGCCACGAGCATGAGAAAAGCTACGGCAATGAGCAGATCGTGCATGGCACGGACCATCCAATCCAATTTGGTTTATCGGCTGCGCAATCCCGAGAAACAACCGAAGCCGAGAAGAGTATCGCAACTGCGGTAACTCTCTCTGGTTACCAATCTTACAAACTCCGCGAAAAGAACGGCAGGGTCCTGGCCGAACGATCCGGTCAAACCGTCTGCAACAAAAGAGTGACTAAGATGCTGACGTCGGATTAGCAGGAACGGCCAGTAACGTTGCCTCGGCAATTTCTCGCAGGCAAATCCAGCGTTCAGCGGACGGTTTCGAGAACGCTGGCGGCACGGTTGAGCGCTTGCGTAAGAACCTGCAACTGCTGCGCAGCTAGGTTTGCGTCCTGAGCGTCGATGGCCTCGTTGACGCCGGGGAGGACGACGGCGGCGTAGCCCGTGAGCTCGCCGGGAGCGAAGATCGTATGCCGGTACCACGGCCGATTGGGAAGTCCCGAGTCGGAGAGCAGGGCTGTCTCGGTTTGCCGCAACGCGAGATTCAATCGGGCCAGATCTCCAGAAGGCGCGGACTCGATCATATAGGCGCGCTGGGCCGCGACAGAAAAACGCGCGGCTGCGGCCTGGGCGGGAGCAAAGTTGAGCGAGCCGAGACCGGCATCGGGAGCTCTGTGTTTTGCGGCTTCAAGATAGGCGGAGATTTCGCGCGCATAGGCGACGTAATCGTATGGCAGCAGGTCGGCATCGGCCATGCGCATGGCTTCAAGGCCGAGGACGCGCGCCATCTGCTGCAAATAGAAAAAGTGCAGATCGGCATTCTGCGTGAACCAGGCGAAGTCGTCGAAGGCCGAGTGATATACGCCATAGGGGCCGGTGGATGCGACATCGGTAGCGGGCACGCCAGCGTGTTGCAGGAACGGCGTGAAGTCCGATCCCGATCCGAGATCGCCGACATGCACTTCCTCTCCCGGGATGGGCGGCGCATTCGATTGACGATGTTCACTCTCGGAAGACGGTTTGAGGCGCCAGGTTTGATATACCGTGCGGCCGAGCGGACTGGGAACGGAACGCGCGACGTTGCGAATGAACTCCTTAAGCGAGGGCACGGCGGAGGCGGTAAAGTCGGGACCCGAGACGCCCACGTCGACATTAAAATAGGCCACAGCGTGGTCGAGGGTCCGACCCTGCTGCTCGACCCATTCGGTTGAGCCGATGAGGCCCTCCTCTTCAGCGTCCCAACTGCAGAAGACGATGGTGCGCCGGGGCCGCCAGCCCCCGCGAAGCAGCGCACCGATGCCATGCGCGGCCTCAAGCATCGCGGCCGTGCCGCTGCTGGGGTCGACCGCGCCGTAGACCCACGCGTCGCGATGGTTGCCGAGGATGACCCATGCATCCGGGTCCTGAGAGCCGTCTATTTTGCCAATCACGTCCCAGATGATGCGGCGCTGGTAATCCTGTTGCGAAATGAGGTGAACTTTCTCTCCGCCGGGACCCATGTGGTAGTGGAAGGGCAACCCGCCTTGCCAGCTTTGCGGCACACCGGGACCTTTGAGCGCCTGCAGAATGGGCGCGGCATCGTGGTAGCTGAGAGGGATCGAGATGATGTACGGTTCGCTGCCGCCGGGTCCGGAGGGATTGGGAATGCGTGCGGCGTCGGGCAGGTCAAGGGCTGAGGTGACTCCGGGAGTTTCAGGATCGCCGGGGTACTTGAAAAGGAATTGCACCGAACCGCGCTGCACGCCGGTTTCAGGCCGCCACGGACCGACGGGCCAGGCATCGCCTTTGGCGTAGCCGTCGTCCTGCGGGTCAGAATAGAGGAGAACGCCGATGGCGCCGCGCTGCTGGGCGAGGTAGACTTTGACGCCGCGAAAGTTGGAGCCATAGCGGCAGATGACAATTTTGCCGTGCAGATCGATGCGGTGGGCGGCAAGCTCGTTGAAGTCTTCGGCGCGGCCGTAGTTGGCGTACACCACTTCGGCGGTCACGTCGCCTGAACCCGAGGAGCCGTTGAAGGGCATGACCACAAGGGGATTGTCCGCGGCAGGATCGCCCTCAACATGTTCGGGTGTGGGACCGCTCATCAATAGGTGGCCGGTTTCGTCCCAGGCTTCAACGCGGACGACTTTGGGCCAATTCAGCAGAACGCGATAGGGAACGATTTCTGTCTGGAATCCTGCGGCGCGAAATTTGCTGGCCACATAGTCCGCAGTTTTGCGATCCTCGGGCGTGGCGGCGAGATGCGGCTCGAGGGTGAGGGTCTTGAGTTCTTCGCCGGCCAGTTTGGGGTCAGGTACGGCCATGAATTTTTCTTCGAGACGGGCCTCCGCGCTGAAGTCGGAGTAGCCGAGCGAACCTTGCGGCGGCGTGGCTTGCGCCGTGAGCCGGCCGAATGGGAGCACGACGAAAAGAACAGCTGGCAAAGCAAGAAGGGCACGCCGGGTGCGGAGGTTCATCGATTCGGTCCTCGATGCTCAGGCAACAGGTTGAGCGCAATGCGCGCAGCGCCGCGCGGCCAGCGGAATCTCGCTAAGGCACTCAGGGCAGGGTTTTGTGGTGACAGCGGCCGTCGCCGGTTTTTCGATCCTCGCCACCAGGTATTTCATGGGTAGCACGATGGCAAAGTAAATTGCCGCGGC
>Ga0074046_10002377_pt1 | contig 16352 bp, 16 predicted proteins | sample BogForMeECP23OM3_FD_94441 | JGI IMG/M metagenome (GOLD analysis project Ga0074046, IMG submission 94441) | Bog forest soil microbial communities from Calvert Island, British Columbia, Canada - Bog Forest MetaG ECP23OM3 | ecosystem: Environmental > Terrestrial > Soil > Wetlands ...
CCGCTGAACTCGCACATCATCAAATGACGCGCGCCCGGCGTCAAGTGCACGCTGCGCGGTGCTGCGCGGCACTTTAAGACATGAAGTGCCGCTTTGCTCGGCACCCTTTGAGGGCCGTCCCGATGTGTGGGCTATGCCTGCCTTTACCAGGCCGTACAAGGCGGGGCACTTCGCGGAGCGCGGCAGGCATCCGCAGTAGAGTCCATCGGTCGCGTTGGGCGTGAGCGGGGTGCCTGGATACCCGCTGCCTGGTCATGGCGCCGTCGGCCTGGAATATAACGGTTCCCAGCAGGACCAGGTAAATGGTCAAGGCCAGGATCCAGCCGGCGAGGAAGGCAACCTTTCCCCCCAAACCGAGCCATTTCCAGCCGATAACCCCTGCTACCGCTCCCAGGGAGACAGACAGGGCCGCCCGCCGTTGGTCATGAAGTTCCCAGGCGAATTGGCTGATCCGCTCCTTCATTTTACCCATTGACCACCTCTGACCGTTCATTGTCCTGTATATCGCCTTCTCTCAACCTTGCCCGAACGGCTGGGAACCCCTTTGGGTTGCCTTGTAGGCGCTGAACACCGCAGCTCCGGAGGCATAAAAGGCGTCCTTGCCGACCATGCCGGTTATCCCCGATCTCTCCAGTTGGGCATAAACCTCATCGGAGACCTCGAAAAATATCAGCCTTATGCCCTGCTCCCGGAGGAGGGCATAGAGGGAGCGCAAAGTTGCGGCCGCGGTGTAGTCGATGTCATCCACGGCGCCGGCGCCGATGCAGAACCAAACCAGGGGCGGATTCGCCTCTTTGGCCAGCCTGCTGACCTCCTCGAACATCTGCTCGGCATTGGCATAATACATGCTGTGATTGAACCGGTAAGCCAGTAGCCCCGGGAGCAATTGGCCCCGGGTTTCCACCGGCTCGGTCTTCCAGCCCTCAGGTTGGGCCTCCACGATCACCGCGTTTTTCGGCCGGTAGCCGTGCCGGGTGTGGCTCGCCAGTGACAGGAACATGGCCAGCAAAATACCCTGCTCCACCCCCACGAGGACTACGGTGGCAGCGGTTATGAGGGCCACCCAGAACTCTGCCGGCCGCTCGCGAAAAATCTGCCGCATTCCCGACACGTCAATCAAATCCAGGCCGATCAGGAAAACCACGGCGGAAAGCACCGCGCCGGGCATGAACTCCAATGGCCCGGTCAGGAAGAGGAGCACCAGGAGGACAATAACGCTGGCAGTGATTTGCGCCAACTGGCTGCGCCCCCCGGCGCTGTCCACCACCTGCGTCATGGTGGGGCTGCCGTTGACCACAAAGGTACCGGTTAGCCCGGCGCCCACGTTGGCGAGGCTGAGGCCAACCAGGTCAACGTTCTCGCTAAAGCGTTCGTTGTAACGGGTGGCATAGGCTCGCGACGTCGCGGCGCTCTGGGCCAGGATTACCACAAATATGGAGAAGGCTGTGGACAGGAGCTTCATGAGGAGGCTGACGCTCAAGTCCACATGGGGCAAGCCCACCGCCGGGATGCCGCCGGGAACCGGGCCGAGGATGGTGACCCCGTGGGCTTTCAGGTCGATCGCCCAGCTCACGGTGATGGTGCCGATGACCGCGATGAGAGGGCCGGGGAGTTTCCTGGATATTTTCCGGGAGCCGAGAATGATGATGAGAACGGCCGAGGTCGTTATCAGCGTGGACCAGTTCGGCTGTTGGAGATGCTGGACATCGTGAGTTAATCTACCCAGGGCGCCGTACCCGCCATTGGACAATCCCAGAATGCCCCCTATTTCACCGCCGGCCACCTGGACGCCCACGCCCGTCAGAAAGCCGATGAGCACCGTGTGGGACAGGAAGTCCGCCAGGAACCCCAGGCGAATCAGGCGGGCGATGATAAGCATCACAGCGGCCATGCAAGCCAACACACCGCACAGGGCCAGGTATTCGGCCGAACCCGAGACGGCCAGGCCGGCAAGACCACCGGCCAGAATGGCTGCGCTGGCTGAGTCGGCCCCCACCACCAGGCGCCGGGACGAGCCGAAGACGGCAAACAGGGCCATGGGGATGAGGATGGTGTAAAGGCCGGTGATCACCGGGACGCCGGCGATCCTGGCGTAGCCCATAACCTGAGGGATGGCCAGGGCAGCCAGGGTCATGCCCGCCAGGACGTCGGCGGGCACCATGGACCGATCGACAGGCAGGATCCCCTGGAGCATGGGAAACCGCACGCCTTTGGCCTCGGTCTGGGACGTGCCTGCCATTGTCATCGTCTCGGCTCCTCTCCCGTTGCGCCACCCCCAAACAGGCAACCGGGCCGCTCCAGTGCCGCCGGCCGCCCCTTCCACCCGCCAGCGCGGCGGGCAACCAGGAGTTTATAAATACCGCGACGCTCAGCGAGGATGGGATCGTCGGATGCTTCAAGGCCGTCGCTCACGCGTGTGGGATCATGCAGCATCACCGGATCGCCGATCTCTTCACGTGAAATGCCTTCGCTCATGGTATATTTTGAACCCCCGGGATTCTTGTTTTTAACAGCTCGCATTCGGGGTCATTCTCCTGCACCAATGCCGCTTGCGCAAGAGTTTGTTGAGATGGGCCTTGAAGCTTGGACGCTCCGGCGATTCCTCCGGTGAAAGACACATTTTGGTTGGGCATTGGCAACGCCGTCTCGACGTTGCAGCGCACCACTTTTCAGCACCTTTCGCCGGGGGCGGTTGCCACCAGGTGAGGTAAAATGTCTTTTCTCGCTCTTTAGGTAAGAACCTTTGTGGAGGTGGTCAATGGCTTAGAGGTTTTAGGCAGCTGCTGACAAAATATCGCCGGATGTCGTTGTTAAGCGCTCAAGTGATGTTTAAATCGACTCGAGTATTTTTCAGGCGCCTTCACTTGCTTTCGAAGGCCGTGCTGGAGGGTCTTTGGCGTGACTTGAGGGCGAACTGATCCTATGGGGGTGGCAGTGGCTCAAAAAAGTTAAAACGGACATCTTTGCGGCGGGACTACATATCGCAAAGGCAACTGGCATGGTGAGTACGATATGGGCAATTTTGCTGCATAAATGACGTCTGAGTGGCTATATTCATAACTTCTCCAGGTGTTATACTCCGATACAAATTAGTCCGGTACTCACCGCCTTACCCTCGGCGAGTACCTCTCTCATGTGGATGGACATCCTTCGCCAGGTGGAGTTACCCTGAAGCCGGGTTATCTTGTTCATATATTGGCAGGTACCGGACTCCCAGATCAAATATCAGGATTCCCAGGGCAAACAGAGCGACCGTTACGGCAATTTCCACAAATGACGGGAAATAACTTGCGTGGCGGTATCCTGCATAGGAAGTGAGGCTGACGTTGAAACGAGTAAGGGCTACCCAAAAAGTGGCCAGGGATGCACTGCAAAAGAGCCCGCTACTCGTATTCCGCACTTTTGGTAATATTAACAAGAGTACTGGTAAGACCAATGCAATGAATAATTCTGCATGGAAAAGCAGATGGGTCCAATTCAGCTCCCAAATCGTCACGCCTCGTATAGAGACATCCACTACTTTTATGACAAAGTAGACAAGCATTATGACGGCCATACCTTTAGCGAGATCGGAGAGAATTACCATTTCGGGCTTTCTGCCGTAAACACGGGAACTGATGAGACTCTCCAGCGCGATAACTCCCAGTCCCCCGGCAATTGCGCTTACAAAAAAGAGCACGCCGATGGCCTGCGTAGACCAAAGGTCAGACATCTTTTCGGGCAGCAGCAGATAGAGCGCCCCAAGTGATGACTGGTGCAAAGTAGAGAGCACAATCCCAGCCACAATAAGCAGCACGTAAATATTTCTGAAGAACCTCACCCAGTTTTCTGCCCGCCAACGCTCCAGGGCAAAAATAAAAACATCCAACCCCAGCACTGTGGTGTAGAGCATGACGCACCAGGAGACCTCAAAGAGCACCGACTGCGGGTTCCACATTATCAATGGATGCCAGATACGCCATGGCATACCCAGGTCAAAGAAAAGCCCCGCCATGAACATAAGGTACCCCAAAAGGGCGGAAAGCTTGGCAGGACGCAGCAGCGGCCGATATTTCTTGAGATTAAACATATAGATGACGGCAGTCATAATGAAACCGCCGCTCGCCAGAGCCACTCCAGTGAGTACATCAAAACTGATCCACAATCCCCAGGGGTATGCGTCACTCAGGTTGGTAGTGGCGCCCAATCCCAGAACAAGCCTCGCCAATCCGCAAATTCCCCCCACGGCCACCACGGCGAATAGAATGATCCGCCCCAAACTGATCTTTTTGTCCTCGGCCATGGCTATTCCTCCTTGGTTGCCTTCACTCTGTTGCGCCGTTCGTTGAATTTGGTTAATCCGAGAGCCAAACCACCCGCAACCACAGCTATGAATGGGACCTTGCTCATCCACTCCCTGCCGTGTAAGCCATACGGAACATCTGCGAGATCGGTTCGAAACCCCACCGATTCCAGCCCCAGTTGATCGAACGGAACGGAAGTGAGGTAAAGCATGGAAGTGCCGCCTGCTGTCTTTTCTCCGTAGACCTGTGGAACGTACTTATCCGGCCGGGCCTCGATCCTCTGCCAGGCATCCTTCAGCAGATCCGATTTCTCACCGAAGAGGATCGCCTGGGTCGGGCACGTGGCAGCGCAGGAAGGCGAAAGTCCTATCGCCAGGCGATCGGCGCAAAAGGTGCACTTGCGTACAAGCGGCACTGCGGATTCCCATTGGAATTTGGGGATTTGAAAGGGGCATGCCATCAGACAGTAGCGGCATCCTATGCACTTCGAGTCGTCATAGGTTACCGGACCGTTCTCATTTTTCCGCAAAGCACCTACCGGACAGACGCTCGCACACGCTGGATCGTTGCAATGCATGCATTGCCGCTTGACAAAATACCATCCGATCTCACCCTCAGGGCGAACGACTTCACGAAAGATAATGCGAGTAAAAGTATTGCTGCTTAGATATCTGGGGTTGCTCCCCGTTTCGGTGAACGTAGTCTGCACACTCGGCAGGCAATTCCAACTCTTGCAAGCTGCCTGGCAGGAGCGACACCCAATGCAACGAGTGCTGTCGATCAACATTCCCTGACTCATGATCCTGTCCTCCGGAGAATTCAAAAAGAATCAAGCCTTCCGAACATCGCAAAGAAATACCTTGTATTCGGGAATCATCGTATTGGCATCTCCTACCATAGGAGTCAATTGATTGGCTGCGTAGTTCCGCTTTCGATCAGGCCCTCCTGTATTGTAACCCGCAAAGCCGAAGTGCCAGGGTAGAGCAATCAATTCGATGGCATTCCTCGAACCGCTGGGCCCGCAAAGGCAAGGTCCCACCCTGGATGTGATAAGAGCACGGGCCGATACTTCCCCACGAGCGCTTGTTACCTTCACCCAATCTCCCATAGCGATTCCTCTGCCCTCTGCCAGGTTTGGACTTATTTCGACATACATTTCGGGAACCATTTCCGTCTGCAATAAGAGATTGCGTGTCATGGCCCCCGCCTGCCAGTGTTCGGTCACTCGAAAGGTGGTAGCGATGAACGGAAACCTTGGATCGCACAACTCCGCAAATCTGGCGAGGTCCGATTTCCAGATCTTTACAAGCGGGTTGGATTGCTGGCTGGACATTGCATTGGCAAAATGACATTCAATCGGTTCGTAGTGCTCCGGGAAAGGCCCTTCCTTGCAAAGCCCTTTAGGGACGAACAGCCTGCTTTTTCCCTCCGGCAGCATGATAAAAGCTGATTTGGCGGATTCCTCCGGGGGGATATTGACTTTGGTGGCCGGATCGAGCCATTTGAAATCGGGAACATCATTTCTAAGCCATGTTTTAGACCCGGCATCCCAGCTCACAAGGCTCTTCTCAGGATTCCACGGCTGACCTTTTGCGTCAGCGGAACAACGATTGTAAATGATCCGGCGATTAACCGGCCAGGCAAAGGCCCACCCGGGATAGAGCCCCAACTTGCTCGGATCGCCGGCATCACGGGCTGCGGCCTTGTTGTCCTTCTTATCGGAACCGGGGTAAAATCCTGAATATATCCAGCAACCACTTGCGGTTGAACCGTCATCCTTCAATGCGAGGAAATTAGCAATCTGCTTACGATCGCTCACCGTATAGCCATTGATCTCCTGGGCTACAAAATGAGGATTCGGATCTTCTCCGTAATCCCAGTGGAGACGAACTATGGGGTCGGGGAAAACGGCATCGGAACCTTCAGTGTAGAGCCGTTTCATCTCCAGAGCCAGGCGATTCAGGTACCACAGGTCGCTCCTTGCATCACCATGGGGCTTGACAGCCTGATGGCGCCACTGAATCCAGCGGCCGCTGTTGGTGACGCTTCCCTCCTTCTCGAAAGAATCGGTGGCCGGGAAGAGGAATACCTCGGTCTTAATATCCCTGGGAGTTGCCCCCGGCCGATTCCAGAAGACCGAAGTTTCGGTTTCCCACAGATCGAAAGTCGCCATCCATTCCAGTGTATCCAGGGCGGAATAGGTATGGTTAAGACTGGAAGAACTCACGGCGGGATTCATCCCCCAGACCAGCATGCCCTTAATTGTCCCCATGCTCATGGCTTCAAATAAAGGAATCCAGGAATAGCCCGCCCCTTGGCAGCCTTTCCCGGTCTTGGGCAGGTAGTCATAGGCGAAGTCGTTTTCCGGCTGGGCTGCATCTCCCCAGAAAGCCTTTAACATACTGATGAAAAACTTCGGCTTATTGCTCCAAAAGCCGCTCTTCGGAGTTTCCTTTTCCATATAATCTTTGAGAGTAGGGTGATTGGCCTCGCCGGGATTAGAAATATACCCGGGCAGAACATTGAATAGAACTCCCATATCGGTGGAACCCTGCACATTATTCTCACCGCGAAGAGCGTTAATTCCTCCACCGGCAATCCCCATATTGCCAAGAAGGAGTTGAAGTATGGAATAGCTCCTTATGATCTGGACTCCCGTTGAGTGCTGAGTACTGCCCATGGCATAAAGTATTGTGCCGGATCGGCCGGGTTGGCCGGTTGAACTGTACATGTCGGCCATTTCCTTGAACCGTTTCTTGGGGACTCCCGCAACGGTTTCAACCATCTCGGGCGTATATCGGGCCATGAACTCCTTCATCAATTGGAATACGCAATGAGGATGGCTTAATGTAGGATCAACTACCGGCTTTCCTTCCGAATCCGTTTCATAATCCCACGATTCATAATTATAGGACCGCTTTTCGGGGTTGAACCCGGAGAAGAGCCCTTCCTCGAAAGAGAACCCCGCTTTGATGACAAAGCCCGCATTAGTGTAATTGACCAGATAGTCTCGATGAAAAAATTCGTTTTTGATGACATGGTTGCAAAGCCCGTTGAAGAGAGCGATATCGGTGCCGGGGCGAAGTTTGACGTAAAGATCCGCCTTTGCCGCAGAGCGGGTGAAACGTGGGTCCACCACGATGAGCCTTGCGCCCTTATCCATGGCCTTGCTTACCCAACGGAATCCAATAGGGTGGTTTTCTGCGGGATTGCAGCCTACGATCAGGATACAATCACTGTTGGCAAGATCGTTCCAATGATTGGTCATTGCGCCGCGACCAAAAGTAGGCCCCAACGAGGCCACCGTGGATGAATGTCAAAGCCGGGCCTGATGTTCGAGATAAACGATACCCAGGGCTCGTGCAAGCTTGGTAATGAGATAGCATTCTTCATTGTTGAGCGATGCGGCTCCAATGGAAGCAATAGCCTCGGTGCGGTTAACCGGCACTCCAGCTTCTGACTTGGCGATAAAAGTCGCATCACGAGTGGACTTAATGCGTTGAGCCAAGGTTTTAATCCCCCATTCGAGATCTTTTTTCTCCCAATGATCGCTGCCTGGAGCCCGATAATGCATTTGTTGGAGTCTGCGAGAACTTGTAACCACCTCGAATACAGCCTGCCCCTTGCTGCATGTCGCCCCCTGATTGATAGGATGTTCCGGGTCTCCCTCCACATTGACCAGTCGTCCTTCAATGGTATGTGCGATCAGACCGCAACCCACGCCGCAAAAAGGGCAAACGGAAGTGGTAACTTGGGCCCCTATGATTTTGGCGGCATTGGTGGAATCAGCGAGACTGGAATGTGGAGTCAATGTGTCGGCAAGACCCGCAGAGCCGATTCCTGCTCCCAATCCTTTCAGAAAATTTCTTCGGGACATGGTCATGATTTATCCTCCTGGAACCAGGCTGCTTCAGAACCAAAAAGGTAACGGCAAATGATCGATGATTGACTGCGGACGTTTCACAGTATGCCACGGAAACAGGATGAGTATTCTCTGATGTATCAGGCATGCTCATGGCCGAAGCAGCCGGATGAGTCTCAATGGTTGCTTGAGGCGGCATGGTGAGAGCTCAGTGCAGGGAGTGAGGGGACTTGCATTGGTCTGAATCGAGAGCGGACTTGCATTCGCCGGAATCGAGAGAACGCGCAACAACTCCTGGGATCGGCAACCTGATACTAACTGCTTCACAGCGGACAATCAAGACTAATTCTTTGTTTGGGAGAAGAGCTATTCTCATTTGGACTTCTTTCTCATTGACATATCACTTGCATGTTCGTTGAGAAATAGTAAAGTTTTGTGGGCTTGGGGTTGTTCCAGAAGTTTTTTCGGGCAGAATCCGACCCGGAAATGCGGTTCGGATCCATGGCGCACAACTTGAAGCATTGTTCCGGCTTGAGAGTTAAATAACACATGAAAATATTTACTCCCTTCGATCTCAAAGGTATGGCGTTGAAAAATCGCATCGTCAAGTCAGCCACTCTCGAAAATATGGCCACACCTGAGGGGCTGTCCACTGAAGAGACCCGGCGCTTCTATGAGCGTCTCGCTCGTGGAGGCGCAGGATTGATCATCACCGGTTACGCGTATGTGAATGAGTCCGGACAGTCCATGCCGTTGCAGAACGGCATTCACAAGGACCAGGTCGTCGCCGGGTGGCGGAGGATCACCGATGCCGTGCACGAGCTGGGTGGCAAAATCGCCATGCAGATTGCACACGGCGGAAAGCAGATAAAGTCCAAGGCGCTTGGAGGCCGTAAGGCCCTGGCTCCTTCTGCGATACCTGACCTTGCTTATTTCACCGTACCCAGGCCGATGACTGAGGCGGAAATCCTTCAGACAATACGGGACTTCGGAAACGCGGCCGCCCGAGTGAAAGAGGCAGGATTCGACGCGGTACAGATTCACGGCGCACACGGATATCTGATATCAAGCTTTTTATCGCCTTTAACGAATCGCAGGCGGGATATGTGGGGCGGCGATTTTGAGCATCGGTTCCGCTTTCCCGCCGAGGTATATAACGCCGTGCGCATGACAGTAGGCCCCGATTTCCCGGTCTTGTATAAACTGAATGTGAAAGACTTTGTCCCCTTCGGCACCACACCACAAGACAGTTTCCCTGCTGCAAAGAGACTCGCCGAACTTGGGCTTGATGCCATCGAAATCAGCGGCGGGACTGGTGAGATTGCGCTTGGTGTGATGCGGGGAGATAGTTGTGCCGATATAATCGCACGAGACCGCAGCGCTTTAACAAAATATTATTTAAAGCTCATGTTAGGTGTACAGAAACTATTCTTGCCGTTTCACGAAGCATACTTCCTTTCCTATGCCGAAAAACTGAGGCCTCTGTTAAATATCCCTCTCATCCTTGTAGGCGGCATCCGCAGTCCTGAAACCGTGGAGAAGGCAATTGAATCAGGCTCTGCAGACCTTGTATCAATGGCGCGACCTCTCGTCCGTGAACCCGGCCTGCCAAACAAGTGGTTAAAGGGTGATCGGCAACCGGCCCAATGCGTGTCATGCAACCGCTGCCTTGGAGAGATTGAGCAGGGGAATAAGCTGAAATGTTATTGCATTGAGGAAAACTAACGTACGGTTGCATCAGACCGGACAAGATTGTGCAAACGCCTGTAGCTGCTACTTACTTGTAGAAGTGTGCGTAACAAATTCGAGTCCGTCACCCCGGCGAAAGCCGGGGTCCGGAGGATTTCTTTACGTTGACCCTGCCCTCGATCACGTCAACGGTCAGGCTCGCGGTCAAGGTGGGGCTTCCGGTCATAGAGTCGGACGTGTTTGGATATGAGGTCAGGCTGGAAATGCGGGAAGAAGGGGTTTAAAACGCTTCGAAGGCGGCGAACAGGTAAGTCTTAGGCCAAAGGTTTCAGTCTCGGGCTTGCATGGATAGTTTCTTGCCGGTAAAGTCTGGCTTCTAAATGCGGGTCGCCTCCAGTTGGGGATCGAGTTGACGCATTATTAAGGGTAAGAATGGCTAAGGGGTTATCTCAGAACGAAATGGAGGATTCACTTTCGATATTGCGAAAAAAATTTGCCAAACGAGATTTATTGTCATTCCGCCGGGCGAACCAATATACGAACGGCAGGATCACTTTTAGCGACCCTGCCGTTCGTGAGGCTCCTAATTTTGGGAGCTGCGGTTTAAGCCTTTTTAAATCTCCTCAAAGCGCACAATCCGAGCAGACCGGAGCCGGGCAGCAGTAGCGATGCCGGTTCGGGAGCGTGAAAGTCTGTAATGTCTGAACTGATAGCTACATAAGGGGATCCACTCCCAACGCCGCTAATAGTACCGCTAAATAGCCACCCGGAGACCGGGAGCCCTAAATCAGCCATCAGGGTCGGATCTTTCGTATCCAATCCGGTAAAGTAGATACTTTCGGTGTGATCATAATGGATGACTGTAAAACTCAGGATCTTACCTGACAACAAGATGTCCCTCTTGGGGACGCCAAGACCAGGCACGCCGCCAACGATGCTGAAAGTGTCTGTTTTTGTGTTGAAGCTTAGCGAGGCAAACTTACCGCCAGCCGTACCAGACAATGGGAAGTAATTGCCATTATCATGTGGTGCACCAATAACCAGAAGATCATCGATCGCAATACCTGATCCTGACCAGTTACCACCACCTAAGGACTTAATGGTTCCCGCGGCCCCGGCGTTCCCGGTGGCAAAATCTAAAAAAGCGTCTGCAAATGCACTCCCGGCCAATAATACTCCGAACGCTAAGATCACCAAACTAAATAGAATTTTCTTCAATTTCATCGTTCCCTCCTTGCCGTTTACCGAATACTTGGGTTGTTGCCCAAGGTCAATTGTTATTCTGCGGCTTCTTCAGCTCACTTGTCGGACGAGATATATTACAAGAAGTATGCCACATTCCTTTCGCATTAAAAAATTCGATCCTCACATTCTCTAATATACTGTTATTACAGATAATTTTGTTTTAGTGATTAGGCTCCTTACCCAAGCTCAAGCTTCTCGCACCCCACCAGTCGCCTGGAAGTGTAAAAAACTCCGACATGAAAAAGTGATAAAATCTGGAACTCTGAGAAAAGAATTTGGATAAGTTGGCGTAATTTAAGGCAATTACCACATATGCGAAGTTGTAAAGTTTAGCGGCGTAAAGAACGATGCGAAGACCATTAACTGAAAAGATTGCCCGCAAATTCATCAGAAAATTCCTGGCAGGTGAGCTTACAGGGGATATGAGTATTGGAAATCTTGCTGGAAAAAAGGCTCAAAATAGGGGATTTAGAGTGGGAGGTATTAGGTAGTTGTGATACCCAAATGAGCTATTTATAATAATTAAAACAATGGAGAACATGGAAAGCCTTCATAAGGCCCTCAAAACCGCAAATGCCACCTTCCGGCAAACAGTGTCGGAATCCTTTACATTCAGATTACAGACAAGGATTGCATCGATCCCAAGGGCGGTCGGAAACAAAAAAGTAGCAGAAGGTGGTTTTTTTCTGCCCGTACAGCTATGGCCAAGTATGTGTCACTCCCGATAGATTATATGGGTATAGCCCATATTTGAAAGCTCCGATTTTGGATCGAGCGGCCAGTTCGACAAGAATTTCTCCGCACAAACTCAGCAAACCACCTATGAAAAACCGGCATTTTTTATACAGGATCGTTTAATTTCCCTCTGCCCTGCTTATAAAACTAATTTGTATGTACGTCCGTTCCATTTTGAGGTAATGATAAACTCGTAAGAGTTGGGCGATTGCTTCGTAATTGGACGGGAGGAGATTTCGAATGGATAAGAGAACGGGATTTTTTTTGCTTTCGGTTACAGTTGTCGCATGTGTCCTTTATGCCTTGAGACCCGCTTTTGGGGCGATCGACGTTCCCGCCAAGTTTAAGGACATCCCGCTTTACGATGGATCCAAGATCATTCAAGCGATGGATATGGACAACAACGCGATGCTCAGCGCCACGGTAAAGGCAAGTGCCGACGCAGTTTCCGAGTTCTACAAAAACGCCATGAAACGAAGCGGCTGGAAACTTGTTTTTCAGATGGACCAGGATAACGCGAAGGTCTTGCATTTTCAAAAAGATAAACAGGTCTTGCAGGTGACCATCCAGGTTGAAGAGAAAAATGCGTTAACTACCTATAACCTTGTAATAACTTCACAATAGACAAAACGGGAAACATCCTCATCAAAGAAATGCAGTTTCCACTTAGCTGAATCAGCAGGGAATACTAACCGCTGGGTTGCTGTAGAGACACAAATTTTAGAAGCATCAGGTCAATGCGGCTCTCCCAAACATTGACTTCACAATGACGCACGATCAACCTTCCATGTCCGTCACATTTGTGAACCTTCATGCACTGCCCATCCGGATCGCACGCATCCGATCCGTTCTACCTCGTAAGACAGACTTATATACAACACTTTGCAAAAAGAATGGCATATCGATTGCGGGAGCCCCTCAGCGATGTGCATCGCGGAGCGCGGAAGGCGCCCCGCTCATTCTCGACGCTCTCCCTGACCTGTCTATGACCAGAGACGGGGCGTTTGCGGGGCGCCTTCTGCTGCCAATGATCTTACAGGTCAGGGTATAATTGGACTTATAACACACTCCTGACCGGCAACAAGGATTCCCTCCGCCGACTGCCCCACAGCCAGGCACCTGGAGCAGGTACTTCCCCCTTGAAGTACAGCTTCCGGGTACGACAGTTTACTGTGTACTGCTTATTTACCCATCCGGCTGAAGATTTTAAGTTACAAGGACAGAAAATTTCAGCTTTTTCGATTTGACAAAAGCTCGAACTGCACTCCTGGAGAGAAGATGTGCCCGGTTCTGGTCGTCGAAGATAATCCCGTTCTTCGTCATACCCTCAAGGGCATGTTGACGACACGATTCCCATCAATCGTGGTCGAGGAAGCGTCCAATGCCGAGGAGGCCCTGTCCGAATTCGAAAAAATGAACCCCTGTCTGATCTTTATGGATATCAGGCAGCCTGACAAAAACGGGCTGGAAATTACCAGGACAATAAAAGAGACCAATCCGGAAATAGAGAGTATCATCCTCACAAGCTTTGACATCCCTGAATACCGTGAAGCGGCTTTGCGCAGCGGAGCGAGCCGTTTCTTGACAAAAGGAAATGTCAAAATCGATGATATTACCTCTTTAGTCGCATCTGCTCTGAAGGCAGACAAGAAATGCAGAATTGGACAGTTGGAGCGAAAGGGCAGTATAAGCAAAAGCTGCTGCGTTCGTGCTTGTTTGGGCAGTCGCTTCTTTTAAGGCCTGCTTGGTGTATGAACCGCAGGAGAGGCTTATGGGCAAACTGGTCATGAGAATTTTTGTTTCTGCAGTTTTTCTCGCATTTCTTTTTTCAACCTGCATTACGGGGGTTGTTACAGCCGCCCGGGAAGAGATCTTAATGGGGTACGTAGTGAAGCAGGGGAACGGTTTCGTGATCGAAGCCGACGATGGAGATTACATCGTGAAGGGAAAGGACGTCTCGAAACTGGTCGACAAGCTGGTTGAAGCAACCGGAATCATAGTCGAGAGCGACAAGGGAGACATAATCGATGTAAAATCGATAGAAGATGTTCAGGATACCCTGCCGGATTAGGGAAAAGTAAGTACACACAATGCTGATCCCTGTAGAGAGCCTCGTCTGTTTTGGAACGCGAAAATCAGCATGAGATCGGATTCATTTCATGGCCGTTTCCTGACTCATGCCCCTGATCAAAATTATCGTCCTGTCCTGGGCAAAAATACTATCTTCACCCTGTTGAAATTCCGGATCAAAGCAGATGAAATGGCGTAACGGCAAGCCGCATGCTTTCAGCGAGGTTCAGACGATGAAAAAAATATATAAACCCGTCGGCTGGTGCGCTGTTTTTGCTTTCTGGGTTTTGGGCGCTCTTCTCTTGCTGAAACTATGGAATTATCAAAAATCGCTGCCAGATCCGCTTCGCTCCTATATTGAATTCGCGGTTATGTTTCTGGTCACCTTCTATGTTTTGGCGCTGTTTCTCATTAAACATTGCGTAGACTGGTTTCTCTGCCGTTGTGGGTTCTCAATGGATACGAACCGGAGTTTTCAATAAGGGAAAATACGCAGACGCGGAGACGAGGGTTATAAAGCGGTATTAGTCTGCATATGTTCTGCCCTACCGCGCGGCGGCTGAATTCTTCGTTAGGTTTCATTGAAAGGAGAAGCACAGATGATCAAGAGACTCGCAAAAGGCATACTAAGTGGGCTCGGGTATGAAGTCCGCAGAGCAGGAAGCTCAAGAATCGTGGATTTTTATAATCCATCTTATCTCTCTCGAATATGCCAACCACGAACGGTCATCGATGTTGGAGTTGGTCGTGGTACATACTCATTATATGAAGCTTTCCCAAAATCGTACTTCGTTCTAATTGAGCCCCTTAAAGAATACGAAATGTCAATCAAAAAAATCCTGGCGAAGTATGATGGCGAGGTTCATTACAAGGCGGTTGGAAATAAGAAAGGTCTGCTGAAAATGAATGTTGATACCGCAAATCTCCCATTAAGTTCCTTTTTTGATAGAACAACACTCACAAAAAGCGGAAATGTACTGGAGAAAAGAGTGGTAGAAATTACAACACTTGATACCGTTTTTCAGAACAGTGGCTCGATGGATGGCCCAATACTTTTGAAAATTGATACCGAAGGAAATGAGCTTTGTGTATTAGAAGGTGCGAAGCTATTGCTACAGTCAACGGATTTTGTCATTGCCGAAGTGTCGATAGCTAGCAGGTTTGAAGGTAGTTACGAATTCGAAGACTTGATAAACGTGATGAACAACAATGGGTTAAGTCTATTGTCCTTCCTACATATAGAACACTCAGTAAAGGAAATCAGACCACGTTTTGCCGATGTTGTTTTCATGCGGCGCAACAGGTAAACCTAACCCATGAGGATTGAGACTACTCCAAGCTTTGATTTGACCGAACTAAAGAAAAAAATCGCCATGGCGCTCGAAACAAGGCTCCCCGTTAACAACTCCGCCCGGCAGGGCCTGCCGGGTCTGTCGAGATGACGATAATCGGCTGCTTTGGATTCCGTATTCCACAAAAGGCGCTTCTTTATAAGAATCTGCGCTGAACTGCCCAAATTGCTCTGATCGGGATCTTTTCTTGCGGGTTTTGATCGGAATATCGTATGATTTCCGGACATTCGGCATTCCAGGAGCTTTTTCGGATGGAATCCGGCCCGGAAATGCGCTTCGGCTCCAGTTGGGGGTCAAGTTGACGCACTATTCAGGATTGCAGGTCACGGCAATGTCGCTTTCGCTGGAATTAAAGCAATGCAAGATTGAACAAAGGAACGCGATTGTGAAACACTGGCTAAAAGTTTTGATTTTTCTCTCGGCTGCCTTGCTGATCAATCAACCGGTCTGGGCCCTGGAATTCGGGGAACCTCCCCCCAAAGTGGAATTAAAGGAGAAACTGGGCGGAAGGCTGGACGCAAAACCCTGGAGCAGCGACGAATTGCAGGGAAAACTTTCCATCATCTTTTATGTCTCTCCCGACGAAAAGGATACCAACAACCCGGCCAGCGAAGCCGTGGATAAAGAGAAGTTCCCCGCCGATAGATTTAGATCCTATGGAATCGTTAATATGGCCGCCTCCATGCTGCCTAATTTCATTATAAATTCGGCTTTGAAAGAAAAACAGGAGCGTTATCCCCGGACCATTTATGTCAGGGATTACAACAAAGTGTTGGTCCATGCCTGGAAGATCGCCGATCACAGCAGTAATGTCATGGTATTCGATGAAAAAGGGAACCTGATCTTTAGAAAAGATGGCAAGCTCACCGCCGAAGAGATCCAGAAACTGATTAAGACTATCCGGGATAATTTGTAATATATCCTCCAAATGAAAGTGGAAATAGCCTCCAATCCCCCATATCCTCCACAGCACCAATGTCGCCTCAATGTCGCCAGTTTACCATAATTAGATGCAAAACGAGCATGGGGGTGCTATGGCGGCGTATGTCAGGCATCGCTGGCCTTGATCGTTGTGCATAATCATTCCGGCTCGATTTGAGCCCGGCCGGTTCAAAC
>Ga0074046_10002378_pt1 | contig 16350 bp, 15 predicted proteins | sample BogForMeECP23OM3_FD_94441 | JGI IMG/M metagenome (GOLD analysis project Ga0074046, IMG submission 94441) | Bog forest soil microbial communities from Calvert Island, British Columbia, Canada - Bog Forest MetaG ECP23OM3 | ecosystem: Environmental > Terrestrial > Soil > Wetlands ...
AAGACTTTTCGGTCGAGGTCGGTTCATGAGCGGGGAAAGACGCGTCAAAGTGCTTTTCGACGAAGCGGCGATCGCCGAGCGCACAGAGGCGCTCGCCAAGCAAATTGCGGCGGCCGAGCCGAGGGACCTGCTTGTGGTCGCGATCCTGAAGGGTTCCTTCATGTTCGCAGCCGATCTTTTGCGCGCGCTGCATCGGGCCGGTCTGGAGCCGCAGGTCGAGTTCTTTCACCTATCGAGCTACCTCGACGGCACAATCTCGAGCGGAACGGTCAGGATCCTTCGCGACATCGATTCGCCAGTTCGGGATCGAGACGTTCTTTTGGTTGACGACATCCTCGAATCGGGACGCACCCTGGCTTTCGCCAAGGATCTCCTGGCCGCTCGCGGCGCACGGCGGGTATTGATCTGCACGATGTTGGAGAAGCCGGGCAAACGCGCCGTTCCCGTGAATGCTGACTTCGTCGGGTTCGTCTGCCCCGACGTTTTTGTGGTCGGCTACGGCATGGACGTTGCGCATTACTATCGAGAGCTGCCGTTCATCGGTCGCGTCGTGACAGCGCAGGACGCTGCGTAAGCTGCGACGTTCGACAAGTTTGCGACGGATCGGGAGGTTGCCGTGTTCGAAAGCCGATTTCAGTCGTTCGTCGACGTGGGCGGCCCAAAGCACGGGGCCGCGAGGACGGCCGAATTGCGCCGGGTCCTCAAGGCCGACAGTCTGGATGGATTCATCGTTCCGCGGGCGGATGAGCATCAGAACGAATATGTGCCGGCAAACGCCGAGCGGTTGCTGTGGTTGACCGGTTTCTCGGGCACGGCAGGCATCGCAGTCGTGCTGAGGGATGAAGCGGCGGTGTTTGTCGACGGACGCTATACGGAGCAGGCGAGGTCGCAGGTCGACGGCGCAGTGTTCGAGATCCGGCACGTCGTCGACGAGCCGCCGACGGAATGGCTCAACCGGGTCCTGCGCAAGGGAGAGCGGCTGGGTTACGATCCGCTCCTGCATACGCCCGAATCCGTGCAGCGGCTCTCGGCGTCCTGCGAAACGGCGGGCGCGGAGCTCGTCGCCGTCTCTCGGAATCCCATCGACGCGATCTGGCGGGACCGTCCGGGCTCGCCGAAAGGGGTCGTTACGCAGCATAAAGTCCGGTTTGCCGGCGAACCGGTCGGCGCCAAGGTGGCGCGGGTGAAGAGCGCGCTGAAGCGCGACAACGGACTCTTGATCAGTGATCCGAGCAATCTCGCCTGGCTATTCAACATCCGCGGCGCGGATGTGTCCCATACGCCCCTCCCGCTGGGGTACGCCTATGTGCCGCGTGAGGGGCGGCCGATTGTTCTGATCGAATCCCAAAAACTATCGTCGTCCGCTCGGGATGGGCTCAGCGATCACGTCGACTTCGCCGAACCGGACACGCTCGTCGCGCTGATCGAGGGTCTCGGACGACAGGCCGTCCGCATTCTGTTCGACGGCGGGACGGCGCCGGCGCTGTTGACGCAGACCTTGGAGGCCGCAGGCGGAAAGGCGGATGTTGGAGCGGACCCGATCAGCTTGATGAAAGCCGCCAAGAACAAGGCTGAGCTCACGGGCGCGAGAGCTGCGCACGAGCGCGACGGCGCCGCGCTGGCTCGGTTCCTAGCTTGGTTCGACGCGGAAGCGCCGCGGGGCCGGTTGACCGAGATCGACGCCGTCGAGGCGCTCGAATCGTTTCGGCGCGCGACCGGCGCGTTGAAGGACATCTCCTTTCCAACCATCGCCGCGGCTGGGCCGAACTCCGCGATACCGCACTACCGCGTGAGCGTGCAGAGCAATCTCAAGATCGAACGCGGGGTCTTCCTGATCGACAGCGGCGCGCAGTATGAGGACGGGACGACCGACGTCACCCGGACGATCGCAGTCGGCCGCCCCACTGCGTTGATGCGCGACCGGTTCACCCGAGTCCTGAAGGGTCATATCGCCATCGCGCGGGCTGTTTTTCCGCGAGGGACCAGCGGAGCGCAGATCGACGTGCTCGCGCGCGAGGCCCTGTGGGAGGTCGGGGCCGATTTCGATCACGGCACCGGGCATGGCGTCGGGTCGTATCTGTCGGTCCACGAGGGTCCGCAGCGCATCTCCAAGACGGGGACGGTCGCGCTCGCGCCCGGCATGATCCTGTCGAACGAACCAGGCTACTACGCGGCTGGCGCCTTCGGCATTCGCACCGAGAACCTTCTGGTCGTCGAGCGGCGCGAGATACCCGGCGCGGAGCGCGAGATGCTGGGCTTCGAGACGTTGACGCTGGCCCCGATCGACCTTCGGCTCGTGGACTGGAAGCTCTTGGACGTGAGCGAAATCAAGTGGGTCGACGCGTATCATGCGCGCGTGCGCAAGAGCCTCTCGCCGCTTGTCGACACCGTGACGCGGCGCTGGCTCAACGATGCAACACAGCGACGTTTTGCGGCCAGAGCCGCCCGATAGTCGGGCGGCCTGGATCTTGACGTTCGAAAAAAAGGGTCGAACCGTCGTCCCGGCTCCGTAGCGACCGGGACGACGAGATCCGCGTACGAAGGGATCAGGCCATGTACATGCCGCCGCTGGCGGACAGCGTCGAGCCGGTGATGAAGCCAGCCTCGTCGGCGGCGAGAAACACGACGCAGCGCGCAATTTCCTCGGGCTCGCCCAGGCGGCGCACCGGGATCTGGGGAAGAATCGCCTTGTCCAGGACGTCCTTCGGCACCGCCTTCACCATCTCGGTCGCGATATAGCCAGGGCAGATGGCGTTGACCGTGATTCCCTTGGTGGCGTTCTCCAGCGCGAGCGACTTGGTGAAGCCGATTTCGCCGGCCTTGGCGGCCCCGTAGTTCGACTGCCCTAGATTTCCCTTCTGGCCGATGACCGAGGAGACCGTGATGATGCGTCCGAATCCGCGCTCCCGCATTCCGTCGATGAGCGGGCGGCACATGTTGAACAGGGAGTTCAAGTTCGTGTTGATGACGGCGTACCATTGGTCCGGAGTCATCTTGTGAAACATGACGTCCCTGGTGATGCCGGCGTTGTTGACGAGGATGTCGACCGGCCCGAGGTCCTTCCCGACCTGAGCAAGGCCCGCCACGCATTCCTCATAGACGCTGACGTTCCACTTGTAGACGTGAACCCCGGTTTCCGCCTTGAACTTCTCCGCAGCCGCGTCGTTGGAATGATAGATCGCCGCGACCTGATATCCCGCGGCCTTCAGCGCCTTGGAAATCGCCTCCCCGATGCCGCGCGTGCCGCCGGTGACTACTGCAACTCTAGCCATTGTTTCCTCCCTTGAGGTTGATGACGCCTAGTCCGAGAAGACGCCGGCCGCCAGTGATTTTTGGCGATCGGGGCGTATCGTCTGCTCGGAGTTCGTTGATGGTTGAAAGATTGCACCGGGTTTGAGACGAAACGGGACGACCGCTTCGCCAGACCGGCGCCGCGACTGCGAGAGTTCGACGGCCGCCTTCGCACCAGAGGTAATGATCGGGATTGTGTGCATAGTCGTGGCTGGCGCAAACCTGGGATAGCGTCGAGGGACGACGTCTACACGATCCGGCTCAGGAGGCGCCAGTAGCCGATTGTCGCAAGGCGGCCGGCGCCGCAAAACCCTGTTACGCGTTGCGGCAGTTGCGAACTCGCCTGTTGCAGAGCGAAAAAAGAGGGTTCCGGGGCTCAGAAAAACCGCCTATCTTATGTGACCCGTCAGGGCCCGCGTATCACTGGGACGCGCAATCTTATGGCGAATAATCCTCCGACGACGATCAAGAAGTACGCCAACAGGCGCTTGTATAACACTGCGTCGAGCGCTTATGTGACTTTGGCCGACCTCGCGAAAATGATAAAGAGCGGGGAGGACTTCGTTGTCTACGACGCAAAAACGAACGAAGACATCACGAGATCGGTTTTGACCCAAATTATCTTCGAGCAGGAAGGCATTGAAGGCCAGTCCCTGCTTCCGACGACGTTTCTGCGGCAGCTGATTCGGTTCTACGGCGACAGCATGCAGGCTCTTCTTCCGAGCTACTTGGAGTTTTCCATTGATCGGTTCAGCGGAGAGAAACAGGCCATGCGGGAAGCCGCCAATCGCATGTTCGGCACCGACGCTTTTTCCGCTGGAGCATCCTTTGCGGCGCTGCAGGAATTGACGCAGAAAAACCTGAATGCGTTCAACCAGGCTCTTAGTGTTTTTACACCCTTCTCCGCGTCCTTGGCGGGCGGGGAGGCGGGCGGCAAGAAAACCAATGCGTCCGAGGATATTGAGGAATTGCGCAAGCAACTCTCCGACATCCAGCGGAAGCTGGAGTCGCTTGCCGGAAAAGAATGAGGGCTTTCGCCACGCGCGCCCGGCGGGATTGCGAAAGCCGAGGCGATCGTCCAGAATTCTCTCCTGAAATCCGGCCCGGCGCCCGATGCCTCCCGAAGCTCAAAGCTTGCGCGACTTCTACCGTTCGCCTCTCGGCGATCTGGCGAGACGGCTGATCGGCCGCATCATCCATGCGCGCTGGCTCGGGGCGGCCGGAATGACCGTCGCGGCGGTGGGCTACGGTCCTCCGTACCTCGACCGATTTCGCGACACGGCGGCGCGCAGCCTTTCCCTGATGCCGGCGGAACAAGGGGCGGCGATCTGGCCCGAACGGAACCGCTGCGCGGTCGCCCTCGTGAACGCGGAAATGCTGCCTTTGCCCGACAACAGCGTCGACCGGCTCTTGATTGCGCACGCGCTCGAAGCGGCGCAAAGCCCCGGAGTCCTGCTCGAGGAGGTTTGGCGTGTCATCGCGCCCGAAGGACGGGTCCTGGTGATCGTGCCCTCGAGGCGGGGCGTGTGGGCGCGGGTCGACACAACCCCTTTCGGACACGGACTGCCTTATTCCAAGACGCAGCTTCGCGATCTCCTTCAGGGCGCCGTGTTTTCCCCGGTGTACTGGGGAGAAGCGCTGTTTGCGCCGCCGATAAATCGGCGCACCGTGATCCGCGCGGCGCCGACGATCGAGCGTGTCGGCGCCGCGGTCGGCTTTCCTTTTGCGGGCGTTCATGTCGTCGAGGCGGTGAAGCAGGTCTACCGGCCGGTCGGCGTCCACGCCCTGCCGAGGGCCCGGCGCGCCGGGGTGAAGCCGGCGCTCGCTCCGATCGCAAGGCGGCAGGCCCGCGGCTGCGCGGATCATGCGTCGTTTTGGTCATTGGCGCCCAGGGAGCCGATGGAATAAATCCTCGCTGATCTCAAACTTGGTGAAGTCCGATGCCGAATAGCGAACGCCTGCTCGTCCTCCTGCGCCACGGTCAGAGCGACTGGAACCTGAAGAACCTCTTTACCGGCTGGCGCGATCCGGACTTGTCGCCGACCGGCGTCGAGGAGGCGAAAGAGGCGGGACGGCGCATGAAGGCGCACGGGATCACGTTCGACGTCGCCTATACCTCCGCGCTGACCCGGGCGCAGCACACGCTATCCTTGGCCTTGGACGAGATGGGCCAGACAGGACTGCCCGAGCATCGCGACCAGGCGCTGAACGAGCGCGATTATGGCGATCTCTGCGGGCTCAACAAGGACGACGCTCGGAAGAAATGGGGCGAGGAGCAGGTCCATCTCTGGCGCCGGAGCTACGACGTCCCGCCGCCGGGCGGCGAAAGCCTAAAGGATACGGTGGCGCGGGCGCTGCCGTACTACTGCCAGCATATCCTGCCGGAAGTGCTGCGCGGCAAGCACGTGCTGGTCGCGGCCCACGGCAACAGCCTGCGGGCTCTGGTCATGGTGCTCGACCGTTTGACGCCTGAGACCATTCCGACGATGGAGCTCGCGACGGGCGTGCCGCTGGTTTACCGGCTGAACGCGGACTCGACCGTCGCTTCGAAAGACGTTCTGACGAAGTGACGAAGCTCTGCGACCGGACTGCCGCCATACGAAACCCGCGATAATATCCCGCATCGGTGATTCGGTTTGGCGGAGACGAGGAATGGCGCGAACGGTCGCGGCGATAAGGGCGATAGTATTGACGCTGGCGGGGGCCACGATGGCTGCGCCGCCGGCGGTCGGCGCCAGCCAGTACGAGTTCCTCCCCGCTCCGCAGATCAACCTTTCTGTGGTCTACAGGGTTGACAAGTTGACTGGGGACATCATCGCCTGCGAATTCGCCCGCAGCCCCGGCCGCACGGACGTCGGTCCCGGAGCCTTCGGCGTCACCGACTGCTTTCGATCCGGTGAGGGCGCTACCGGACAGGAGCCGGGAGACTATGGGCTGATCGCCACGCGCCACGAGCAGGAGGGCGGCGTTTTTCGGGTGAACTACCGGACCGGGTCGCTGAGCATCTGCTATCTCTATTACCAGCGGGAAAAGCAGGGCGACCACGAGGCGATTGTCGACAAATACGTCGTCTGCACCCCGCCGTCGAAATAGCGCGCTGAACCAGAGAGGCCGGCGCCCCTGCATCAGGAGGCCAAGCCGCGGTGTTCGCCAATGATCGGGACACGATTTTCGCCCAGGCGAGTGGCGTCGGGAAAGCGGCGATCGCGGTCTTTCGCATTTCCGGGCCGCGCTGCTCCGAGGCGCTTCACGCTCTCGTCCCGGGCGCGGTCTTTCCGGATCGAACGGCGGTGCTGCGGACGCTGCGGGAACCCGCGTCGGGCGCTTCGCTCGATCGGGCCCTGGTCACGCGATTTGTGGCCCCGCGTAGCTTCACCGGGCAGGACGTGGCGGAACTGCACGTCACCGGTGGCCGAGCCGTTCCCGCGTCCGTGGCGCGAGCGCTCGCGTCGGTGTCCGGGCTGCGCCCCGCGGAGCCCGGCGAATTCGCTTGGCGCGCCTTCCTGAACGGGAAGATGGACCTGTCGGAAGCCGAGGGCCTCGCCGATCTCGTCAACGCGGAGACCGAGGCCCAGCGCCGGCAGGCACAGAGAATCGCCGGCGGCGCGCTCAAGCTCGAGTGCGAGGCGATCCGCGGCCTGCTGCTCGACGCCATGGCGACGGTCGAGGCGCAACTCGATTTTTCCGATGCCGAGGACGCCGCAGGGCTGACGGCCGATTCCATCCGCGAGGCGGCTCGCGCCGCAGTGGACCGCATCGATCGCGCGTTGGCGAGCGCGCATGCGGCCGAGCGGCTGCGGTCGGGCTTCGTCGTGGTGATCGCAGGGCCGCCCAACGTCGGCAAGTCGACCCTGATGAACGCGATCGCCGGTCGGGACGTGGCGATCATTTCGCCATTTGCCGGGACAACGCGAGACCCGATCGAGGTCGCGCTTGACCTCCGGGGCTATCCGGTGATCCTGGTCGATACGGCGGGAATTCGGGCGACTGAGGACCCGATCGAACAGGAGGGCGTCCGCCGGGCGCTGCAGCGGGCCGAGCATGCCGATTTGACCTTGTGGCTTGACGACGGTCAACAACAGGGGCCCGCGGCGGCACCTGGGCCCGCCCTCTTCGTGCGGACGAAATCCGACATTGCGGGCGGCGCGTCGTACTCGACGTCCGGCGCGCAATTTGCCATATCGGCGAAGACCGGCGATGGGATCGACGTGCTCCTCGATTCGATCGCCGATCTTGCGGTCGCAGGCCTGTCGTCCGGGGAGCCTGCGGTGCTGACCTTGGCGAGGCATCGCGAGGCGTTCCTTGCCGCAAGGCGCGCGCTGGCCACGGTGCTGTCGTCGGAGCCGGCCGAGCTCGAACTCGTCGCTGAGGAGTTCCGCCGCGCCGCCGCCGCCATGGACCGGGTGGTCGGGCGAATCGGGGTTGAGGACGTGCTGGGGGAGATCTTCTCCCGGCTGTGCGTCGGCAAGTGAGAGAAGAGTCTGTTTCACGTGAAACACTCAAGATGAACATGAGCGGCTTTGACGTCATCGTGATCGGCGGTGGCCATGCCGGCTGCGAAGCGGCGGCGGCAGCCGCGCGCTGCGGCGCGTCGACCGCGCTGATCACGCATCGCGCCGCGACGGTCGGTGAGATGTCGTGCAATCCGGCGATCGGCGGCATCGGCAAGGGTCACCTGGTTCGCGAGATTGACGCGTTGGACGGCGTCATGGGCCAGGCCGCAGACGCGGCCGGCATCCAGTTCCGGGTCCTCAACCGCCGCAAGGGTCCTGCCGTGCAGGGGCCGCGGGCGCAGGCCGACCGCGCGCTTTATCGGCGGGCGATGCGCACGTTGATCGAGAATACGCCGAACCTCACGGTGGTCGAGGGTGAGGCGTCGGGCGTTCGGTCCGAGAACGGCGTCGTCTCAGGTGTGGAGCTCGCCGATGGCCGCGCGTTCCCGTGCCGCGCGGTCGTGCTCACCACCGGCACGTTCCTGCGCGGGGTGATCCACCTGGGCGAGGTCCGGACGCCAGCCGGCCGGTTCGGCGAGCGGCCCTCCGTGTCGCTCGCGCAAAGTCTGGAGGGCGCGGGCTTCGCTTTCGGGCGCCTCAAGACCGGGACCCCGCCGCGGCTCGACGGGACGACCATCGATTGGGGGACGCTGGAAATCCAGCATGGCGACGACCCGCCGGAGTTCTTTTCCGTCGATACCGAAGCGATCGCGGCGCCTCAACTGCCCTGCTACATCACGCGGACCACCTCCGAGACCCATCGAATCGTGCGGGCCGACTCGCACCGGTCCGCCGTTTACTCAGGCTCGATCTCCGGACGAGGCCCGCGCTATTGCCCCTCGATCGAAGACAAGGTTGTCCGCTTCACGGACAGGGAGAGCCACCAGATCTTTCTCGAGCCGGAGGGCGTCGACGATCCGACGGTCTACCCCAACGGCATTTCGACCTCATTGCCGGTCGAAACGCAGCGGGCGCTCGTCGCGACGATCCCGGGCCTTGAACGCGCGCGCATCCTGCGCCCGGGCTACGCAATCGAATATGATTACGTCGATCCGAGGGGCCTGGAGCCGACGCTCGAAGCGCGCCGCTTTCGCGGGCTGTTCCTCGCCGGCCAGATCAATGGCACCACCGGCTATGAGGAAGCGGCGGCGCAGGGGTTGGTCGCCGGAATCAATGCGACGCGGACCGCGGGCGGCTCGAGCGCGGCGACCTTCGACCGCGCGGACTCCTACCTCGGGGTCATGATCGACGACCTGACGACCCACGGCGTCAGCGAACCCTATCGGATGTTCACCTCTCGCGCCGAGTTCCGGCTGTCCCTTCGCGCCGACAACGCCGCCGAGCGTTTGACCGAAAAGGGCGTTATCCTGGGCTGCGTCCGCGCCCGACGAGCTGAGCTCAATCGCCGAACGCAGGAGCAGTTGAACGCCGCGCGCGCCTTGCTCAAGGGTGCGATAGCGTCTCCCGCGACACTGGAATCGTTCGGCATCGCGGTCAATCAAGATGGAACGCGCCGCTCGGCGTTCGAACTTGCGGCGCAGCCGCAGTTCCCGCTTTCGGCGCTCGCGACCGTCTGGCCGGAATTGGCGGCGATCCCTGCGAGCCTGGTGACGCGCTTGGAGGCCGACGCCAAATATGCGGTCTATGTCGAGAGGCAGGCGGAAGAGGTTGCGCGGTATCGTCGCGACGACGGCCTGCTGCTGCCTCAGGACATCGACTATGCTGAGCTTCCCGGTCTCTCCCGCGAGATGCGGCAGAAGTTCTCGACGGCGCGGCCGCGGAGTCTCGGCCAGGCTCAGCGCATCGAGGGCGTCACGCCAGCAGCGCTGGCGGTGCTCGCCGCGCACGCGCGGCGCGCCTCCGCGAGAGGGACGACAGTCAAGGCCGGAACATGAGGGCGACAGGCGCACGGCGGCCGACGCCCTTATCCGAGGCCGGCGAACCCAACCGGATAGGCGAGGATCGGCGTCTGGCGTTGAGCCTTGTGCTTGTTTCACGTGAAACGGAGGAGCGGTTCGCCGCCTTTGTCGAGCTGCTCGCGCGCTGGCGCAGGGCGACGAATCTCATTTCCGAATCGACCTTTCCCCACGTGTGGACGCGCCACATCGCCGACAGCGCCCAGCTCCTCGCCCTGTCGCAGGGCGCGACTCGATGGCTCGACATGGGCTCGGGCGCCGGCTTCCCGGGTCTTATCGTCGCAATTCAGCTCGCCGACGTGGCCGGGGCCGTCGTTCATTGTGTCGACAGCGACCGGCGCCGGTGCGCCTTCCTTCGGGAGGCCGCGCGCGCGACCCGGGCGCCCGCTGTCATCCATCCGGTCCGCATCGAATCGCTCGCGCCGAACGACGTCGGAGCTGTGGACTGCGTGACGGCACGGGCGTTCGCCCCCTTGCTGAAGACGCTCGAATTCGCCAAACCATGGCTGGAAACTGGAGCGGTCGGTTTGTTTCCGCGCGGCAGATCGGCAGTGAAGGAACCCGATCCGGAGCCTGCGCCGCCACATTATGCAATCGAGACGATCCGGAGCGTCATCGACGCCGAGGCCGCGATCCTCAGAGTCCGGAAGAGCTAGCGCCATGGCCTCCACCACCTTCCAGGACCCCACGCCGGACACCGCGGCCCGGCCGCGGGTGCTGGTGATGGCCAACCAGAAGGGCGGGGTCGGGAAGACCACGACCGCCATCAACCTCGGCACCGCGCTCGCGGCGATCGGCGAACACGTGCTGGTCATCGACCTCGACCCTCAGGGCAACGCTTCGACCGGCCTCGGGATCGACCGCAAGAGCCGGGTGACCTCGAGCTACGACGCGCTCATCGGGGAGCGAACCCTGCGCGATGTCATCACACCCACCGCCGTGCCGCGCCTCAGCATCGCGCCTTCGACCATGGACCTGCTCGGCGTCGAGCTGGAAATCTCCGGCGACAGCGATCGCTCCTACAAGCTGCGCAAGGCGTTGCAGACCTTTTTTGCCGCGGACCGGGATCGTCCGGAACCAATTAGCTACGTGCTCGTCGATTGCCCGCCCTCGCTCAACCTGCTGACAGTCAACGCCCTGGCGGCGGCGGACGCTGTCGTCGTCCCTCTACAGTGCGAATTCTTCGCGCTCGAAGGCCTATCGCAGCTCCTGACGACGGTGGAACAGGTGCGGCGGACCTTGAATCCCGCGCTGACCATTCACGGCGTCGTGCTGACGATGTTCGATCCACGCAACAGCCTTGCCGGGCAGGTCGTCGCCGACGTCCGCGCGCACATGGGCGATAAGGTCTACGACACCGTGATTCCGCGCAATGTCCGCATCTCTGAGGCGCCGTCGCACGGCAAGCCAGCCCTGCTCTACGATCTGCGCTGCGCGGGAAGCCAAGCCTATCTCAAGCTCGCTTCGGAAGTCATTCAACGCGAAGGGCGCTGGCGGCGCGCCTAACGGGCGCCGGGAGCCAACGGGAGCAACATAAGCATGGCCGAAGATCTTGGCCGCTCGGAACACAGGCCACGCCTCGGACGGGGGCTCGCCGCTCTCCTCGGCGCGACGCAGGAAGAGGGCGAAGCGGCGGGAGCGCGCGGCGCCCGGAAAGCGCCGATCGAATTCCTGAGACCCAATCCCCGCAATCCCCGCAAACGCTTCGACGAGGCGGAACTCGACGAACTTGCCGCGTCCATCCGGGAGCGCGGCGTCATTCAGCCGATCCTGGTGCGCGCCATTCCGCGCGTCGCCGATGCCTATGAGATCGTCGCGGGCGAGCGCCGATGGCGGGCGGCGCAGCGCGCCGAGCTGCATGACGTCCCGATTGTCGTGATCGAAGCCGGCGATCGGGAGGCGCTCGAGATCGCCATCATCGAGAACGTGCAGCGCGCCGACCTCAACGCGCTCGAGGAGGCGGCGGGTTACGCCGAGCTTGGCGCCGACTACGGCTATTCCCACGCCGACATCGCGCGGATCGTCGGCAAAAGCCGCAGCCATATCGCCAATACGCTGCGACTCACCGACCTGCCCGAGCATAGTCGCAAGCTGTTGGCGGAGGGCAGAATCTCGGCGGGTCACGCCCGGGCCCTGCTGGCCGTGGCGCGCCCTGACGCGACCGCCGACCGGATCGTGTCCGAAGGTCTGACGGTCCGGGACGTCGAGCGCCTCGGTGAGAACGCCGGCAGGGCGGCGCGAGCCAAAAAAGAGCCGCCCAAGGTCGACGCCGACACGCTCGCCCTTGAGCACAAGCTCGGGCTGGCGCTCGGCGCGAAGGTCATCATCCGCCACGCCGGCGAAAGCGGAGAGATGCGCATCGCCTTCCGCAATTTTGATCAACTCGACGATTTCTGCCGGCGACTCTGTCAGCCGGCGCCGCGTTAGAGTCGTCCAAAACGCGGATTCCACCGACGAAAGCGCGGCAGCCTTCACTGCGCAGGCCGGCGTCGCGACGCCAAAGCCCAGAGCGCGCGGCTCGCCAGGAGGTCCGACAGCTCCGGCGAGATCCGCACTTTGGCGCTCACCGCACGGACATTCGGAAGACGCTGTGCGATCGCCTCCGAAGTCCACCGCTCCGCCGCCTTGGCCAGCGAGCGCCGCGCGTCCGGCGGCAGCCTGACGTACAAGGTCTGGCAGGCGGCGTCGAAGGAATGGCCGGCTTCCATCTCCAGCCTAAGCCGATGCAGCAGTGTCAGACGGGCGACCAGGCGGACGATCAACGGGTCCGCGTCCCCTCCTTCGTTGAAGTAACGGGCGCTGGAATCGGCCGCTTGTTGCAGATCGCCGACCAGCGCCTGGTCCACGAGATCGTCGAGCGGCGACGGCGCCGCGTCGGAGACGATCGCGCGCACGTCGTCCAGTTCGATCCTGGGTTTCCCGCCGGCGAACAGGATGAGCTTGGCGATTTCCGCCCGGCTCGTTTGCCGGTCGGCGCCGAGTTCGTCGATCAGCGCCGCCCTGGCGTCGGGCGCGATCGTCAGCCCGGCGTTGCCGACTTCGGCGTCGATCAGCAGTCCGAGCGCTTTGGGTTCGTCCGAGTAGCATTCGATCGACGCCACATTGGCTATCTTCTCGAAGGCGGTTCGCAGCGCATGGCCCTTCTTGAGCTGCGGCGCCTTGATTACGATCGCGCATTCCGCCGGGGGGCGGGCGAACAGCGGCTCCAGAGCGGGCATGAGATCCCTCCCCTGCGCGTCGATCCAGATTACCCGGCTGCCGCCGAACATCGATACGGCGTAGGCCTCTTCCGCGAGGCCGTCCGGACGGCGCGCCAGCGCGTCCCCTTCCAGCCGGACGAGGCGCAGCGGATCGGGGTCCACGCCGACCAGTTTGCGGACGATGGCCTTCACCCGTTCGTGCGCCAGCCCTTCATCGCTCCCATGCACGAGGAAGAACCGGACGTTCGCGGGCAGGCGGTCGATGAAGCCGTCGGCGGCGGACGAAGTGATTGTGCTCATCGAGGGTTTTGGCTCCAATCCCATGCGCCGCGCGAGGGCGCGTCGCACCGAGGCTCGCCGCGGGCCTTTATCCGAGCGGACGGCGCTTTCGTCGGCGATCGAAATCGTCTAACCGTGCGTCTTCCCTCACCCGCCTCATCGGTCAAGATACGTCCATGAACTCCTATCATCTCTTCCTTCTTCCCGGCGATGGAATCGGCCCCGAAGTGATGGCCGAAGTCGAGAAGGTGATCAAACAGTTCGAATCCGAGGGCCTCGCGAGGTTCGAAATCGAAAAGGGCCTCGTCGGCGGATGCGCCTACGACGCGCACGGCCAAGCCATCAGCGAAGACGACATGAGCCATGCCGCCGCGGCCGATGCGGTGCTGCTGGCCGCGGTCGGCGGACCGAAATGGGGCTCCGTGCCCTACGAGGTGCGCCCGGAGGCGGGCCTGTTGCGTCTGCGCAAGGATCTCGGCCTTTTCGCCAACCTCCGGCCTGCGGTCTGCTACCCGGCTCTCGCTTCGGCCTCGTCGCTGAAGCCCGAGGTGGTCGAGGGGCTCGACCTCATGATCGTCCGCGAGCTCACCGGCGGAGTCTATTTCGGCGAGCCGAAACAGATCATCGACCTCGGCAACGGCCAGAAGCGCGCGATCGACACGCAGGTCTATGACACCTACGAAATCGAGCGAATCGGCCGCGTCGCCTTCGACCTCGCCCGCAAGCGCGGCAACAAGGTGACCTCGGGGGAAAAGCACAACGTGATGAAGTCCGGCGTGCTGTGGAACGAGGTGATCACCGCGCTCCACGCGCGGGAATTCAAGGACGTCCAGCTCGAGCACCAACTCGCCGACGCGCTCGGCATGCAGCTCGTTCGCTGGCCGAAGCAGTTCGACGTGATCGTCACCGACAACCTGTTCGGCGACATTCTCTCCGACGTCGCTGCGATGCTCACCGGGTCGCTCGGCATGCTGCCGTCCGCTTCGCTCGGCGACGCGAACCCCAAGACCGGCAAGCGGAGCGCACTCTATGAGCCCGTCCACGGTTCGGCGCCCGATATCGCCGGCAAGGGCCTTGCGAATCCGATCGCGATGATCGCCTCTTTCGGCATGGCGCTCCGTTATTCCTTTGGCTTGAGTGAGGCCGCCGACCGCCTCGACGCCGCCATCGCCGCCGTGCTGGCGGACCGGGTCCGCACCGCCGACATCAAGAGCGACGGCTGCACGCTCGTCTCAACCCAGGAGATGGGCGACGCAATCGTCGCCGCGCTCGCCAAGACCGCGGGCTGATCCGGGTCGCCAAGGGTTGCCTGAACAGGCGCCCATAGACGAGGGGATCGACGGCCCGGAGCCGGCCCGAAGCGGCCGATTCAACGTCGCGAATCGACATAAAAGCGGTCATTCGGATCGCGGGCCTGCGCATTGGCCATTTCGGGGATTGCTCTGGCCTTCACTCGCGTTGCGTCCCGCACACGCGCACTGTCGCCCATTCGTGACCCGCTACACCGAAGGCCATTTCGTTGCCGACGGCTCCATGACGGCTCCGGTTGGTCGCGGCTGGAGCGATTGCCGCGTGGGACTTGCACCCCCTGGAAAGGACCGCCTTTGCACGGCGCACGACCCTTGCGGGTATTTCGCCATTGATCAATCGCGAAAGTTCGCTGAACCGGGCACTGCGTTCCGCACGGCGGCCGCTTGAATCAGCGGCCGCCTTCTATTGAGTTCCAAGTCGCCGCAATCCGCCGAGGCGCAGTCCGCCAGCCTGGCAAGGGATAGAAGTCGCGACCTACTTAATGACGCGATTGATGTTGCCCAAATTCCGGCGAACTTAGAGAATATTCGTGGCGAGATTCTAACATAATCTAGCTCATCTCTCACGCTTTAGGCCTTAGCCGGTCCGGCCGTCGGGTCGCCCATAAGTCCGCGGGCGCGGATATCTTATTTTCTCAAGCACGCAAAAGATGAAGGCGCGAACTGCGTCGAAAAATCTGGGAGGAGGAGACGGTGAGAAAATCTGTTGTCGCGGCTGCTTTGGCGGTTGCAGCGCTTTCAGGGATAGCGAGCGCTCGAGCCGATGACGCGCCGCCCCCATGGGCCTGGGGCTTCACGACGCCGCCGCCAGGGACGCTGCAAGCTGTTCCTGCGCCTGCGACCGGGCTCGATAACAGTACGCTCCTGAGCCTGCCGGCTTCCAAACTGTCGTTTACCCGCGCTCAGATCGCCAACCCCTTCGGTCCAGCCGACTGGTTCCCTGATGACCATCCGACAATGCCTGACGTGGTCGCCCATGGCAGACAGTCAGCCCAACCGCAGATCTGGGCCTGTGGCTTTTGTCACTATCCCAACGGCAAGGGCCGTCCAGAGAACGCAAGCGTCGCGGGACTTGCATATGAATATATCGTGCAGCAACTGATCGAATTCCGGAGCGGCGCTAGAAAGTCCTCGGATCCAAGAAAAGCCAACACCGCGCAGATGGCAGGATTTGCGAGTGCGATGACGGACGAGGAAATCAAGGCGGCCGCCAAATACTTTTCATCGATGCCGGCAACACCCTGGATCAAAGTCGTGGAAAGTGAGACGGCGCCAAAGACCCGAGGCTCCAATGGGATGTTCCTTACGCTCGCGGGCGCGGATGCGGGTACCGAGCCGCTGGGTCAACGCATCATCGAAACACCCGTGAATGCGGACGAGACTGACATTCGGCGCAATCCCAGGTCGGGATTCATCGCCTATGTGCCTCCGGGCAGCGTCAAGACCGGGCAGGCCTTGGTCGAGAACGGGGTCACCGCGAGTGGGGGCAAAGTCACCGCGTGTACGGCGTGCCACGGACTTGATCTGCGGGGTCTGGGACCCGTGCCAAGGCTCGCTGGCCGTTCACCAAGCTAATCGCGCGCCAGCTCTATGACATGCAGCACGGCAACAGGTCGGGGACTTGTACTCCTCTCATGGCTGCCGTCGTCGCCAACCTCGGCCCGGATGATCTGCTGACGGCAGCTGCCTATCTCGCCTCCCTCGAGCCGTAGGAGACAAGTTCTTCCATTATAGGAGGAGGCGCTAAGGGATAGATTTTGACGGAAAACCTAGTCCTTGGTTCGAAGGAAGCATGCCTGTCCGGTTAAGACCCACACCCACTACCTATAGATTTTGAGAGCGGACGCCATGAAACATGCCA
>Ga0074046_10002383_pt1 | contig 16317 bp, 15 predicted proteins | sample BogForMeECP23OM3_FD_94441 | JGI IMG/M metagenome (GOLD analysis project Ga0074046, IMG submission 94441) | Bog forest soil microbial communities from Calvert Island, British Columbia, Canada - Bog Forest MetaG ECP23OM3 | ecosystem: Environmental > Terrestrial > Soil > Wetlands ...
CCAAGGCACGAGGCTATCGCTCGATCCGAAACCTCAAGGCCATCGTCTACCTCCTCGCCGGGAAACTCGACCTGCAGCTGCCCGCATAGCCACGTTGCTACCCACCCCAATCAGCGAGGAACCGATATTTTCATAGTCAGGAGAAGGGTGAGGCTTGGGTCCTTAAAGTCGCGCTGACCACGTCGATCGGGCATCTTGTAGTTCAGGACGATTCGAGTCAGTACGAACACTCTCCTGCAATCCGGGCTCGTCACTATGAGTTGTGGCTTAAACCATCCGGTGTTTCTGCTCCGGGCACAGCCGGTGACGTAGACGAGGGCCTTTGGACCGTGATTCCCGGTGGCGACTGCTCGGCAAAACCGTATCGTTGGAAGATCGATGCTTCCGTTATGGCTTTCACTGATGAGTCCGGACAAGTCGACTTGGAGCACATTGTCGCCGCGACCCCAAGTGGTTTCCAGACCGAAACCCAATCCTCCCAGCATATCAGTCCACAAGGCGCTGAGTCTCTAGGAACAGTTTGGGACTACACCTTCGATGACGGTGGTAGAATTGGGGTCCAAGTGCCGGGTACGGACCGTAAATTCTCGTCGGAGAAATGCTGAGTGCGAGCGGTCAAGGCGGATCTTTGGGATTTGGCATCCGGCCTTCTGTTGAAAATGGTCGCGGATCTTTGCCTGTGGGGCCTACGAGGCATTTTGAACGGGGCGCAACGGGCGGCTCAGCGGCGCGAGGTGCTCGTCGCCCTCTCAGCCGTTACGAACCGCGCCCACCGCTCCAGCGCGGCGCCCTTCTGGGGAAGGAAGTCGTGCTTCGCGTAAACCTTCGCGGTCACGCCGTCCGGCGCGTGGTTCAGGACGCGGCCGATGACGTCGATCGGCACGCCGAGCGCGGCGAACTTCGTCACCGCCGTCCGCCGGAGGTCGTGCAACCGCCAGGGAGCGGTGACCCCGCTCGCCGCGTCAAGGTCGCGCTTGATCGACCCGGCCCGGAACCGAGGCCGGGCGCCCGGCGTGTCCTTCGCCCGCCTGGAGCCGATCCGGCCCGGCAGGGCTCGGGCCTCGTTTACCCGGATGTTAACCCGGCCGGGCCGGGGTCGTCGGGTTAACGCGAAGGGCCCGGAAACACGGTGCCGGGTGAGGGATTTGAACCCCCGACCTTCGGTTTACAAAACCGCTGCACTACCGCTGTGCTAACCCGGCCCGAGGCCCGCACCTAGCCGATCGCGCCGCGAGGAGTCGAGGACGCGCAATTGATGCGGCCTGATAAGCAACGCATACCTAAGCCGCCGGGCCGAACCGCGCGGCCCACTGCGCCAGGAGATGTCATGCCCGCCGCACCCGTTCCCACCGGCCGCCGCCGCGCCGCCCTGAGCCTGTTGCTGGCCGGCTCGATGCTGGCTTGGTCGCCGTCCTGGGCGCAGACCGGCGCCCCCGGCAGCCAGACCGCGCCACCCGCCACACCGTGGGCCGCCCCGCCGCCCGCGGCACAGGCGCCTGCGCAGGCACAGGCACAGGCACAGGCGCCGACGCCCGGCGGCGACAGCGGCAGCGCGCCGCAAGTGACTCGCGGGATCCGTCCCGGCGAGCAGGGACCCGGCGCCGTCCCGGGCACTAGCGGGACCGTCGCCGTGCCGCTCAATCCGGACACCGGCCCGCACAAGATGAACCGGGTCATCATGCCGGACTTCGCCGACCTGGTGGCACAGGTGCGGCCGGCGGTCGTCTCGATCACCGTGAAGCTGCGGCCCGGCGCCGGCGAGGAAAGCACCTCGAGCGAAGGCAACGGCGACGAAGACCACAACCAGCACCACGCCCACCCGACGCGCGCGCGCGGCTCGGGCTTCCTGATCGACGCCGACGGCACGATCGTGACGAACAACCACGTCGTGAAGGACGCCGATTCGGTGGCCGTGCAGCTCGACGACGGCAACGACTATCCCGCGCGCATCGTCGGGCGCGACGAGCGCACCGACCTCGCCGTGGTGAAGGTCGATGCGGGCAAGCCGCTGCCCTTCCTGCAGCTCGGCGATTCCTCGGCGGTGCGGCCGGGCGAGTGGGTGCTCGCGATGGGCAACCCGTTCGGCCTGGGCGGGACGGTAACAGCCGGAATCATCTCCGCCGTCGGCCGCGACATCGGCTCCGGCCCGTACGACGAGTATCTGCAGATCGACGCCGCCATCAACCGGGGCAACTCCGGCGGGCCGACCTTCTCGCAGGACGGCAAGGTCATCGGCGTCAACACCGCGATCTACTCGCCCTCCGGCGGCTCGGTCGGCATCGGGTTCGCGATCCCGTCGAACCTCGTCAGCATCGTCGTAACCCAGCTCCAGAAGACGGGCCACGTCACGCGCGGCTACCTGGGCGTGCACGCGCAGGCGATCGACTCGAACATGAGCAAGGCGATGGGCGTCGCCGTGAACGCCGGCGCGCTGCTCGACACGGTCGAACCCAGCAGCCCGGCCGGGGTGGCGGGGCTGCGTCCCGGCGACGTCGTCACGCAGGTCAACGGCAAGCCGGTCGCCAATCCGCGCGACCTCGCCGTGGAGGTCAGCGCCATCAAGCCGGGCGAGGTCGTGCACCTGCAGGTGACGCGTTCCGGCGAGAGCCGCACCTTCGACGTCACGCTGGCGGAGATGCCGGGCGAGCGTACCGCCGAGCGCGCCCCGAGCCATCCGCACACCGGTGCGCGGCTGGGCGTGCAGGTCGGCCCGCTGACGGCGGAGCTGCGCGCGCGGCTGAACGTGCCGAGCGACGTCAACGGCGCGGTGATCACCGATGTCGAAGCGGACAGCCGTGCCGAGAACGCCGGACTGAAGGTGGGCGACGTGATCGTCGGCGTCGGCCCGAAGGCGGTGGGCTCGACGCAGGAAGCGATCGCGGCGATCCGCGATGCGATGAAGGAGCACGCGGTCGCGCTGCGCATCTGGCGCGACGGCAAGGCGGCGTACGTGGCGGTGCCGATGGACGACGGCCGCCCGGGCTGAGCAGCATCGGCTTTCGGCCTTCGGGCCGCCGGACGTAGTGTAGCGGCCCGACGGACGGGGTGGGCGATGACGCCCGGGAGGCGATGCTGCCAGGATCGGACGCGAACTCTGCCCCGGGGAGCGCGCCTGCCCAGCGTGCGCCGGCCCCGCCGCCGCGTAAATTGCCGCCCGTCGACCTCGCGCGCACGATCTTCGATGCCGAGGCGCTGTTCCGCCGCGGCGAGTTCGCCGCCGTCGAGCGGCTGCTCGGAAAGCTGGCGACCGAGGCGCAGACCGACGCGGCGGTGTTCCGGCTGCTCGGCCTCGCACAGGTCCGCCGCGGCGCGCTGGCCGAAGGCATCGCCAGCCTGCGGCAGGCGCAGCGCCGGGCGCCGAACGACCCGTGGGTGGCGATGCATCTCGGCATCGGCCTGCAGACGTCCGGCGCGCTGCGCGAGGCCGCAACGCTGTTCCAGCGCGCGCACGAGCTCCTGCCGAACGATCCCGCGCCGCTGCTGAACTGGGCGCAGGCGCTGCTCGGACTGGGCGACGCGCCCGGCGCGGCTCGGGTCGCCAAGCGCGCCCGCCTGCGCGCACCCGCGATGCCGGAGGCGCACTACGTCCTCGGCCAGGCGATGCTCGCGCTGGGGCGCTGGGCGGATGCCGCCGCCGCCAGCGCCAAGGCGGCGCGGCTGTCGCCCCGCTTCGCCGACGCCTGGGTCAATCTCGGTGTCGCCGAATACCGGCAGGGCCGCATCGAGGCGGCGAAGACGGCGATGCGCGCGGCTCTGCAGGCCGATCCGAACAACCAGGCCGCGACCGCCAATCTCGGCGCCTTCCTGCGCCTGACCGGCGGCGTGGAAGAGGCGGAGCAGTTGCTGCGCAAGGCGGGCAGCGCGCCCGGTGGCGTGGAAGCGCGTCTCAACCTCGCGGCCGGACTGCTGCAAGAGGAGCGCAACGCCGAGGCGCTGGCGATCCTGGGTGCCGAGCAGCCGCAGCGCGGCCCGCTGGCGCAGCACTGGCGGCTGCAACTCGCGCTCGCCTTGCTGAATGTCGGCGCGAACGCGCGCGCTCGCGGGGTGCTGGACGCGATCGGCCCGCTGCCGCTGCCCGCGCAGCCGCTGCTGCACTGGCGCCGCACGCTGCTGGCGCTGAACGAGGGCGACCGGGCGGCGGCGCGGGCGCATGCGCAAGCGATGGAGGCGGCGTTGGAGGCGGCGGGCGAGTCGCTGCTGCCGGAGCACCGCATCATGGCGCATTACGACCTGGCGAAGTTCTGGTCCGGCCAGAACGATCCCGACCGCGCCTTCCCGTTCTGGGAACGCGGGCACAAGCTGCTGGCGCGGATGCAGCCGTTCTCTCGCGCTGCCTATCTCGAGTTCGTCGACGCGACCATCGCCAGCTTCTCGCGCGAGCGCTTGCGCGATGGTCCGCTCGCGTCCAACCGCGATCCCGCGCCGATCTTCATCGTCGGCATGCCGCGATCGGGCACGACGTTGGCCGAGCAGATCATCGGCGCGCATCCGTCCGCGCACCCGGCCGGCGAACGCGCCGCACTCGCGCAGTCGTTCGGCGAACTGGGCGGCGCGTGGGAGACCGGCGCCGCCGCACGGCGTGTTGCCTCGCGCGACGCGGCAACGCTGGACCAGGCGGCCGCGCGCTATCTGCGCGATCTGCACGCGCTGGCGCCGGGCGCCGCCCGCGTCGTCGACAAGATGCCGGGCAATTTCCGCTATCTCGGCCTAGTCGCGACGATGCTGCCGGGTGCGCGCGTCATTCATTGCGTGCGCGACCCGCGCGACATCGGGCTGTCGATCTTCACGTTCCGCTTCTACGGCCACCACGCCTACGCGCACGATCTCGGCGACCTCGGCTGGTATATCGGCCAGCACGATCGGCTCATGGCGCATTGGCGCGAGGCGATGCCGACGCCGCCGTTCACGTTGCGGCTCTCCGACTGGGTGCAGGACTTCCAGGGCACGCTGGCGCGCGTGCTCGACTTCGTCGGCTTGCCCTATGCGCCCGAGTGCGAGCGGTACCATGAACGCGACACCCAGGTGCGCACGGTCAGCCGCAGCCAGGTGAAGCAACCCGTCAACGCGCGCGGCATCGGCCGCTGGCGTCCGTTCGAGCGCCACCTCGCGCCATTGATCGCGGAACTGGAACGGAGTAGCCCCGGCGCAACTTAAGCAGGGGGAAATCAATGAGCGGCAACGGCGGCACGCCCACCGCGGCGGATTGGGTCATCGTCGGCGGCGGCCCGGCCGGATGCGCCATCGCGGCGCGGCTGGCCCGCGCGCGGCCCGAGGCGAGCGTGGTGCTGATCGAGGCGGGACGCGCGAAGGCCAACGCGCTCTCGAACATACCGATCGGCTTCGCGTTCATGCGGCCGTCTCGCACCGCGTACAACTACGCCTTCTCGACCGTGCCGCAGCCGGGCCTGAACGGTCGCACGGGTTATCAGCCACGCGGGCGAGGGCTCGGCGGCAGCACGCTGATCAACGCGATGATCTACATCCGCGGCCAGCGGGAGGATTACGACGGCTGGGCGGCCGCGGGCTGCGACGGATGGTCGTGGAAAGACGTGCTGCCGCTGTTCAAGCGCTCGGAGAACAACGAGCGTGGAGCGGACGATCTGCATGGCACAGGTGGTCCGCTGAACGTGGCCGACCTGCGTGATTCCAACCCGATCTCTCGCACCTTCCTCGACGCCGCCGCACAGGCCGGCTTTCGACTCAATCCCGACTTCAACGGGCTACAGCAGGAAGGCATCGGGTTCTACCAGGTCACGCAAAAGAACGGTCGCCGCTTCAACGCCGCACGCGCCTATCTGGGCGAGAACCGGCCATCGAACCTTTCCGTCATCACAGACGCCGAGGCGCGCCGGATCCTGTTCGACGGGCGCCGCGCGACCGGCGTGGAGTATCTCGCCGGCGGCCGCGTGGCTTCGATCTCGGCGCGGCGGTCGGTGGTGATTTCGGCCGGATCGTTCGGCTCGCCGCACCTGCTGATGGTCTCCGGCATCGGTCCGGCAGAGCATCTGAAACAGCATGGGATCACGGTCGTGCACGACTCGCCCGAGGTCGGGGCAAACCTGCAGGATCACCCCGATTTCGTGCTGCATGTGCAGGTGAACAATCGCAACCTGATCGGATTGTCGGCGATCCCGCAACTGATTGGCGAGTGGAAGCAGTTCCGCAACGAAGGACGCGGCATGCTGACGACCAACATCGGCGAGGCGGGCGGCTTCCTGTGCACGCAACCAGGGCGGCCGGACGTGCAGCTGCATTTCTGCATCGCAATGGTGGACGATCACGGGCGCCGGCGGCACTTCCCGCGCGGCATGTCGCTGCACGTCTGCGTGCTGCGCCCGAAAAGCCGGGGCACGGTGCGGCTCGCCGGGCCGGACATCGCGACCAGACCGGTGATCGACCCTGCGTTCTTCAGCGACCCAGAAGACATGGAAACGATGGTGCGCGGGGTGATGCTAGGGCACCGCATCATGAGCGCGCCCGCGCTGGCGTCGCTGGGCGGCAAGCCGCTGCGGGACCGCGACTTCAAGGACGAGGCCGAGCTTCGCAAGCTGATCCCGCAATACGCCGACACGATCTACCACCCGGTCGGCACCTGCCGGATGGGCAGCGATCCCACGTCGGTGCTCGACCCGCAACTGCGCGTGCGCGGGGTGGACCGGCTGATGGTTGCGGACGCATCGATCATGCCGGCGCTGATCAGCGGCAACACGCAGGCGCCCAGCGCGATGATCGGCGAGAAGGCGTCCGACCTGCTGCTGCAAGCGGCCAACTGAGGCGGCGCTGCTGACGGCGCGCCCGGCAGCGCCTATTCGGGCATCACGTCCGGACGATCCTTCGGAAACTGCGCGATCACCGCAGGGTCGAGATTGAAGGTCGCCGCCACCATTTCGGGTGGCGTGTGCGCCAGCCAGTCCGAAAGCGAGACTTCCTCGTAACGGTCGGAGCGGAACAGGGCCAGGAACACCAGATCCGTCGAGCCGGTGTTCTCGACGTAATGGCCCAGGCCCTTCTTGACGTAGCCGATGTCGCCCGGATGGAAGTTGGCGGTCGCGGCCGACGGTCCGGCGTTGAACACCGTCATCCGAGCGGTGCCCTTCATGTAGTACTGCCACTCGTCGGCGTTCGGATGCCAGTGCATCGTCCTGAGTCCGCCGGGTTTCACCGTCACCAGCCCGGCCGCGATGGTCTTGGAGACGCGGAAGTTGGAGCTGTCCGCGATCTGCACCTGCCCGCCGCTCGTGACGCTGCTCGGCGTCACTCCCGAGAGCGAGAAGACGATCGGAAATTCCGGCGCGCCGGCCTTGGACGCAACCGTCGCCTGCGCCTCGGCCAGCGGCCCCGGCACCTTGCCCTGGAAGATCCAGCGGTTCTGCAGCGGGATGTTGCGAAACGCCTCGGCCGGCACGCCGAAGTTCTTCGCCAGTACCTCGGGCGGCGTGTGCGCCAGCCAGTCGGTCGCCGGCAGGGTGTTGAACTCCGACGACGCGCCGTTGTCGAAGGCCAGCACGAACTCCGCTCCGTCGGGCGCCAGCCCTTGCAGCGAGTGCGGCAGGCCGGGCGGGAAGTACCAGAGGTCGCCTTCCTTGACGTCGGCGACGAACGGACGGCCGCGGGCGTCGAGCACCGTGACGCGGCAGTTGCCGTAGGTCACGATCGACCATTCGGCCTGCTGGTGCCAATGCAGCTCGCGCGTCCCGCCGGCGGACAGACGCATGTTCACGCCGGAGATTTCGCGCGAGATCGCGAAATCGGCCTGCGTCACCTGCCGCCCCCAGCCGCCGTCCTGGATGCGCCTGGGTGCGAGGTTGAACGAGGCCCAGAACACCGGCATTCCGCCGACATCGGTGGGCGGCGGATCGAGGAAGGCCGGCATCGTGTCCGCGAGCGTTGAGTCGTGCGGACCGGGGATCTTGAGAGCGTCGGGGTTCGTGACGTTGACCGCCCCTTCCGGCGGCAGGTCCGGATTGCCGAAGGAGGCGGCGCGTGCCGCCGTCGCCGCCACTGCGGCGCCGCCGGCGGCCGTCGTCGCAAGCAGGCCGCGTCGCGACAGTGACTTCATCCGGAGTCTCCCGAGTGGTTCGAAACGCGTGACGCTGCTGCGCGGTCCGGCGACCGACTTAAGCCGCCGTGCGCTTGTGTGTCGAGGTTCCTGCCACCGAGGTCGGCGTCATCCCGCCAGCGCCGCGCGCCAGCAGTCGATCAGCCGATCGGCGACATCCGCCCACGTGTAGGCGGCGGCGCGCGCGAGCCCGGCAGCGCGCAACGCGTCGGCATGAGTGGGATCGTCCAGCACGCGCGCGATCGCAGCCGCGATCACGACGTGATCCGCCGGGTCGACACGTTCGGCCGCATCGCCCGCCGTCTCGCCCACCGCCGTCGTCGATGACGCGACCACCGGCGTGCCGCTCGCCATCGCTTCGATCACCGGCAAGCCGAAGCCCTCGTAGTGGCTGACGAAGGCGAAGCAGGCGGCGCGGGCGTACAGCATCGCGAGCGTCTCGTCCGATGCGTAGCCGAGCAGCCGCAACTGTCCCGCCGCGACCGCGCGCGTCGCATCGCGATCGGTGAGCGTGTCGCCCCAGCCTGCACCGCCGACGATCGCCAGCGGCACCCGCTCGCGCACCCGTTCCGGCAGCTTCAGGTACGCCGCGAGCAGGCCGTCGAAGTTCTTCCGCGGCTCCAACGTCGAGACCGACAGGACGTAGCTGCGGTCGTCTAGATCGTGCTGGGCGAGGGCCGCCGCCGCTGCCTCCGCGCTCGCCGGGCGGAATACGGCGGCGGGTGCCAGCGGCACCGCGTCGATGATCGCGGGCGACAGCCCCAGCTCCTTTGCGATCTCGGCCTTCGTGAACTCGGAAATCGCGACGATTCGCTGCGCTTGCTTCAGGCTGCGCGGCAGGCCTCGCTCGATCCAGGCAATGCGCTCGGCGGGGTGGAAGCTGCCGTGATGATGCCAGGACAGGTCGTTGATCTCGATGACGGTCGGCCCGCTGAACGGCCGCGCGATCATATTCGGTTCGTGGTAGATCACCGCCTTGACGCCGGGGGCGAGCACGCGAGCCAGATGCGCCTCGAGCTGCCGGCGCACCATCGCCCGGCGCAACGCCATCAGCGGCGGGACGGCGTGGATGATCGCCGCGAGGCGGGCGGACCGGACTGGCGGCGAGGAGTCGGACGGAAGCGTGTCGATCATCGACACCGGCTCGCTGGTCCTGCCGAGCAGCAAGCGGATCTCGGCGATCCGCGGATCGTGGCGAAGCGCCTGCGCGATCTGCAGCGTTACGCGGCCGATGCCGGAGCGGCGGCCGAGAAGGCTCTCTCCGCCAAGCAACAGCGTGAGCGGTGGATCTGCCATTGTCCGGGTTCAACTCTCCCCGGCGATGTAGCACCTTCCCGGGCGCCGGCCAGCGCACGGGCCGGGTGGGAGGAACGCGTGACGCAGGCCGTGCATACCAGCTGGTCCGCAGCACCGGGCGGCGGACGGGTCGCCGCGGTGACCGTCGACAATGCAGCAAAGCTGAACATCGTGGGCTCCGCGCTGCTCGGCGACCTGCAAGCCGCGCTCGCCGCCTGCGCTGCCGAGCCGGGGCTGCGGGCGGTCGTGTTGCGCGGCGCGGGCGATCGGGCGTTCATCGGCGGCGCGGACATTCGCGAGATGGCGGACCTCGACCCGGTCTCCGCGCGCGGCTTCATCACCCGGCTGCACGATTGCTGCGCCGCGGTGCGCGCGCTTCCGGTGCCGGTCATGGCGCGGCTGCAGGGCTTCACGCTCGGCGCCGGGCTGGAGATCGCCGCCGCCTGCGACCTGCGGATCGCCGCGACAGACGCGCGCTTCGGCATGCCGGAGGTGCGCGTCGGCATCCCGTCGGTGATCGAGGCGGCGCTGCTGCCGATGCTGATCGGCTGGGGCCGCACGCGATGGTTGCTGATGACCGGCGACATCATCGACGCGAACCAGGCCGAGCGCTGGGGGCTGATCGAGCGGGTCGTCGCGACAGACGCGCTCGATGGAGCGATCGACGAGACGGTGGCGATGATCGCGGCGTGCGGCCCGGCGGCGCTGGCCGCCCAGAAGCGGCTGATGCGGCAATGGGAGGACCTGCCGCCGGCGCGGGCGATCGAAGCTGGCATCGACTCCTTCGCCGATGCTTTCCGCAGCGACGAGCCGCGCCGTATGATGACGGCGTTCCTGGATCGCAAGAGGAGGGAACAGCGATGAGCACGGTGGCAGTCATCGGCGCGGGCACGATGGGACACGCGCTGGCGCTGGTCTATGCGCTTGGCGGCCACCGGGTCCGGCTGACCGACACGAATGCGCAGACGCTCGCGCGCGCGCCGGCGCTGATCGAAACGGCACGAGCGACCCTCGCCGAGACGGGCGAGATCGACGGCTCATGGTCCGCGCCCCGCATCGCCGACGCCATCGCGTGCACGGCGACGCTGGAAGACACCGTTCGCGGCGTCGACGTCGTCGTCGAGGCGATCATCGAACAGCCCGAGGCCAAGCGCACGCTGTACGCGCAGCTCGATGCGCTGCTGGCCGATGACGCGATCATCGCCAGCAACACGAGCTATCTCGACGTCTTCCCGCTGGTGCCCGAGCGCCGGCAGGCACGCACGGTGATCGTGCACTGGTACACCCCGCCCTACCTCGTCGATCTGGTGGACATCGCGCCCGGTCCGAACACCGATCCGGCGGTCGTCGAGCACATGCGCGCGATGGTGGAGGCGCTCGGCAAGGTGCCGATCGGGTTTCGCACACTGGTCACGGGCTACGTCGCGAACCGCATCCAGTCCGCCATCACCACCGAGGTCTATCGCCTGCTCGACGAGGGCCTGGTCACGCCGGACGACGTGGACAAGTCGGTGATCCACGGGCTTGCCTTGCGGATGCCGATCGTGGCGGTGCTGGCGAAGGCGGATTTCACCGGGCTGCCGTTGCAGCAGGACGCGCTGCGCAACCGCACCTACACACCGCCGCCGCCGCGCGACCACAGCGACACGATCGACCGGCTGGTGGCCGAGGGCCGCACCGGCGTGATGGCCGGGCGCGGCTTCTTCGACTGGGGCGGCCGCTCGCCCGAGGATCTGTTCCAGGAACGCGACCGCAAGCTGATCGCGCTCAAGCAGGCGCTGCGGAAGATCGGGCGGATGGAGGGAAGCTGACCGCCTACTTCCGGCAGATGTAGACGAACGCTGGCGGCAGGTTGGCCCATACGATTTCGCTGCGGCGAACGCTGGCGAACTCGTGCGACAGGCGTTGCCGCAGCACCCGTCCGCCCGGCAGCAGCGTGCCCTGCAGGTAGGCGAAGGTCGCGAACAGCCCGCCATGCGTCAGCACGCGGCCGAGCGCGGCGAAGACGCGATCCTGCACCGCGGCCGGCAGCGACGCCCAGGGCAGGCTGCACACCACGCCATCGACATGCGCGATGCCGTGCGCGCGCAGCATGCGATCGAGGTCGGCAGCGTCGCCGAGCGCCACCCGCTCGGCACCGAAGCGGCCGCACAGCGCGGCATGGAAGGCGGGATTGCGCTCGATGCCGAGGTAACGCTGGGCCGGCCGCAGACGGCGCAGGATTTCGGCGGTGAACGCGCCCGTCCCGGGACCGAGTTCCAGGACCGCGTGACGGCTCTCGAGATCGACCGCATCGACGATCGTGCGCGCCAGCGCCCGCGAACTCGGCGCAAGGGCGCCGACGGCGGCCGGGTCACGTACGAATTCGCGCACGAAGCTCATGCTCATGGCCGCCATCCGTAGCTCGCCGCTCCGCGCCTCGTCGATGATCCCGACGCCACCCTTGCGGATACAGCGATGCTGGTTGTCAGCCCAGGCGCGTCCTACGGTAGCTTCCAGCTCGCCTTGTGCCGGACGATGGACAGTGGTCTCCCGTCGGGGCTCTTGACCGGCTCAGCCGTATACTCAGCCGTGCCGGTCATCCCGGCATACTTGCCCGTCCCGCCGACGAACGTGTGCGAGCCGGCCATGCCCTTGGCCTCGTAATTCGAGAAGATCTCGTCGCCGTCCTTGTCAGTATCGACACAGGCGCCCCGGTTCGTGCTCTGGTTGCCGGCGATCTCGACGGTACCGACGCAGCGCACGCCCATGTCGTTGAACATCGGTCCGCCGTTGTCGTTGCGGCTCACGCCGGCGGATTCGTAGCTCCGGATCGTACGGTCACCGACTTTCATCGTGACCGACGAGATCGACACGTAGACAGTCGTATAGGAATCCGTGCCTTGCTTGGGCAGGTCCGCCGCGCGCGCGCCTAGCGGCGCCACCAACAAAGCCGACAGAATCAACGATCGCAGCATCGCCGTGTCCCCCCGGTCTCGGAACTCGTTTGTTTCGCGCACTCACAAACCCGCCGATGCGCTTGCGCCGAAGGTTACGCGGAGTTCAGGCGATTGTCATTTGAACCGTTTGGGCACGTCGACGATCGCTTCGCCTATGCAGCATACAGTTCGAACAGCGCGCCGTGCAGGTCGAAGCTGCCGTCTTCGCCGATTGCGAAGTGCCGGCGGACGGCCTCGGGCGCGCCCCGCTGGAGCGACCGGATCGCCTCGACATGGCTCGCCGGCGGATGGGTGCGGGCGATCCAGATGGGAAATTCCATGCGCAGCCCACGAACCGCGACGCCGGTCAGCTCGAAGCCCGCGCGCGACAGGGCGCCGACCCATTCCGCCATGCTGTAGTTGCGCACGTGCGAGACGTCGCGCAGCAGCTCGATCGCCTGCAGATACGTGTCCAGCACGCGGTCCGCCGCGGCGATCGTGTCGACGATGATCGCCAGCCCGCCCGGCTTGGTCACACGCCGCGCCTGCCGCAGCCCGGCCTCCATATCGTGCCAATGATGCACGCTGAAGCGGCACAGCACCGCATCGAACGTGGCGTCGGCGAACGGCAGGTTCTCGGCCGGCGCGAGTTGCGTGCGGATGTTGGCCAGCCCCCTCGCGCGGGCCTCGGCGGCGACCGCCTCCAGCATCGCCGGCGTGACGTCGCAGGCGACGACCTCGCCGACATGCGGCGCGGCGCGGTAGCTGACATGCCCGCCGCCGCAACCGAGATCGAGCACGCGCGCAAGCCCTCGTCCGCGCAGAACGTCCTCGATGTGATCGAGGTCGGCGCCGGCGCTGTGCACCGCGCTGGAGACATAGTCCTGCGCGCGGGGCGCATACTGCGCGGCGACGAAATCCTGTTGCGATCCGCTCATCGGTCTCTCCGGTTGCCGGTGCGGCGGGCGGGCTACAGCCCGAGTTCCGACAGGCCCGGATGTCCCTCGGGCCGCGGGCCCGGGGCGGGCCAGTGGAATTTCCGCTCGCTTTCACGCATCGGGACGTCGTTGATGCTCGCCTCGCGCCGCCGCATCAGGCCGTTCGCGTCGAACTCCCACTGCTCGTTGCCGTGGCTGCGGAACCAGTTGCCGCTGTCGTCGTGCCATTCATAGACGAAGCGCACAGCGATGTGGTCGCCGGTGTAGGCCCAGACTTCCTTGATCAGCCGGTAGGCGAGCTCCTTGATCCACTTGCGCGACAGGAACGCGATGATCGCCTCGCGGCCGGCGAAGAACTCCGCGCGATTTCGCCAGCGGCTGTCCTCGGTGTAGGCGCCGGCGACCCGTTCGGGATCGCGCGAATTCCAGGCGTCTTCGGCCTTGCGCGCCTTCTCGGCCGCGGTCTCGCGCGTGAACGGCGGCAGCGGCGGTCGTGCGGTCATCCGGCTCTCCTGTTACGGATGCTGGCGCGACTGGAGCACACATGCGCGTCTTCCTCTACGGCACGCTGCTCGACCCGGCCACGCTCGCCGCGCGCAGCGGCGACCCCCGGCTGCCCGCACGATGTCGTCCCGCCGCGCTGCAAGGCTGGCGGCGCGTCGCGCTCGCAGGCTCGCCCTACCCGACGCTGCGTCCCGCCCGCGGCACGCGCACACCGGGCGTCGTTGTCGACGTCGGCCCCGCCGCGCTGCGCCGGCTGGTCGCCTACGAGGGACCTGCCTATCGGCTGACGCGGCTTGTCGTGGCGACCGCGCAAGGGGAAACTGCGGTGCACGCCTGGATCGCGCCCGGCGGCACGCAGCGTCCCTGGAACCCGGAACCTCGCGCATGATGCAGCCGCCGCCCGCCCAGCCCGGTCAGCGCGAAGACGAGATCGACACCCCGGCGCTGATCCTCGACCTCGACGCGTTCGAGGCGAACCTCGACCGCATGGCGGCCTTCCTCGCGCCCACCGACGTCAAGCTGCGGGCACACGCGAAGACTCACAAATCCGCGGTCATCGCGCACCTGCAGATCGCGCGCGGCGCGGTCGGCCAATGCACCCAGAAGGTCGGCGAGGCCGAGGCGCTCGCCTGGGGTGGTGTGCCCGACATCCTTGTCAGCAACGAGGTCGTGGGATCGGCGAAGCTCGCCCGGCTCGCCGCCCTCGCCCGCATCGCGCGCGTCGCCGTCTGCGCCGACGATGCCGCCCAGGTCGAAGCGATCGCGCAGGCGGCCGAGCACGCGCGCGTGCGCCTGCCGGTGCTGGTCGAGATCGACGTCGGCGCCGGCCGCTGCGGCGTGGCACCCGGCCCCGACGCGGTGGCGCTGGCGCGGCACATAGCGGCATCGCCGCACCTGGTCTTCGGCGGGCTGCAGGCGTATCACGGCTCGGCGCAGCACCTGCGCACGCGCGACGCCCGCGCGGCCGCCATCGCGCAGGTCGCCGATCACACGCGGCGCACCGTCGAGCAGTTGCGCCAGCAGGGCCTCGCCTGCGCCATCGTCGGCGGCGCCGGCACCGGCACGTTCGAGCACGAGGTCGCGTCGGGCGTCTTCACCGAGATCCAGGCGGGCAGCTACGTCTTCATGGACGCCGACTACGCGGCCAACCGGGACCACGCCGGCTTCGCGCACGCGCTGTTCGTGCTGGCCAGCGTGATGAGCGCGCCGCGCGCGGGCGTCGCGGTGCTCGACGCCGGGCACAAGGCGGTGCCGATCGACAGCGGCATGCCGCTGGTCTGGCAGCGGCCGGACATCCGCTACACGAGCGCGTCCGACGAACACGGCAAGCTCGAATACGGCAGCGAGACGACGGCGCCGAGGCTCGGCGAGAAGCTGCGGCTGATCCCCGGGCACTGCGATCCGGCGGTCGATCGCTACGACTGGTACGTGGGCGTGCGCCGCGGCGTGGTTGAATGCCTGTGGCCGATCGCCGCGCGCGGCGCGATGACCTGAGACGCGCCTCGCGGCGCGATGACCTGAGACGCGCCTCGCGGCGCGATGAACGAGCGGGAGGAAATCATGGAACGTCCCTTCACCTGGTCGGATCTGGAAGCGCTGCGCCAGTACGACACGCCGACAATTTGCAACGGACTCGAACTGGTCGTGCCCGACCGGCGCGCCATCGGCTTCACCGTCGAGCCGATGGTCTGCATCGATCCGTCGCTGCCGCCGATGATCGGCCTAGCGCGCACCGGCACCATCCGCGCGAAGGAGCCGCCGCGCGGCACGGTGACGCAGCGCCTCGACTGGTACGACTACGTCGCAAAGTCCGACATGCCGACCATCGTCGTCCTGCAGGATCTCGACGGCCGTCCCGGCTACGGCGCCTTCTGGGGCGAGGTGCATTCGGCGGTGCACAAGGCGCTCGGCGCGCTCGGCTGCGTGACCAACGGCAGCTTCCGCGACATCGACCCGTGGGCGAAAGGCTTCCAGATGCTCGGCGGGCGCATCGGGCCGAGCCACGCCCACGTGCATCTCGTCACGCACGGCCACGGGGTGAACGTGTACGGCATGCAAGTCGATCACGACGAGGTGGTGCACGCCGACCGCCACGGCGCGGTGGTCATCCCCGACGAGGCCGTGCGCAAGCTGCCGGCGGCCATCGAGCTGATCGCCCGGCGCGAGAAGGTGATCCTGGACGTCTGCCACGCGCCGGACTTCACGCCCGCCAAGCTGCGCGAGGCGATCCTCCGCTCGGGCGAGATACATTAAGAAACAGTGTGTGAGGCCGATCGGCACTAGATCTTTGCGACACACCCGCCGTTGAGCGGGCCCGTCATCGTTTCATCGAGGAGACCTGCGATGCGCCTGCGCACCGGTCTGCTGTCCGCCCTCGTGGCGGCCGCTCTGCTCGGCCCGCTTGCTGCGCCTCGACCTGCCCAAGCGTATTGGGGCGGCGGTTGGCACGGCGGCGGCGGGGGCGGCGGCTGGCACGGCGGTGGCTGGGGCGGTGGTTGGCACGGCGGCTGGGGTGGCTGGCACGGCGGCTGGGGTGGCTGGCACGGCGGCTGGGGTGGCTGGGGCTGGCGCGGCGGCTGGGGCTACCGGCCTTGGGGCTGGG
>Ga0074046_10002384_pt1 | contig 16314 bp, 12 predicted proteins | sample BogForMeECP23OM3_FD_94441 | JGI IMG/M metagenome (GOLD analysis project Ga0074046, IMG submission 94441) | Bog forest soil microbial communities from Calvert Island, British Columbia, Canada - Bog Forest MetaG ECP23OM3 | ecosystem: Environmental > Terrestrial > Soil > Wetlands ...
TAAAGATCAGCGAGATCACCGTGAAAATTCATCGTGGCCGGGTTATGAATAAAATGGGCGCACAGTCTCTGGCCGAGCTGGTCAGGATGACAGAAAGACTGGAGAACCCGACGGCGAAGGATCAGTAATACCAATGTATAACTAGTTTTTGATCCGCGGGCGGGAATACATTTTCCTTCGGAAGATGATTCCCGCTATGAACACACCGAAAGAAAAAAATAACCAGGCTCTAATCGCGATCGTCGATGACGATCAATCTTTCCGCGAAGCTCTCGAGAGTTTGCTCACGTTGATCGGGTTCCGTACTGCGATCTTCGCCTCTGCCCACAATTTCCTGGACTCCCCTCAATTTTCAAACGTGTCCTGCGCGATCCTCGACGTCTCGATGCCGGGGATGGATGGCCTCGAGTTGCAACAGCACCTGGTTGGGAAACATCCCATCCCCATCATCTTCATCACGGATCTCCGGGACGCAAAGACACGAGAGCAGGCGGTTCAGGCGGGAGCGATCAGCTTCTTGAACAAGCCGTTTAGCGAAGAGACTTTGATCGACGCTCTGAATTCGGCGCTTCGCGCATAAAGAGCAACGAGACTGGCGGCATCGATGGGTTAAGAGTCCGAGAAAATTCGCGCACTGTGCTCTCTGCTGGACATGATGCCTTGCAAGAGGAAGGGGCAATCAGATGGAAACGCAGACTCAGTATCGTGAAGCTGTGGAAACCGCCGTGGCAACCGTGTTTCAAAGCACCTCCTTGCCCGAGCAAGCGATTTTTCGCAAAGAGGGCGAGTACTGGACCGTCGGCCACGACGGAAAATCCTTTCGTCTGAAGGACAGCAAGGGACTCGGGTACCTCGCCCACCTACTGCGTCATCCCGCGACCGAATTCCACGTGCTCGATCTGGCGGGAGGAATCGCAAGCCAGCGCGAGCAGGACGAAACAAGCCGGTCCGCGCCGGGCTTGCCGCGTGGGGATGAGGATCTCGAAAAGGCAGGCATTCATATCGGCAGTCTTGGTGACGCAGGCGAGATGCTCGACGAGCAAGCCAAGGTCGCTTATAGACGCCGGCTCTCCGAGCTGCGCGAAGAACTGGATGAAGCCAAAGAGCTCGGAAACGTCGAGCGCGCCGAGCAGGCGGAGCAGGAGATCGATGCACTGACGAGGGAACTCTCTCGCGCCGTGGGCCTGGGGGGACGGAATCGCAAGGCGGCGTCAGCTTCGGAACGAGCCCGACAGAGCGTCACCAAGACCATCAAGTCGGTACTCGAAAGGATAGCAGAGAGCGATGCGCGGCTGAGAGACATCTTTTCGCAATGCATCAGGACCGGCACCTTCTGCTCATATCAGCCAAACCCCGATTTCCCGATCGAGTGGGAATTCGCTGCGGGGGCTATCGAGGCGGAGGAGGAGCCTGCTTCAAAAAATGGCGATCCCACTCCCGTGCGTACCGATCGTCCGCGGACCTCGCCGCCGGTGCTGGAGGTCTCGCCGTTCTCGCTCGCCGCACGGACCGCCTTTGTGGGGCGTGAAACGGAACGCAGCGCGATACGCATCGCAATCGATCGCGCGCTGAGCGGCCACGGCTCGCTTGTGATGCTCGGAGGCGGACCGGGCGTCGGGAAGAGCCGTCTGGCGATGGAGATGGGAGAGTATGCGTCGCGAGTCGGATTTCGATGCTTGGTCGGGCACTGCTACGAAAGAGACGAGCCGTTTCCCTATCTGCCATTCGTCGAAATTATCGAAAGCAGTCTGGCGCAGGCCGCAAGCCTCGACGATTTCCGCCGGCGGATGGGAGACAGCGCGCCCGAACTGGCCCAGATCGTTCCAAGCCTTCGGCGAGTTTTTCCGGATATTCCGCAGCCATTGGAACTGCCGACCGCGCAAAAGCGCCGCTATCTTTTCCAGAGCATCTCAGAGGGATTGGCGCGCGCGGCTCGAACCCGTTCGTTCGTCTACATAGTAGAAGACCTTCACTGGGCCGACGAATCTACGCTCGCGCTTTTGATTCACTTGGCCAATCGCGTCGCTCAGCTCCCGGTTGTGATCATCGGCACCTATCGCGACGGATATTCGCAGCACAATTCGGCGTTGGTCAGAACCCTGGAAGAGTTGATTCGGATGGGTACTCGTCCGCTGAAGCTAGGCGGTCTATCGAGGGACGCCGTCGCGCAGATGTTGCAGGGCCTAAGCCGGGGGCAAGCTCCGGACCGTCTGGTGAACCTCATCTTTGAGGAAAGCCAGGGGTATCCATTCTTCATCGAAGAGGTTTACCGGCATCTGGTCGAAGAGGGGAAAGTCTTCGACGAAGCCGGGCAGTTCCGCACGGATATCAAGATCGACGAGGTCGACGTACCGGAAAACGTGCGCTTGATCATCGGGCGCCGCTTGGAGCGGTTCAATGAGCACGAAAAGCGCGTGCTGACAGCCGCCGCGATGATCGGGCGCAGTTTCAGCTTTCGGCTCCTGACGGAGGTCAGCCAAGGCGATGTTGACGAACTCTTCACCGTGATCGAGAAAGCGCAGCAGATGGGAATAATCGTCCCCAGTTCCGAGGGACCCGAGAATCCGTTCACCTTCGCCCACGAACTCGTACGTCAGACGCTACTTGCCGGTATTTCGGCTCCGCGCAAACAACGGATGCACGCCGCGGTTGCCGACGCGATCGAGCTGGTCTATCCCCGTTTCGTCAGCGAACGCGCCGGGGAGATCGCTGACCATCTACTCAAGGCAGGATCGTTCGCGGACGGCCGGAGACTGGTCCGTTACCTGACGCTTGCGGGCAAGAACGCACTGGAGGTCGCAGGGTTTGAGGAAGCGCGGCGGAATTTCCGGTCCGCCCTGTCGCATAAGGAGGCCGTTGAAGCACGAGAAAGGGCTGACTTGTTGGCGAGCCTCGCGATCGCCGAGCTGAGTCTCGAGCACTGGGATGCGGCCCTCACCAGTCTTCGGGAGGCGCTCGAAATTTACACCAATCTCGGCGACCGGGAGATGATCGGCAAGAGTTTTGGCGAGTTGGCCGATGCTTTCATTTGGGTTGGCCGCTTTCAGGATGCTCTCGAAACCGCGCGTCGCGGACTCGACTACCTTGGCCAGGACATCAGCGCTAACCGGCTACGTCTTCTCGCTGTTCTTGGGCAGGCCAGCGCGGCCTCAGCAGGCCGTGAGAAGGCGTGTGAGGCGCTGCGAGAGGCTCTGGATATAGCATCCAAACTTTCCGATCCAAAGCTCGAGGCCAGGGTGCTCGGCGCTCGGTCGATAGTAAATCTGCATTTCTTTCGTTTGAGAGAAGCTGCGGAAGATGGACTTCGCAGCGAACAACTGGGCGGATCGGAGGCGCCTCCCTGGCAACGCGCCCTGCAGCTGCGAGTTCTGCATCAGACATTGCTAACTCTAGGGCGGTTGGAAGAGGCTATCCGAATAGCGGACGAACTAGAGCCTCTGGCGACCAAGATAGGACAAGCTTATTCCATCGCGCTTTGCCTGAGCACCCGAACCTGGCTCGAATTTGTCAGAGAGCCTGACTTGGCCAAATTGGACGCTGGCTTCCAGGAAGTGTCGAAGTCCGATGCGAAGGCGAGGTTTCCCTTCTGGGAAACTCTCTCCGAGGTACAACTAAGTGTGTTGGATTTCATTCGCGGCAATTGGGCAGGCGCTCTATCTCACGCCCATGTTTCATCGCATACCGACCCGGAGATGAGTTCGAGCCGCGGATTGGGAGAGGGGGTACTTTTTCGACAGATGGCATACGCCGGCGATCGCGTGGGCGCGTTGCTGTTACTCGAAAAGAACAGCGCCTTGCTGCCTTTTAGCGGTCGGGAAAATATCAGAGGTGCGTGGTGGATGCTCGCGCTGGTGGTCGAGGGTCTTTTCATGCTCGGCGAGCAAGTGCAGGCCGGACGGCTTTACCCGCTTGTTCGCGAACTGATCGACACTGGAGCAGTAGTGGGTTGGCCGATACCACGCTACATACAGACTATCGCGGGACTCGCCGCGGCTGGGGCACAGGAGTGGAAAGCCACCGAAGAGCATTTTCGCGTCGCAGGGCGGCAAGCTGATTTCTTTCCCGATCGCCTCGAACAGGCGGAGATACGCCGCTTCCACGCAATGATGCTAATTGATCGCGCCGCCCCGGGGGACCGCGAAAAAGCGCAAACGCTGCTTCGCGAGGCGCTGGAAAGCTACACGCAGATCGGAATGCCCCGCCACATCGAGATGACTCAGGCCCTCCTACGCTGAGGAAAATGGCAGGGTAGACCGCATTTCGTGATCGCTTCGCCGTGAAAAATTGGTGCACGCGTTCGTGAGGGGCTCTTTCACGCCTTTCAGGCATGAGAGGTTGCCCCAATGAAATCCATACAAGATGAAAAGAGTCTTCTTTTGGGAACCGCAAAGACGCCACACGAAAGCGGTCGCCACATTGTTTCCGATGACTTGAAAGAGCGGCTTGAAACTGACGTGGTGGTGTCCGCTGGTTTCGCCGTGATTGTTGCGCTGTGCGTGGTGATGTTCGTGGGGCTCTACCGCTGGAGCCGTTACGCGCCAATCTTTCCGCCAGACGGCGCCGCCGGACCGGCGATAGAGGAAACAATACCCTGGTCGGGATGAACCGTATGACCGAAATGCAGCCGGTCGAATGACACGAGCCGTTTTGTGCGGCGATTTTTCACGCCTCAGAGGATGGAGGAACGAGCGCGTGGCTTCTGAAAGCAACACCGCCGCAATCTTATCGGACATGCCGGAGATCTCCCGTGACGAACTCCGCCGCCGGCTGCGCGACTCTTCGCTCACCATTGTCGACGTGCTGCCTGCCGAGTCTTACGCCGCCGCACACATTCCGGGCGCACTCAGCATGCCGCTCGAACTAATCGCCAGCCGCACGCGCGAGCTGCTTCCCGATCGCGACGCCGAGATCGTGGTCTACTGCGGAAACCTGACGTGTGATCGCAGCGAGCACGCGCAGCAGCAATTGCACGAACTCGGCTATACCAACGTTCGTGATTATCGAGCGGGAATTGCCGACTGGGTGGAATCAGGGGAACCGACTGAGAGCGTACCTGAAGCGGCCCCGGAGCCGGACCCGTCGGCGGCGATGCTGGCGGGGCCTCCCTTGGCAGTTGCGCCGGATGGACAGGTTGGCCGCACACCCGCACGCCTGTCGCAAATGCGTCGATGGGACAACTCGGTATTGGATCTGATCCAAAAACGCTCCGCCTTACAGCTATTCCTTATCTGGATCGGAACGGTCCTTCTGTGCGGCGTCGCATACTGGCTTGCAGCGCTAGCCGGCGATCACGGGCTGGTCGAGGCGGGCTCCCCGGTCGGCGTCGACCTCAAGGGTTTGGCAAGCGCACTCTACTTCAGCTTCGTGACCGCGACTTCCGTAGGTTATGGTGATATCGTACCGGTTGGGATTGCACGCGCGATCGCGGTCGCGGAGGCGGTCACGGCGCTGCTTGTTTTTGGCGCGGTGGTCGCCAAGTTCGTCTCACATCGGCAGGAAGAACTGACGAGCGAAATCCACCGGGTCACCTTCGAAGAACGACTCGATCGCGTTCAGACCAACCTGCACATGGTGATTTCGGAACTGCTGTCAATCACTGCGATGTGCGAAGCACAGGCGCCGCTGAACGGAATCGGCACACGGCTGGACAGCTCAGCACTGATTTTCCTCGGCGAAATGCGCTCGATTCACGATCTGCTTTATCAACCGCGGCTGACTGTCGAGGAAGGGGTCCTGGCCTCGATTCTTGCCAACCTCGCGTCGGCCCTGACTGTAATGTCGGAGCTGCTGCAGCGTTTGCCGCCGGCATTCGTGCGCTCGCAGCCGCTGGAGATTGCGCTCGAAAACCTGACACGCCTTGCCTCGGACATCTGCAGCAACTGCGTCCCCCACAGTTACACACCCAGGCTTGCATTCTGGATGGATCGCATCCAGGCGACAGCGCGAAGAATCAAGTAAGGGCGTCGCTGGCGTCAGACGTGCGGTGTCCTTGATCGATCGGCCGGGTGCGAGCGGGTGGCGCCATGAATTCCGGGCCCAACGGATCCTTTACGGTGTCGCGGACGATCCGATCGATCTCACGAAGCGCGCTGTGGTCGAGCGTCCATCCCATCACGTCGCCAACCGGATCGAGCTGGCCTGGATGTCGTGCGCCCCATAGCGCGGCCGTCACGCCCGGCTGATCGAGTACCCATCTCAGCGCGAGATGGATCACCCGTTTACCGTAGTTTTCCTGTGCAAATTGATCCAGCAGCCTGACGGCCTCCAGGTACTGTTCGAATCGCGGTGGTTGGAATTTGGGATCCGTTCTTCGGAGGTCGTCGCCTTCAAATTTGGTGTCGGGATTCATCCGGCCGCTGAGCAGTCCCCGGCAGATCGCGCCGTAGGCCAGAACCGCGATTCCTTCCCAGCCGCTATGGGGCAGGACATCTTTTTCGATCTCGCGCTCGAAAAGATTGTAGGGCGGCTGCGCGGTGTGAATCGGAGCGACCAGGCCGAATTCATTCATCTGAGCCGACGAAAAGTTGCTCACACCAATCGCGCGAATCTTGCCCTGCTTGAAGAGCGTCGCCATCGCGTCGGCCGTCTCGGCAATCGGAGTCATCGGATCCGGCCAATGCACCTGGTAGATATCGATGACGTCGGTCCTGAGCCTCTTTAGCGACGCCTCGATCTCGGCGAAGATGCGCGCACGGGTCGCGTTGCGAAACGGCTCGCCGTTGGTCCAGTCGAGCCCGACCTTGGTGGCGATCACAACTCGCTGTCTCAAGCCGTCTGACGCGAGCGCTTTGCCGACGATCTCTTCCGACCTGCCGAATCCATATACCGGCGCGGTGTCGATTAGCGTTATTCCGCGCTCGATCGCGGAATGGATCGTGCGGATCGATTCCTGTTCATCGGTCCCGCCCCACATCCATCCGCCCATCGCCCACGTACCAAGACCGATCCGCGAAAACTGAAGGTCCACGCTCGGGATTCTGATGGTTTCCATATTTTTTTCTCCTTTCACGATTTGCTCGGGTTGTTCTCGACCGGTTGAACCGGTTCGCCGTCGCGCGCAGCCTCTCCGACGTTCACTGCGATCTGCTCGCCCGCGCGAAGGTCACCGCTGACCTCGACCGTGTATCCGTCGTCGTGGCCGAGCGTCACCTCGACCAGTTTGAGATGGTTCTCACGCACCACGGGCAGATAGATTTTGTCGTTGCGGAATACGAGCGCGTCGTCGGGCGCCGTCAGGCCGGTGATCGTCACGTGAGCGGTCATCTTCATGTTCGCGTACATCCCCGGAAGCAGCGATCGATCCTGATTTTTCAGATCGACCTCGACCAGCATCGTGCGCGTGGTTTGATCGAGAGCCTCGGGATGACGCGTGATCGTGCCGCTAAACTTGCGGTTCGGAAAATCGATGACGCTTATGGTCGCGGGATCGCCATCCTTGATGAACGACGAAATGCTTTGCGGTGCGTACGCATAGACCCTGAGCGGCGCCTGCGAGGCAAGCGCGACGATGGGTATATTGGGCGTCGATGATGATGTCGTTGCTTGCGGAATCAAAGTGCCGGGATCGACATAGCGCGCGGTCACGATGCCGTCGAAGGGAGCTCGCACTATCTCATATTGTTGCAGCGCGAGTTGTTGCTGGTAGGCGGCCTTGGCCTGCAGCATCGCAGCGTGAGACTCGTCGGCGGTCTGTTGCGGGATGACTTGTTGGCGTACGAGTTCCTGGTTGCGTACGTCGGTAACGTTCTGAATCCAATAGAAAGAGCGCGCATCCGAGACCTGCTTGTCGGTTTCAGGCGATTCGATCAGCGCGATAACTTCTCCCGCCTTCACGTGGTCGCCCTTGTCCACGTTGATGGTCTTCATGTAGCCGGCGACCTTTGCGTAGATCGGAGTCTCGGTGTAGCCGTGAATGCTGGCCGGAAGCTCGATCGTCCGCGACGAAGCGCCGCCGGAAATCTGCGTTACCAGTACACGTGGCCCGAGCGCGACGGTCTGAGCGAGTTCCGTCGTCTGGCGTTGGAGGAGTTCCTGGCGCGCCAGTACGAATCGCGCCGAGAGGCCGAAGGCGCAAAGCACAGCCGCGAACAGGACGATCATGAGCCACCACCCCGGCTTGCGTTGATTGCGGTCGTCTTTTGATGGCATAACGTTCAACTCCTCTCCCTCAGGCTCCCGGCACTGCGATCGCGTCCACGCGAGCGTCGCGCTGACGCTTCGTGGTCAGCGTGCGGCTGAAGATTGAATAGACCGCGGGCACTACGAACAGGGTCATCAAGGTTGCGGCGAAGAGTCCGCCGATAACCGCCCGCCCCAGAGGCGCGTTCTGCTCCGAGCCCTCGCCCAGCGCGAGCGCCATCGGAAGCATGCCAAGAATCATCGCCAGCGCCGTCATGATGATTGGGCGGAAGCGGACGTGGCCGGCCTCGATCGCAGCCTCGACCGGGCCCATGCCTTCCTCGCGCATCTCGTTGGCGAAAGTGATGAGCAGGTTGCCGTTGGCGACGCCGACGCCCACGGCCATGATCGCGCCCATCAGCGACTCGACGTTGATCGTCGTGCCGGTCAGCACCAGCATCCAGAGCACGCCGGCGAGAGCGCCCGGAACCGCCATTATGATGATGAACGGCTCCAGCCATGACTGAAAATTCGCAACCATCAGGAGATAGACGAGGACGATCGCGAGGATCAGGCCTAAGCCCATCGTCTTGAACGATTGGTTCATAGCCTGGCTCTGCCCGCGAATGACGACCTTGGTGCCGGCCGGCAGTTTGCCGAGACTGTCTATCGCCTTTTGAACCGCGCTGGTCGTACTGCCGAGGTCTCGTCCAGCGACGCCGCAATCCACGTCGATGACTCTCTGCACGGAGTAGTGCGCGACCACGGCAGGGTCGTTACTGTGGCTAATCGAGGCGACGTTGCCGAGAAATTGTGCCTTCGGTCCAACGGTGCCGTTGTAGAGCGGCGTATTATTGGTGCCGTTGGTGTACGGCGTATTGGTGGTGCCGTCGGTGAGCGGCGCATTGGTGCTGCCGTTGGTGAGCGGCGTGTTGGCAATCTGATCGACAGACGCAGTCATCTGAATCGGCGTCTGGGTCACGACGTTGTAATTGACGCCGTTGACCGGATCGAGCCAGTAGTTCGGAGATATTAGAGAATTACCACTCAACGACGAGAGCAGTCCCGATGCGACCTGCTGCTCAGTTACGCCGAGCTCGAGCGCTTTGGCGCGATCAACGTGGACTTTGAACGACGGGTAGTCCAGCGGCTCCGCAATCCGCATATCGGTGACGCCCGGTATCAGAGCCATCTTCGCGGCGAGACGCGAAGCGATCGCGTAGTCGGCGTGGAGATCGTTGCCGGAGACCTGAGCATCGATCGCCGCTGGCAGGCCGAAGTTCAGCACCTGGTTCACGATATCGGCGGCCATGAAGTAGCCTTCAATGTTCGGAAACTTCGTGCTCATCATCTCGCGGATACGCTGCTGGTAGACCTCCGTCGGATGATGCTTGGGCTTGAGCTGGATCAGGATTTCGCCGTCCTGCGGGCCTAAGTTGTCGCTCGGAAAAAATGCGATGGCGTATGGCTGCGGCAGATCGATGTCGTCGCTTATCTGCTGTAGCTCATCGGCGGGAATTATCTGACGGATCGAGCGCTCGATATCGTCAACGATTACTTCGGTGCGTTCGATCCGCGTTCCGCTCGGCGCACGCACGTGAAATTTCATAAGTCCCGCGTCGACCGTCGGAAAGAAATCCTCGCCCGCAACGTACAACAGCGGAATCGTCCCCAGAATCATCAGCGCAGCGCATGTGAGTGAGAGGCTGCGATGCGCAATGAAGGTGCTCACCGCCGACACGTAATGCCGGCGGAGGCGCTCGAAGCCGGCTTCGAACCTTTGCAGGAACCGACTCCAGAGTCCCGTGCCGTGGACCTCCTGGTATTTCTCCGGCAGGAGATAGGAGGCCATCGTCGGCACCAGCGTGCGCGACAAGAGGTACGAGGTCAGCATCGCGAACACGACGGCGAGCGCGAGCGGGGTGAAGAGAAACCGCGCAACGCCGGTCAGCAGCACAACCGGGAAAAACACGATGCAGATGGAAAGGGTGCCGATGAATGTCGGCGTGGCGATCTGATGCGCGCCGTCCAGAATCGCGACCAGCAGCGGCTTGTTCATCGCGTGATTGCGATGGATGTTCTCGACCTCGACCGTTGCATCATCGACCAGCATCCCCACCGCAAGCGCGATTCCGCCCAACGTCATCGTGTTGATCGTCTGGCCGGCAAGGTGCAGGCATGCGATGGAGGTAAGAATCGAGAGCGGGATCGACGCGATAACGATCAGCATGCTGCTCGGCGAACCGATGAATATCAGCACCATCACCGCAACCAGTGCCGCCGCGATAGCCGCCTCGCGCACCACCTCCCACAGAGAGGCGCGAACAAACGCGGACTGATCGAAGGTAAGCGCTACCTTGAGGCCCTTGGGCGCGACCGCGAGAATGTCCGGAATACGCTTTCGCACCGCATCAACGATGCTCAAGGTCGACGCCGCCGCATGCTTGATCACCAGCAGGAAGGTGGCCGGACGCCCGTCGATACGCACGACGTTGCTCTGCGGCTGATGTGTATCGCTGACCGGCGCAACGTCGCCGAGAAAGACCGGAATACCGTTGGTGACCTTCACCGGCAGCCGGTTGAAGTCGGACACCTTGGTCGGATTCATGTTCAGGTCAACGTCGTATTCGTAGTTGCCCATGCGCGCCGTGCCCGACGGTATGACGACGTTGGTCGTTGAGAGCGCATTACCGATATCCACCGGCGACAGGCCATTGGCGTAAAGCTGCTTCGGATCGAGGTTGACGACGACCGCGCGCTGAACGCCTCCAATCGGCGCGGGCGACGAAAATCCAGGTATCGTGAAAAGCTGCAGGCGGATGAAATTCAAACCGTAGTCAAACAACTGCTGTTGCGAAAGCGTGTCGCTATAAATGTTGAGCTGAGCGACCGGAACGTTCGCGGCGTTGTAGGAAATGATATTTGGTGCGGTGGTGCCGAGCGGCGCCTGGCGCAGGATTGTCTCCGAGACCGAGTCGATTTGCGCAATGGCCGCGCCGATGTCCGTACCCGGCTGGAAATAAACCTTGAGCACTCCGATCCCCAGGATCGACTCCGACTCGATGTGCTCGATTCCATCGACGGTCGTCGAATAGGCGCGCTCGCTGATGATCACGAGCCGGCGCTCCATATCGACCGCGTTGAGCCCTGGGTAGCTCCAAACCACCATCACGACTGGCAGATTGATAGCGGGGAAAATGTCCACGTTCATCAGGGTGAACGACAGGACACCCATCACCAGCATCAGAAGCGCCATGACCGCCACTGAGAGCGGACGCCGCAGCGCCATTCGAACGATCCACATCATGGCTGATGAACCTCCCTCGATGCCCTCAATCGCTCAGCGCGCGGCCACAGCCTTCAGTCTCGAAATCAAGCTCGCCGGCTGAAAACTCCCGTGGACGCGCGCGAGTCGTTCCATCTCGCTGATCACGCTCGAGAAATCCTCGTTGCCATCGACGGCCGTCCGGGCTGCGTTAATCTGAAGCGCGGCCGCAGTCAGGGGCATCGGCGCGCCCAGCTCACTCGCCTTCTCGAGAATCAATTTGAAGTCCTTGTTCATGAGCCGCAGCGGGAATTGAGGCGAATAGTCGTCGTGCTCGGCACGTAGCAGTTTGTTCTGATGCGCAGGCGAGACGACTGCTGTCTTGGCGAGCACCTCCAGCAGCAGTTCGCGATTGAGACCCGCCTTTTCTCCAAAGGCGACTGCCTCCGCTATCGCCTGCATGTTCACACCGAGCAATGCGTTGACCACGAGCTTCATCGTGGTGCCGGAACCGCTCGGCCCCAGGTGGAAGTACTGCTTCGCCACGGCGGAAAAGATCGGCCGGCAGGCGTCGAATACGCTCGCGTCGCCGCCGCCGAGAAGCGTCAAGGTGCCCTGCTCTGCCGCGGGCGTACTGCCGGAAATCGCGACATCCAGGACTTCGACCTTGCGCTCTATCCCCATCCGATGAAGCACGCGCGACGTTTCCGGCGAGACTGTGCTCATCTCGATGACGACGGTTCCGGGGTTCGCGCAGGCCAGAACTCCTTCCGGACCTTGATAGACGCTCAGAACTGCCTCGTTGTTGGGCAGGCACGAGATGACTACTTCTGATTTCCGTGCGAGCTGGCGAAGACTTGACGCAACTATCGCTCCATGAGAAGCAATTTCTGCCGTCTTACCAATCGTGTGGTCGTACGCGAAGAGTTTGAAGCCGCTATCGAGGAGTCTGCGCGCCATGCGCTGGCCCATCGCGCCAAGTCCGATGAATCCAATCGTGGAATTTTGCGAAATCATTGTTCTGATGTCCTCCGTTGGAAATGCGTGAAGAAATTTCTAGATGATCGAGAAAGTGACCAGCATCGAAACCGTCATCGCGGTGAGGACCGCCAGCCCAATCAGCACCAGCGCCTCAATGGCCACGCCTTCAGAGTAAGAGCCATAAGGAATCGCGAGCGGGTGAACTATTTTCGTTTCGTGAGGCGCAACCTTAGTGAAATGCTGGTAATTCGCCGCTAATTTCGGTTCCATTTGCTTCGACCTCCAATCCAAAGGGCGTGAAAAGTCGGCGCACAGCAGGAGTGCTATTCGATCTCACAATGAGGAACCGCGTTTTTCAGAAATTCAGCGAACAGGGCCGTGGAATCCACCTTTGGGGTGGAATCCGCCCTCAGGTCGGGCAAACGAGTCAGGCGGTATCAGCTCTGGGCTGGTCGGGTTTATCGGCGGATGCCCAATCGGCTCGATGAGGCCGACCAGCGGTGCCGGCACGTACAGTGGTGGACCGGACGCCACCGCGGAGAAGATTCCGTCATCGCATAGTCATGCGCTTCAACCGAGGCGCACTTGATTCATCCCGCAACTTGCAGCAAAGGAACAGCGGACAACACCGTCGGCGGCCTCTCTCGAAGGTCCCTATTCGCCAACACCGCCCGTGGCTACCTCGTCCTATCTATTCGCCAATTCGCGCGGAGAATCCCAAGAGACAAGAACATGGTGGCGCAGCGAGGGAGACTAGAACTGTCGAGGTCACGAATAAACGGACATTGCGAGTATCGTCGCGGCAGTTTTTCTGCAGAGCGAAGGTTCGGTGACCACTGTTGACCGCATTTGAGGCATTTTAACATGGATTTACAAGAGCGTCGGCGGCTGCCGATGCGGTGCGGGCGGGGTCGTGGATCGCCTCGTTCTTGGCCAAGTACGCGAACATCTGAATGCCGAAGCCGCCGTCCAAGTCATCGGCGACCCGCCGCTTCTAGGGGCGCCGAAGTATCTGAGTCGTCAGGCGCCGCGTGGCCCGGGGATGGCTCATGATATGGTCGGCGAGCTTCCAGGCTCTGCCCAAGAGCTGATCCCTGGGCAGAACTTCGTTCACCATTCAGCATTCGAACGCCAGCTTGGCGTCGATCCGCTCCCACAGGCGAATGGTTCCAGCTTGAGCAACACCGGGGACACGCGCTCAATCACTTTGTAGACGAGTTGGGGCTTTTCACGATGCGCACCGCAGCGCGACCGAACAACAGAGGCCATACACGTGGCTCCACAGCCGGGAGTCGCTGCGGGACCCACACAGTTCCGGGTGCCCGCCGCAGGAATCCTGTTGATTGTGCAAAAAGAGTCCATCCAGATATCACTGGACCTGATCGGGCGTGCTAACATATCTTGCCATGAGAAATTCGACAGATCCTGGTTCGCAAAGAGCCCCGGCTTTGGAGAAATTCAGCGAGCTTTCATCCATGCAGGAAGAGATAACACGCGCGAAACTAGCCTTCCACGAGAAGTTCCAAGATACGCTCGCTTATCAAATGCTCAGCCCCATGAGTGCATACCAGCCTGGGCGGCTGGAGCGCCTCGAAGAGGCGTGTTGGAGCTTCCGCTGTGGGGTGGCCCGTCAAGATCTGAGAGGCGCAGGCGCAGAAAGAGCGCTCTCGCTGTTGGGGAGTCTCAAAGAGGAATTGCGAGGTGCAATCTGGCTCCCCGAGCATGTCCCAGTGGCGCTCGACACACTCAACGACAGCTTGCAGCTTTTGGCTTCGAAAAAACGACAGGGACGTCCGCGCGACAATCTTGGCCAGACATTCCGTCGCAACATGCGGATTTTCTTCCGCCACGCAGTTTTACTCAAAGATGGGTGGCGCTCGCTTTCGCAGGCGGAGATTGATGAGATCTTGAACGATCTATTCAAGGTGGCGATCGGTCGCACACTCTCTCTCGATAGCTACGTACGGATGCGGAAGCGAGAGCAAGCTGAAGAGATAAAGGACATAACTGCCAATCGTCGCCGTCAATCCGCTCTCCAGAAAAACGCGACAATTCCTGGAGTGGCTGCCGCCGACTCGACACCAGGTCCTGAAGCGAGCGGTCCGAATTCAAGCTAGCGAAGACAAGAAAGCTATATTTTCCCGTGGCGCTAGCCGCGCCTCTTCCTCGATTGGCTTATGCGCTGACCGCTGGCGGTAAATTATCGCCTAGGCCTGCTATTGGCCTACGCGGTTTCACGAAAATAGTCTTGCCGCTCTATCTCTCCAGCGATCAGATCACGTGGGGATGACAAAACCCTCCTTGGGCATCTGTAATTTGTCACCTTGATGTCACTCTCGGCTTTTCTCCAGAATGAGAATCAACCGAGGTGCGGAATGGCTAGCACGACATCAATAAATTCCGACGGCTCCACGACGATTCGGGATCGCATAAGAGAGTTACGCCGGGTCCGCGCGACTGACCTGGTTCCTAACCCAAAAAACTGGCGGAGACACCCGAAAGCTCAAGCCGATGCACTGCGCGGACTCTTGACCGAGATCGGCTATGCCGATGCCCTGCTCGCCCGGGAGTTGCCCGGCGGAAAATTGATGCTGATCGACGGTCACTTGCGCGCCGAAACCACGCCGGAAGTCGAAGTTCCGGTGCTGATTCTGGACCTCGATGAGGCAGAAGCGGACAAACTGTTGCTGACCCTCGACCCGCTGGCCTCGCTGGCCGAGTCGGACTCTGAGCGGATCGGAACACTTCTCCAAACGGTGAGAACGGACAGCCCGGCGATTGAAGAGCTCTTGCGGCGCACAGCGGGCGAGCGGTTGTGGAACCTGATCCATCCTCAGGCTGAGCCGCCGGCGCAGATCGACCAAGCAGGCGAGCTACAGCGCAAGTGGGGAACCGCAGCGGGTCAACTCTGGCGGGTCGGCGACCATCGTCTGCTCTGCGGTGACGCAACCAAAGCAGAGGACGTCGCGCGGCTGATGGGCGACGAACGTGCGGTCTTGTTCTCAACGGACCCGCCTTACGCGGTTGGGTACACGGGCGGATCACATCCTCAGAGTTGGGCCAACCGTGGCGCTGCGAACCGCGACAAGGATTGGTCGGGCCAGTACGTCGAAGCGCAAAGCGCGGACGTGAAGAACACCGAGGAGGCGGGCGTCCAGCTCTATCGCGGATTCATCGGGACGGCGATCAAGCATGCGATTGTCCGCAACGCCGCCTGGTATTGTTGGCACGCATCGCGCCGCCAGATGATGCTCGAAACCATCTGGAATGAGTTCGGTGCATTCGTGCACCAGCAGTTGATCTGGATCAAGTCGCGGCCGGTTCTCACTTATTCGACATATCTTTGGCAGCACGAGCCGTGCCTCTTCGGTTGGATCAGAGGCGAGAAACCAAAGACCCGACGATCGCAAGTCGGCGCGACTGCGGACGATTTTCCGACGACGGTATGGGAGATCCCGAGTTCCGAAGTCGAAACCGACGCTCATCCGACCTCGAAGCCGTGCAGACTCTTCTCCCTTCCAATGGAGATGCATACGGAGCCCGGCGATATTTGCTACGAGCCGTTTTCTGGCAGTGGTTCGCAGCTGGTCGCGGCGCAGCAGACCGGCCGCCGCTGTTACGCGATTGAAAAATCCCCGCCATTTGTGGCGGTAGCACTCGAGCGCATGGCCGCGATGGGTCTCAAGCCCGAATTGGCGGTTGAGTGATGAGGCGCCAACCCGATGGAACCTGGCGCGGCACTCACCGTCCAATCGTGGTCTCGCCTTCCGTTCTCCGGGCCCGGTGGATTGAAGCCGAGACTCTGCATCTGAAGCGCATCGGTCTGACCTGTTCCCCGTCAGGACAAGTTGGACAGTATGTAGCGATTGAGGAAGAGAGGGTTTTGGCTCATCTTAAGCGCAAAAGGAGCGGAGATGAGATCGAAAGCAGATACGCATTCGGATGAAGCA
>Ga0074046_10002385_pt1 | contig 16311 bp, 18 predicted proteins | sample BogForMeECP23OM3_FD_94441 | JGI IMG/M metagenome (GOLD analysis project Ga0074046, IMG submission 94441) | Bog forest soil microbial communities from Calvert Island, British Columbia, Canada - Bog Forest MetaG ECP23OM3 | ecosystem: Environmental > Terrestrial > Soil > Wetlands ...
CCACCCCGTCTCGCGACGACGCAGTTGCAGGCGGTTACAGGTTACGTTGACTTGGAGAGGACTTTCACCTCTCCGACCACAAGCGCTCTCAGGCGCACTAGCGCGGGCGTCCCGCCCGCTGTGTGACGGGAGCGTCCCGCTCCCGGGCCAGGAATCGCGGCAGTTCGAGAATTGAGGCACTCCAGCGATACAGCGCGGGCAGGATGCCCTCGCCACAGCGGGCGGGATGCCCGCGCTACCGGGCTACTGAATGATGCGCCGCCGCATGTTACGATGGAAGCGTGCAAGCGAAGTCTGGTGCCCTGCGAAGCGTCATGCCGAAGTTCACGAAGGAAGTGCTCAGGTTCATGCGCGCCGCTCTGGGCGAGGCCCGGCGAGCGGCGCGTGAAGACGAGGTTCCGGTGGGCGCGGTGGTGGTGCGCGAAAGACGCGTCGTGGCGCGTGCTCATAACCGCCCGCTGCACCTGATCGATCCCACGGCCCATGCCGAGATCCTCGCTTTGCGCCGGGCCGCGCGCAAGCTCGGCAATTACCGTCTGCCAGGCTGTACCCTTTATGTTACAATTGAACCTTGCGCGATGTGTGTGGGAGCCATCGTGCAGGCTCGAATCGAGCGACTGGTATACGGTGCGCGCGACCTCAAAGCCGGGGCGTGCGGCGCCGCGCTCAAAGTCCTGAACCACCGGAAGCTCAATCACAGGGTCGACGTGGTCAGCGGAGTCATGGCCGGCGAATGCGCGGCGGTGATCCAACGGTTCTTTGAAAGGAAGAGGAAACAAGAATCGAAGCATCGAGCAACATAGGGAGACCTTCTTCAATCACTCAATGGCCCGATCGCACAATGACCCGATTTCCCGGAGAGGTACCGAAGTGGTCATAACGGGGGCGCCTCGAAAGCGTCTTGCCTGCCAAAAGCGGGCACGTGGGTTCGAATCCCACCCTCTCCGCCATAATCTTTTCAGCAGCTTACACAGAAAACACAATTCCAGCGTGCAATAGCGTGCAACCGTGTTAGAATGAGTTTGGGCCTTTTATGCCGCTCAAGCTCTACCGCCGGCACCGCAACGAATGCGAGGCGGACCTTCCCGAGGACACGCGCACCGGAGAAGTCGAAGAGCGCCGCCGCCGCTGGAAGAAATGCTCCTGTCTGATTCACGCCTCGGGGACGCTCAACGGGAAGTTCACGCGCAAGCAAACCGGCAAATACACCTGGGAGGAGGCGAAGGCGGTTGCCGCTAAGTGGGAAGGAGCAGACTCGTGGGACGGCAAAGCCGAGCCGCCGCCTGAGCCACTCCCGCCACCCGCGCCGATTTCCGCACGTATCACAATTGACGAGGCAAGCGAAGTTTTTTTGTCGCTCCGCGAGAGCGACAGGATGGCGCCCGCCACGCTTCGGAAGTACCGGACCTTCACCAAACAGCTTCAGGCCTTCGCCGCGTCGCGCGGCTACGTGATGCTCGACCAGATCACTTCCGCCGATGTTGATAGGTTCTACAGCGGCCTAAAGCTCGGCGTGCGCTCCAAGGGCAAGCGCCTCGGAACGCTTCGATGCTTCTTCCGCTTCTGCATGAATCGCAAATGGCTCCCGGAGAATCCGGTCAGCAGCGATCTCAAACCGCCGCTTGGGGCCAACCGGGTCGCGAACAAGGTCCCCTTCACGGATGCCGAGCTCGAGCGGATCGTTGCGGCCTGCGATACGCTCGGCGCGGTCACTTGGATCAATGAGCAGGGGCACGGGGCCTGGACCGGAGAAGACACCAAGGATTTTATCTGGACGTTGGCCTACACCGGCCTCCGCATATCTGACGTGGCGTTCTTCGACATTAAGCGATTGCATGGCAATGAGGTTTTTCTCCGAGCGAAGAAAAACGGCGGCGATGTGTTCGCGTACATCCCGGACTGGCTCCGGGACAGGCTCATCCAGCGGTCAAAAGCGCACGGCTCCATGCTCTTCATGGTCGGCCCGTCCCGCCGTCTCGAAACCGTGACAAATACATGGCGGCGCAGGCTGGAGAGGGTATTCAAGCTCGCAGGGCCCTTCGAGGAGAAACCAACGCCGCACCGGTTTAACCCTCGAGAAGGGAGACGGCTCGAAGAAGAATCAACGACTTACCCTGTCACTTTTTTGCAGCCGCGCCCAGTCTGACTGACATTTGAAAATTCGAACCCCATCGGGCACGTGTGGTCCAAATCTAGATCTCCCAATGGCCTACGGTTCGCCCGGGGTTCCTTAAGCCGGTTTTATGTTCGGTTGCTCCCCGAACCCCTTATAGTGCAGCGCGACTTGGGTCCTCTGTTTTTTCCGAGAGGAGGAAGGCCACTATGCCGACGAACCCGATGGAATACCTCTGGCCCGGCATCATTGCCGCGCAGGCCATCCATGTTGCGGCGAAGCTGCGTATTCCTGACCTGCTTGCTTCCGGCCCTAAGACGATCGCCGAACTCGCCTCGGATTCCGGCGCGCACCCACCCACGCTCGACCGTCTGTTGCGCGCACTCAGCACCCTCGAAATGTTCGCGCGCACACCCGACGGTCGTTTCCGTAACACTCCGCTCACGGAAGTGCTGCGCACAGATCATCCGCAGTCGCAGCGCAACGCTGCCCTGTTTCTGCCTGCGGCTTTTCTTTGGCGCCCGCTCGGCGAGCTTGAAGAATCGGTCCGCACCGGTGAGGCCGCCTTTCAACGAATCTTCGGGCAGCGCTTCTTCCCGTATCTCGCCACCCATCCGGACGACGCCGCGGTCTTCAATGCCGTCATGACCCAGGGCGTCGCCTGGACCACTCCCGCGCTGCTCGCTGCCTACGACTTCTCACGCTTCGACCGACTGGCGGACGTGGGAGGCGGCGAGGGCGCGCTGCTGCGCGACATTCTTTCGGCCACGCCAGGGCTCCGCGGTGTTCTGTTCGATCTGCCTCAGGTCGTCGCCCGCGCTCCCGAGGTTCTGACAGGCCATATCGCTCCACGCTGTCAAATCGTGGGAGGCGATTTCTTCGACTCCGTGCCCGAAGGTGCCGACGCCTACCTACTGAAGGGCGTCATTCACGATTGGCCGGACGAGGACGCCGCCAGAATCCTGCGCAATACGCGTCGCGCTATCCGTCCGGGCGGGATTCTCCTTCTCCTCGAAGGTATCGTTGATTCGACTGCCCGCCCCGTTGGTGTTATGGAACTGCTGATGCTCGCGATCGGCGGCCGCGAACGCACCGAAGGTGATTTCCGTGCGCTCTTTGCGGCCACCGGTTTCGCGCTCACCCGAATCATCCCAATAGAGGCGTCCTCGCTGATCGAGTGCCATCCGGTGTAGCGCTCCTCAGCCCGACGCTCCCCGGATGTCGTTTTTCCTTAATTCGGTTCTTCCTCACTTTTGTTGCACGTGGGACCCTTCAGATCTCGGTCATCTCGCGGATAACAAAAACTTTACGCACTTCCCTCGGCAGCCAAAACGAGATTATCGGCGTGCAAGCGCCACGGGCTGTAAGTGACCGCATTCGAAGTCTTTGCTGCGCCCTACGTGCCCTGGTTGCAACAAAAGTGAGGAAAAACTGTTTTAAGTACAGCGCGACAGCCGGTCAGGCCCACCATGGGGACGGCGTCAAAATGTCGTGCTTTCGTGTTTTCGTGCAAATGCGAGTGGGGTGCAGGGCGCACGTCGCTGTGATCGACGGTGAGCGAGGCCTCCCCGAACATCCTGCTCTCCGATTCTGCCTTGTCGAACAGCGTCGGAATTCGGCTCCCAAAATTGGCGGGCTAAACGGAGGCCATCTTTAGGAGCAGCAAAAACGACGTAACCTCAATGTCGGCAGGGACTTGGAAAAACTCCTATTGCGCACTTGGGACCTTTGTGCAAATTTAACCAGAATGGGCCGCCTCGATCAGCGGTGGGGGAACAAGAAAGAAATTGGAGAATGGCAAGCTCGGTTGACCCGTTTGCCGCCGCCAGGCGGGAAACTGAGGTTTGTCGATGCGGCGACACTCAATCGTTTGCCTCTTTATCAGCCTCTCGGCAACCAACGATTCCGCGCACGATCGAGAAAAGAAGGCTCCTGGCGCGGTCCCTGACCTGCCACCAGCCGTTCGAAACTTGGCATGAAGCCCACCTTGCGGTGATGCGCTTGGCGGACCTCGGTGACCACCGCGTCCCACTGCTGGCCCACACCAGCCCGTTCGAAGCAGCTCTTGGCGTCCTCAAAGTGCGAGAGAGCCTCATAATAGTACTTGCTCTTTTTCGCGTTTAGGATCCGCATGCCCAGCGCTCGGAAGACCCTGGCCGCCACTTCGGGATGCGTTTTGGCAAGGCGCTTCGCCGCGGGTTCAGTGACATAGTGGCTGAGACTCTCGAGTGCGCTGTCGCTCGTCTCTTGAAGACGACGAATGAGACGTTCCGTCTCCTTGGTTTCCACCAGCAACTCGATGAGGGACCCGAGGTTGCCGCGCTCGGCGGCGTCCATCGCCTTTGCGTGCCAGATCGCTTGTTCCGTCGTCGGCACGAAGCGCATTAGTTCCTTGTAGCTGTACCTGTTCGGGTCCCCGTGAAACTCGGCCCAGGCTGCTTCAAGGGCCTCACCGCTTCGGCCGAGCTTGGTGAGCAACTCGCGCTTGAGCCTAGCCAAATCCTGACCCGCCATCGACTCGTGCGGATGCTCCTTGTGGAGGAGCAGACCGCGCTCCACCCAAACAAGCGCCGCCTCGGGCTTGCGTCGCGCCTTCTGCATGGCGGCAAGAGCAAGACAGTCTTGCGCAGACAGGACAGTCTCTTCGCAGAGAGCGATGTATGCCGGGACATTCCGCTGCTGGGCATAGATGGCGCGCAGTACCTCGCTCCAGCGGCGTCGCGCTTGCTCGGTGCTGTCCCTGGCCTCAAAGCGCATCTTCACGGCACGTTCGAAAGCCGCGAGGCCATTCTCGTGCAACGCCTTCACGGCCTCGCGTTCGAGTTGATAGGCGAAACCGTAGGGATCATTCTCCATGCGATCAAGCAACAGGCTCGCAGTTTCGTCCTGGTCCGCGCCGACCGCCTGCCGGGCCTTCCGCCAGATCACGTAGAGGGTGTCAACCAACCCGCCGAAGTAGCCGTCTGAACCATCGACCTCGTCGGCCTTCTCGTAGCAGCCGGCCAGGAAGCTCTCGTGGAGGCGCAAGGCCCGCTGGGGATCGGTGCTGGCAAGCTGGTCAATCTGTGTCCTGATCTCTCCCAGTTCCGAAACGAAGTCCGATTCCGCCCGGTAATCGATGAACCGCCCCGGCCGGAGGGCAGTTTCGATCGCAGCCTCCAGAGGGTCCCGCCGCGCTGTTCCCCGCTTCATCGTTCACCCCTCAAATCCGTCAGCGTTAATGCGCGGTTCTGTAAGCCCTCGGGGTCGGTGAGAAGGCCCAAGGAAAGGAGCCGCTTAGTCGTCTTGCGTCCAACGCCGTGGATGCGAAGCGCCTGGAGTACCGTCGTTGGCTGCAATGCGACGAGGGCGTCGCAGGCCGCCCGAGAGAGGCCGGGTTGCCCACGGAGGTCGTCCTGGGTAAGGGATCTGGGAGTTTGCGTCGCTATTGCCATTCCCTTCGTACTCGAATTTGCTCAGGGCATTTTATCGCGCTTTGCTTGTGGCTTCTACGGGTGCGGTTTTCCTGTTTTCCGGAGGGGTTCTCCGGAGGTGTCGCGCTGCACTGGAAACGTAGATTTTGGCATTGGCCATCGATTTACGGCACTGGAGTCGTGGACACATAGTGTCTGCAGAGAAATCAATGCCAATATCTTCTTGCCGTGTCACGCGGGTCGTAAAGGCAAAGCCCGCCAACAGATGTTATACCAGCAGTTCAGATCGATCACCTAGACGGAATCCGCGCACGGTCTGGGGGGAGAAGTCCTCGCGACCCAGAACATGGACGAACTCCGCCAGCCAGGGAGATCGATCCCCCTCAAGCGGGTAGCGGCCACAATAGCGGACTATTCCGCATGCGGAATAGATGAAGGGCGCTGCCGGTGGGCCAATTAAGGAAAAACGACAGGCAGCGACCCGCTCGGCGATCTCTTCCCGTCCCCACTGTGCCATCGCCGCAACCATCGTTTAGAAGAGCCTACCAGCAGGGGTGGTGGTGTCGATCGACTCGTGGAGAGAAATCAGATCCGCGCCATCAACCTGGAAAACATCGGCGAACTCGAGAAGCCTCTCTCGTATTGCGTGCGAGTTCATCCTCCCTCTTTGCTTATTGATCTTCCACCCGCTGCTCTTTGTTGTTTTTCTCTGTGTTCCTGCTGCGGCTCTTGGCTGCCGGGCAGAGTTCAGAGTGGCGGCCCCATTCGGCAGCCGCCCATAGTTTGTTCATTCCTGAGCGTCTAAGATCTGGCGCAGGGTATGCATGAAAGCGCTGGCCGGCACAGCAACGTTGGCTGTGCTTTCGGAATATGGAACATTAAGCAGTGACTCCTCTCCACCATTGCGGTGTTCTGCAACTTGCAAGGCCACGATATGATTGCTCACGCCCGGCTGATTCACATCGTCATAATCAAAGATCGGGCCGCCGGATGAGCCTCGACTGCCATCGCAGTTGTGGAGAAAGAACCGGCGGTTCGAATTGAAGGCGGTAAACGCGCAACCCTTTTCCCAAGAGGCGGAATCTCCGTTCAGGAAATCCGAGCTGTACCCGGCCGCGTAGAATCGGTCCGAATTCAGATGCTCAGTCAGATCCACGGCGCGGACGCCCATCCATACGGTTGAATTGCCAAGAGGATCGCGTAGACGGAGGATGGCCCAGTCCGCACCACGGTAGGTTGAGGGATCGTTCGTTCCCAACCAGACGTAGGTCACGGGGCTGGAAACGTCGCCCTGGTGATCGGTGTAGCCGGGATAGAAGATAAAGGGGCCGGACATTAGTCCTTTGGTCTCCGGATCGACCACACAATGGGCGGCGGTCACCACCAGGTCGCGGGACACCAGTGTTCCGGTGCACCATCGACCAGGGACAAACAGCTTGCCAATAGCCGACCAGGGAGCATGTCTGTTGGTTACCTTTGGAGCGTGTGTCTTTTGGAAACGTGTTGACGCTCATCCCGGAAACGAGGCCGCTAACGATTAGAACCGCAAACACAATCAAGGGAATGTTCTTCTTCATACGGGCCTTCTCCGTTTCTGGTCACAGCGCTTTCCTGAGCTCACGGTCGTGCCTGTCCAGGTTCGTGAGCCCACCCACAAGCCGTTTCCACGGTGTCTTTTCGAGTCCATCTCGGATGGGCGTTGTGAGCACTCACCGGTGTCTACAGTCAGAGCAGCGAGTTTCTTAATGGATTTGTGTTTGCGGAGGCAGGGGTGACACTGGGAAATGGAAGTGAATTGGTTTCGAGGTCTCGTGAAGACAGCGGGCGCTAGGTTCGTACACAATTAAGGAGCTCAAGTAAGCTCACACGCGGATGCTGGAACAACTGCAGCGGTTGACGACTGCCTTGGAGAACCTTGCGTAGGACCAACGTGCGCCTTGAGAACAGATCTCCTGCTCGCCGCATGAGTTAATGGGCGGAGCGCTGCGTACGGCAGTGAAGCACGCCAGGAACCAGAAAGTGTGCACTTGCTGGAACTGTGTTGGGGCTTTCCTGTCCCGAAGACCAAGGCCAAGGCCGTTGTCCTTCGCCAAAAACACATCAGGCTGAAAACAATTGACTTTTTCCAGTGTCGGCCCTCACCCTGGCGCCATGGTCGCGCTGCTTGGTTCGCTGCTTCGGCTGCTCGTTTCGCCCGCCAATCTCCGCGAGCTCGCCCTGGAAAACCTCGCCCTTCGCCAACAGTTAACTGTGTTCAAGCGCAAGTGCCCGCGGGCTCGGCTACGAAGGGCCGATCGCTTCTTTTGGGTGTGGCTGTCCAGGTGTTGGAAGGATTGGCAGCGGGCGTTGATCATCGTCAGACCGGAGACAGTCGTGGCTTGGCATCGCACGGGCTTTCGCCTGTTCTGGACCTGCATCTCATGGCGGAAGGGCGGACGTCCCGAAGTCAGCCCCGCGATTCGAGCTCTGATCCTGAAGATGGCCGCTGCGAACCCGCTCTGGGGAGCGCCCCGCATTCACGGGGAGCTGCTCAGGCTGGGAATGGAGGTTTCCGAGCGCACGGTATCCCGACTGATGCCCAAGCCTAGAAGCCATCTTCCCAGACTTGGAATGCTTTCTTGAATAACCATGTCCAGGGTTTGGCCTCGGTGGACTTCTTCACGGTGCCCACGGTGAGTTTTCGAGTGTTATTCGTTTTTGTGGTGCTGGCGCATCATCGCCGGCGCGTGGTGCATTTCAACGTGACGGAGCATCCGACGGCAGCCTGGACCGCGCAACAAATCCTGGAAGCGTTCCCCGAAGACACGGTGCCACGATATTTGATGCGAGATCGGGACCAGATCTACGGGGAATGTTTCCGGAATGGTCTCAGAGACGGGCATCACCGAAGTTCTGCCCGCACCGCGAAGCCCTTGGCAAAATCCGTTTGCGGAAAGGCTGGTGGGCTCCATCCGGCGCGAGTGCTCCGACCACGTGATCGTGCTGGGAGACAACCATCTGCGACGAATCCTGAAGAATTATTTCGATTATTATCTGGGTTCGAGAACCCACCTATCCTTAGCCAAGGACGCTCCGACCTCTCGCGTCGTGCAGGGGCAGGAGGCTGGAGATTGTGGGGATCCCGCAGGTCGGCGGACTCCACCATCGCTACGAACGGCGCGCTGCGTAACCGATGGCAGGATGCGCCTGCGTTCCCTCACCTGGAAAACCGTCAAACCGGCTCGCGTAAGGCGCGCACTTGTCGGCGCAAAGGCTCGACCAACCCAATGACATCACAGACCAGATACCAAACGGACGGTCGACACTACGGTCCTTGGATGGCTATTTTTGCAGCGAGTGCAACATTATCGAGTTTTGGCGAAGGACACCTGTCCTCAGTATCGCTCCTTGTTTAGTTATAGGCTTTTGCCAACAACTGTGGCACAAACGTAGGGCCTTACCATTAATCGTGACACCAAATGCCAAAAACTGTGACCTCGAACTGCGGTTGACCCTTTGATATCAACAGTTGCATTTTCACTTACTCTGGCACCCTACATTCTTCTTCTTCGCTACCCGTACTCGAAGAAGACAGGGAGTAGTTGGCACTAGCTTTCAGTAGCTCGACTTCGGATTCCTCTGCCTTTCCAGGAGTTTCGCCGTCGCGTGCCGCAACGGCAAGGCCGACTCCCGTGTCGTGCCATTCGGCCGGCGTCCGAGGATCGAATTCCGCGGGCGTTTTTCTGTTGTCTTCCATGGCTTGGACCCCTTCCGCATTACACGTTCGTCTGTCGAGCTTGTCTTCCTGCCAACGCTCGAATGCCGCAATCTCTTCCTCCAGCTTGGCAAAGCGCGCACGCGCCAATTCCGTATCCATACGATGTCCCTTCTCTTCGCTTCCGGGGCAGACTGGTTCGCGATATCTACGAGCAGAAGTGATCTTGTCGCAGTTGTTGGTGTTAGACGGTACTCAGTTGTGGGTATGGCCAAGGGCTGGATCCGTTGTGACGTTGCCCGTTGCAGAGGCGATGGATTTGATTTCGTCGGCTACACTGGGAGGGTCAGCTGTGCTGCGCGAGCACGGCCGTTTCAATTTGGGATAACTTCGCAAGCAGCCGCTGGCGCTGCTCCGGAGGGGGCTCTCCCTTTAGGGCCCAATAAGCCCGAAGCTTGTCCTCGGCCGCCTTTGCTAGACTGACTGCGGCGGTCTCGGTCGGCTCTTCCGACTGATGCTCGATTTTGATTTTCAGTTCGGCAGGATCAGCTTCGAGCAACTGGTCTCTCAGCCTTTCTTGTTCCTCCCGAGCGAGCGATTCGTGAAGCCCCTTCGCCACCGTGACGACCAACTTCACACGTGCGTCCTTGAGGCGCGCTGGATCCGGCGGAGTTGTAAACTGGAAATCACCATTCTCGTAGACCGCTCGCAACTCCACCATGCGACGAGTGGGCGACACCCGGAAGTTGACCTCGAGGTCCGACAGGTCACTCTTCAAGTTGGGCTCCTTGAGTGTGACCAGGTGATACCCCTTATCCTCTTCTTCGCTGTAGTCGCACCGCGATAGGGATCCGGCATACCTGACCCGCGGCGCAAGCTGCTGACGAAGGTGAATGTGACTGAGCCCAATGTACTGAGCCTGCAAGCGCCGCAGTGGATCCAGGGGATACTCGGCGCATCGCCCGACCAAGGGCTGCCCGCTGCTCACCTTGGCGCCGACGACCCCAAAGTGACCGAAGAACAGCCGGTAGCAATCCGGTCGCCGGGCGAATCGCTGGTTGAACTCCTCTAGCTGCTCAACAAAGGCTGTTTGTAGATTTGCCTCCTCGGGCGTGCCGACGAACTCGGCCTTGCGCGGATATGGGAAGACAGCGATCGCGACACGATCAAGCTCGATGAACTCGGGTTCGGTGCACAGATAAATTGGGAACTTCCCCTTGGCCTTCCCGTAGACATATAGATCGCCGGTTAACTCGGCGCCGTGATTACCCGCGACCAGCACGACGGGGGCATGGTTAGCCATCCGGATCAGTATGTCGATCCAGAGGTTCCGTTCCTTGATCGTGGCTTTGTAGGTGGTCAAGTCGCCGTCGGATTACGAATAGGTCTACGTTGGTACGGACGGCGTCCGCAACAAACCAATCAAGGCATTGGGCGGTGTCGCCGAAGTAGCGGCCCTCTTCGACATGCAGATCTCCAGTGTGGGCAAAGACCCAGGCCATGGCGCAGGTTCTCCTTTCCGCGTGTGGTGTGACTTTAGGCATAAAATCGCCGTTTGGCACGGTTATGCTTTATTCTGGAAAACCAGCTGCAACTCACACTAGGGCCACAGGTTAACCTGGTTTTTGAGAAGTCGCGCGAGCCTTGTAGAGGCGCCCCCAAAGGGTGCGAGGCTGGGCACTCAATTGACGATAACCCAGGTTGATACTATTACTTGCGAGAAAACACAGGGTCAGCTGTTCCAACGATGCTGGTGGCCTGAAGGCTGGGGTCATGAAGGGCGCAGTCTGGATCCATGTCGCCGCAGTCGAGCCACGGCCCGACAACGTCGCTGGTACCTTGACACAATGAGCTTGTATTCCTTCGGGAACTTGCGACTGGCCGTTAGATGCTTCAAGCCCAGTCTACGGCACACCTCGGCCATGGAAGGAGCCGGTTCGGTCCGCGTATACCGTTGCAATTCTTCTCTGAGTTGTGCGGCATGCTTTCTCGCAAGGGCCTTCCGACGCGCCTGCAGTTTAGAGCCAAGGTCAGGGAAATGCCGTGCAAACACTTTCTTGTCTTTGTAACCCAAGCGAACGGCCAGCGCGCGCAAAGAAGGTGGAGGATTTTCTTGGAGGGCTGCCTCGGCAATCCGTCGCATCTGTCGAATTCGAGCTGCCTTCCGGCGTGCGATTTTCAAATGGATTGCTCGACACAAGGCGGGAAAAGGCTTGAAGAAGGGGCCCGAAGTGACGTACCCGAGACGACGAGCAACCTGAGGCACGGATTCAGGATTGTCCTGCGCCAGTGCAGCCTTCAATGCTGCTTCGATCTCCTTGGGCTGGCAGATCCGAGGCCGCGGCCCGTTGTAGTAGGGTTCTGGCCCAACCGACTTCTGGTAGTTGTCGGTGATTCGCTTGCAGAGGCTCCGGCCAACCCGCCTCAGACCGTCCGTACCCCGATAGCCCAGCCGCCGGGCAACCTCCCTCAGGCTTGGCGCTGGATGCTCACTGAGTGCCAGTCTCAGAGCTTGCCGCACCTTTGCGCTCGAGCGGTGGAGTGCGATCGGTAGCGCATAGTTTGCTGCGGAAGGCTTGATCACTTTCCAATCCGCTGCACGACCAGCTGTCAGAAATGCCTCAATCGGAACTCGCAAACGATCACTGATCCGGAGTAGCTGATCAATCCGCGGCATTGCCGCCCCATTGCGCCAATTGTAGGCGGAGGTTGCCGTGGAGCCAACGAATTTGGCGAACTCGGCACCGTTTCCCCGGAAAAGATGGCGCACGCAGGAGTCGAGGTTGTCCCTGAAAACGCTTCGCAGAGCGCTAGGCCGGCTCCCGACATGCGAAGCCAGCGCGAGCAGGTCACCGGCCGCATTACTCACCCAGTATTCCGAGGTGGTTGTTGACAACTCCTTTGGCACCCGCTTTGCCGGCATAACACCCAGCCAACCGCCACATCGGCCGCAGTGACCTGGACGCGAAAAAGACATGATCGGAGCCATCGGCCTTTCGCAGTGCGGGCAGACACTCTGAAAGGGTAGGTGGTGGTCAGGGCAGACGCTGGCGACCCTCAGGGACCATAGGAGAGGCTCATAAAGCTCTCCACCGGAGGTTTGCCACTCTTTGAGACAGGTGGGGCACCAGCTTCTAAAACGACGAAACAGAAACAGGCTGCAAAGGAGGCCTTCAAAAGGGAGAAGGGTCAGTTGCTTTAGGTCATCACGCAACGTGACCGTGCTCAAGGCCTGAACCCACTTGACAGCGCTTTATTCAACGCCGTTGACTGAATAGGAGAACAAAGGATATGGGAAAGTACAGCTTGTCCTCGGGCCGGTCGTACCGGGAAGGGTGACCGCCCCACATCGTTGCAACTCGTCGGTGAGGGTTCCCACCGGCACAGTATGTGCCTCGGCCCGCCTCAGTAAATAGCTTGTCAGGCTCTCAACGAGTGGTGTGCCTATGCCGATCGGCTTGAGAGGGTAGAAACGAGAGCGCGGAGGTACGACTGGTGCCGTCAGGTCCCAGCACTCAAAACTTGCCGTCATGCTAGAGCGTAGACCCCCCGACCTTGTCCCGCACTGGTCGGCGTTGGCCTGGTCGAATCCTGCTAAGCCGCTCCAACTGGTCCAAGTGATCGCCACGTGTTACGCCACCCTCGCCCTTATCACAATTCACCAAACCCAACCGGGTCCGCAACCGACACTGTTCGTCGGCGGTTTCTCGCAACCGCAACTCGCCCTCGACCACTTCTGACAGCATCCTTTCACACTGCGATACTGAGAGAGCGTGAGCAGGTGCGGCGTACCGCCGATGAGCCACTGTTCAACAGCCTGATCGAACAGCATCATTACCTTAACTACGAGCAACCAGTCGGGGAGCACCTCAAATTTTTGACTTGGGCCCACGGGCGACCGTTGGCCTGTCTGGCGTGGAGTTCGGCCCCGCGTCATCTGGGCAGCCGCGACCGCTTTATCGGTTGGAGCGCCGAAGCCCGGCGGCGCAACATCCGTTTCCTCGCCTACAATACGCGTTTCCTCATTCTGCCCTGGGTGCAGGTGGAGCACTTGGCCTCGCATCTGCTGGGACGCATGGCGCAGCGGCTCTCGGCCGATTGGGAGCGGGTCTACGGCCATCCGATCTACTTTCTGGAGACCTTCATCGATCCGGAGCGGTTTCGGGGGACTTGTTACCGGGCGGCGAACTGGGTGCTGCTGGGACGGACCACGGGGCGGGGCAAAAACGATCAGACGAATCGACCCAACCGTTCGATCAAAGAGGTACTGGGCTATCCGCTCACGCGGCGGTTTCGCCAGTTGCTGCAGGAGGCTCGATGAAGCCGGGCGTGGAGCGGCTCGATGTCACTGTCGCAGAACTGGAGGCGCTGCTGGAGGGCGTCCGGGAACCGCTGGGGGAAGCCGGATACCAGAAACTGAAGGCGGCCCTTCGCACTCTGGCCTACGTGACCGAGCTGTTAGAGAATCGGGAGGCGACGCTGGCGACGTTGCGGCGCCTGTTGTGCCGGGCGAGCACGGAGAAGACGGCGCAGGTGTTGAAGCAGGCGGGCGTCGAAGGGGGCGAGAAGAAGCCCAAGCCTGCGGGTCAGCGCACCCCCGAGACCCCGGCCCCCGGGCATGGGCGCCGCGAGGCTGCTGCCTATCGTGGAGCCCAAAAGGTCAAGGTTCCCCATGGGTCGTTACACCAGGGGGACCGGTGTCCGGAGTGTCTGCGCGGCAAGGTGTACCCGCTGCGTGATCCCGGCCTGCTGGTGCGTATCCAAGGACAGGCTCCGATCGCAGCCACGGTGTACGAGTTAGAGAAGCTGAGATGCAATCTCTGTGGCGAAGTGTTCACCGCCGAGGCTCCGGAGGAAGTGGGGACGGAGAAGTATGACGCCACGGCGGCGAGTATGATCGCGCTGCTGCGCTATGGCAGCGGATTTCCCTGGAACCGGCTGGAAGGGCTGGAGGGAAGCCTGGGAATCCCGCTCCCGGCCGCCACCCAATGCGAGATCGTAGCGCAAACGGCGACCACGATCCGACCGGCCCTGCAGGAGTTGATTGACCAGGCCGCCCAGGGCGAGGTGCTGTATAACGACGATACTTCCATGCGGGTGCTGGCCCTGCTCCGGGGTGGGACGGACGCGGGGAAGGAGTCCGGAGAGCGGACGGGCGTATTTACCAGCGGGATTGTGTCCACCGGGGAGGGCCGGCGGGTGGCCCTGTTTTTCACGGGGCGGAAGCATGCCGGAGAGAACCTGGGCGAGGTGCTGAAGCGGCGGGCGGCGGAACGGGACCCCCCTATCCAGATGTGCGACGCGCTCTCGCGCAACCTGCCCAAGCTACCGGAGAAACTGAAAGTGATCGTGGGCCATTGCCTCGCTCATGCCAGGCGTCGTTTTGTGGAGGTGACCGCGAACTTTCCCCAGGCCTGCCGGTTCGTGCTGGAGAGCTTGGGCGAGGTCTATGGAAACGACGCCGAAGCCCAGGCGCAAGGCCTCTCGCCGGAAGAGCGCCTCCGTCTCCACCAGGCTCAGAGCCGCCCGGTGATGGACGGGCTGCTCGCTTGGCTGAAGGCCCAGTTCGAGGAAAAGAAAGTAGAGCCCAACTCAGGTCTGGGCGAGGCGATCGGCTACCTGCTCAAGCACTGGGATCGCCTGACGCTCTTCCTGCGCCAAGCGGGGGCACCGCTGGACAATAATCTTTGTGAAAGAGGGTTGAAAAAAGCCATTCTGCACCGGAAGAACTCCCTGTTCTACAAGACCGGGAAGGGAGCGCAAGTCGGCGACCTGTACATGAGTCTGATTCACACTTGCGAATTAAACGGCGCCAATCCCTTCGACTACCTGACCGCGTTGCAGAAACATGCAGCAGAGCTGGCCCGCAACCCGTCGGCGTGGATGCCCTGGAATTACGGCGTAACGCTGGGCGGGGCCGACGCCAGAGTGGATTCCGGGTAGCAAGAGGGTACGCCTCCCGGGATCGAGTATGATGGATCCCGCTGGCCGGAAACTATAGCTTGCGGCCTGCCGGATCGACTCCTTCGAAATGGGCCAAAACCGCGTACTTTCGAGTTCGAAATCGGGCAGGGTTTTTGGCCAGGGGTCGAAACCGACAAAACCGGTGCGCGCCGGCCTCTACGCCCGTGTCTCCACGCACGACCAGCAGACTTTGCCATTGCAGAACCGTGCCATGCGGGAATACGTTGCCCAGCGGGGCTGGAACATCGCCTTGCAAATCAAAGAGGTCGGCTCCGGAGCCTCCGAGCGGGAACTGCGGGAGAAGCTGCTGGAAGCGGCGCGGCGCCGCGAGATTGACGTGGTCATAGTCTGGCGGCTGGATCGCTGGGGACGGTCTCCGGCAGACCTGGTGGCCACCCTTCAAGAACTCAGCCATCTAGGAGTAGGCTTTGTGTCGCTGACCGAAGCCCTGGACCTGACCATGCCCAGCGGGCGAGCCATGGCAGGAATGTTAGCCGTGTTTGCCGAGTTCGAGCACGAAATTCTGCGCGAGCGGGTTCGTGCGGGGTTGGCCCAGGCGCGGCAGAACGGCCAGCGGCTGGGCCGGCCCCTCACGGCAGCACTCAAGGCCGACCAGGTACGGAAGCTATACCGCGCTAGAGTCAGCAAAGCCGAGATCGCCCGCCGACTGCAGATCGGGCGCACCTCGGTGCGACGCATACTGAGAGGAAGGATTCGACGATGAGCAGTCCGCCCATAGAATTCCACAAAATCTGGATCGAACAGTGCGCCGCGACGGAAGCCATCCGCGAACGCTTCGGATCGCAAAATGCCTTGGACTACCTGATCGGAGAGAAGATTTTCAGCTTCGTGGGGGCCTCAGAACGAGATCCCGATTTCGCCGCAGAGTTGCCGGCGTTTGTCGCGGAAGTCCGGCGCCTCTTTACCGCCGAGGAAATTCGCGGGTATCTCGACCAACTGGAGCGCACGAAGTTTCTCGCTCCACCGGACCCCGATCTGGAAATGGATCATCCCGACGACGATCCGGAGGAAGAGCCTTGGCCGGAAAATCCCGTACTGGGGGCGGAAGAACTGCTCCGTTTTTCCCGTGTCCGGCAACTCCTGCAGGAGTAAAGCGGCACCGGGAC
>Ga0074046_10002387_pt1 | contig 16301 bp, 14 predicted proteins | sample BogForMeECP23OM3_FD_94441 | JGI IMG/M metagenome (GOLD analysis project Ga0074046, IMG submission 94441) | Bog forest soil microbial communities from Calvert Island, British Columbia, Canada - Bog Forest MetaG ECP23OM3 | ecosystem: Environmental > Terrestrial > Soil > Wetlands ...
CATGGCGTCTATTGACCTTGGGCCGAGTAGGGAGTTCGTGGTGGCGCCACCGGGGGTTGTGGACCCATTGGAGGAGATGGGGGAGCTATTCCTGGAGTTACTGGATCAACGTGGCCATCGCGGGGCGCCAGTGCGGCGGCCACTTGCAGCACTCCAATCACCAGCAAAATCACCGGCCAGGTATTTCCGAACCAAAAGCGCCCGCCTTGCACCTGATGCAGTAGAAACAATACGCCGATCGTGATCACCACGGCCGGGCCGGTCAAATTTCGTATGGTGCAACTGGGACAATAGCACCGTGGGTGTGCGCTCATGTGCCTCTCCTCTACCTCTGCACGCGGTTTCTCAGCATCAAAAAGCCGACGCCGATTAATACCAGCGGCCAAAAGATCTGTCGCACGCGGAAATAGTCAAAAAACCCGAAATTGTTTAGCAGGAACAATGCTCCTGCGCCAATTAAGAGGATCGGCCCCATCGCACGATTGCCCGCCCAGGTCTGAAAGGGATCAGTAACCGGTTGTCCTGTTTGTTTGGCCCTGGCTGTCCGCAACGCATCAACTGCCATATAAAAAACAAAACCGATAAGTGCCAACACCCAGAAGCCCGTCAGGTTGTCTCCAAACACCCCAGTGAGACCAACGATAATTCCCCCAAAAATCAATACGTGGACGATGGCCTTGTTGTATTCACCGTTGTAGACCGCGCCCAATCCGGGGATAAGTCCAAGCAAAAATGCTACCGCAGCACGGCCTTCGGGGTTGGCCGGAACGGCAGGCAAGGTGGGTGGCATGCCGGGCAAGGCTGGCGGAGCTGGCTGCCCCGCATTCCAGACAGGTGTAACAGTTGCGGGTTGCATGGGAATGCCGATCACTTGCGCCAGGCAATCCTCGCAATACAGCACATCTCGCACCGGACGCACACACGCCGAACACATCGGTTTTCCGCAGTTGCGGCAAAACCCGGTGGCATCCACTTCAGGATGTACCGCGCATTTCATCGAAGACTCCTCTCGTAAAAAACAGGACACTCAGCGGCCAGAACTTCCAGCGCATGGGCAACGTCATTCGCCCTGTTCTGTTGCCGTGGCTGCGCTGGTTTTTGTTCGTCGGTTTGGCCTGGATTTTTTTCAGGCACGGGCTTCGGGAGCGATTGTTCCGGCACGGCTTGCAGATCATTTTGGTCAGTATGCAGACGGGACTGAATTTCGTAAACTACCCGTAGATCACTTACGTACTTCACGCTCTTGGCATAACCCAGATGGAGTTGCCGGTCCGCATTACGATAAATGGTTGCCGGTCGCAGATCTGCCAACTTTGGTTTATTGAACGAGAAGCCCGTGGCCCCCACCAGAATTAAGCACGTTGCCATCACACTGGCGACACCATAGGCAAACTTTGGAGAAGCGAGTCCAGCGAGAAAGTTCCGTATGGCTTGCCAACCGGAAACCGCTTCTCGTGGGCCCAATGTTTTATCCAAAATCGCATAGACCAGCCGGGGCGGCGGTTCCACCTGCTCCATGGTGTGCATCTTGGAAACGAGTTGAGTCACACTGGCCAGCAACGGCGCGCATTGCCCGCACTTCGCCACGTGCTGTTCATACTCCGCACGTTCCGATGGTTGCAGCAAGCCGTCCAGGTAATCAATCAACCGTTCTTCTACTTGATCGCATGTCCAGGTCATATCGAACTCCGTCCCAACAGCTGAAAACTTTCTATCCCTTCTACCCCAGCCATCTCCGCATTTCCAACTCGTCCTTTGCTCAGGATGGCGGCCCCACTCCCATCTGCTGCAATATACGCGCCAGCTCAATCCGCCCGCGGTTTATTCGCGATTTTACGGTTCCTTCCGGTACCGAAAGCGTTTGCTGAATCTCCGCGTAATCTAGCTGTTGTAAATCTCGCAAAATGACCGCTTCTCGCAATTCCGGCGATAATTTCTTCAGTGCGGTCTGCACTTGCGAGCTCAACTCGCCCAACAACGCGAGTTGATCCGGCCGCCGTCCCGAGGATTCCTTGTTCTCGACTACCGGCATGGCATCGTCCAACGAATCCGTGATCCTGTCCCGCTTCGTTCGCCGGTAATGATCGATCAGCAGGTTTCGCGTGACGCTGGTCATCCACGTTGCAAAGCCCCCGTGTGCCGATCGGTAACTCCCCAACGTTCGGTACACTCTCATGAATACTTCCTGCGATAAATCCTCGGCTTCTGTTCCGTTCCCGGTAAATCTGTAGCACAGATTGAAGATCCGGCGCGTATGCCGACGCACCAGTTCCTCCCAGGCTGAGCCATCTCCCTGGAGGCATTGCTGGACCAGTTGGGCATCCTGCTCCAAACTGCTTAGCCCCGATTTCCATGAGCCTGCTCTGACAAGACCTGCCGTAGCTGTGCATCGCTTGCCAAACAGTGGAACGCAAAATGTGGCAAAAATGTTCCCTTTGCTCGACTTAGACCTTCTGACCCAGTTCGTGGCATCTTACCTATCCGGTTTCTGCGTTACAAGATATTGCATCCAAAATGTTTAGCCAGTGACTTGACGGGATGGCCCCGGCCCCCGTACGCTCCCTTTACATGCCTCGAAAGTCGAGAAAATGGTGGATTCCGGCTCTTGCCGCGCTGCTTGTGGCATTCCTCCTCTACCATTTTCGCGTGGCCCACTACCTCAGCCAGTTCAGCGGCGCGAAGCTTTGGGCCGCGATTCGCGGCGCCAATTACGCCCTTTTACTCCTGTCTATCGTCACGATTTATACGTGCTACGCCGTTCGGGCCCTCCGTTGGCAGAAGTTCCAAGCCCACCTAGGTCAGGCGAAGTTTTGGAATATTTACGCTATGAATCTTGCCGGATTCAGCGCCCTCTTCCTCCTTGGGCGCGCTGCGGAACCGGTCCGCCCGTTGCTTATCTCCCGCAAGGATAAACTCCCCCTTGCCGACACCTTTGGTATCTACGCGCTCGAACGCATTCTCGACGCTGCCAGCACTGCGGTTCTCGCCGCGGTTGGCTTACTTGTTTTCGAATCCTCCGGCCATCTTGCCGCCAACGGAAGCGCTACTATCTTTGAGAAAGCTGCGCGTACTGCTGGCACCTTCTTCTCCATAGGCGCGATTGTTGCCATTGCCGGACTGATTTATCTGCGCTTCCACGGGCACTCTGTGCTCGAGCGCAAATCTCAGCACTGGCTCCCCGAGCATGGTTGGCGGGCATCGCTCGCCCGCATCCTTCTCGGCTTTTCTCGCGGCGTGCAAACCATCCGCACTTCGAGCGATCTCCTTTACGCTGTGGTTCTCTCGTTTCTTCACTGGTGCCTTGTCGTCCTTACCTACTACCTCATCGCCCATAGCTTTGGTGGCCGCCTCGGAACTCTTACCTTTGCTGACTCCATGCTCGTCCTCGTCTTCACCATGGTTGGCTCCGCGGTTCAGCTTCCCGGCGTCGGTGGTGGGGCTCAGGCTCTCTGCATCATTGCATTCACGCGTTTGTATGGAGTAGAACAGGAAACAGCTGTGGCAGCCGCGTTGGTGACTTGGCTTATCACGTTTGCAGCGTGCTGCGTCGCCGGCGTCCCTATTTTATTCCGCGAAGGCTGGTCGCTCGGTGATTTGCGTAAGATGAGAGCGCACGAAGGCGAAGAGATCGACGCTGAAATGTCCGCGGAGATTCCTGTGGCAGTCCCAGGAGAAATCAAAGAGTGAAGTGTCCCTTTTGCGCGCACCTGGATGACAAGGTAATCGATTCTCGCGAAGGCCGAACCGGCGACACCATTCGCCGTCGTCGCGAATGCCTCAAATGCAGCCGCCGTTTCACTACTTACGAACGCATCGACGAAATTCCTTACATGGTCATCAAGAAAGATGGCCGGCGGGAGCGTTTTGAGCGGCAGAAAATCTTACAGGGATTATTGAAAGCGTGCGAAAAGCGTCCCGTCCCGACGCCCAAGCTAGAAGCCATCGTCGACGAAATCGAGGGTGTAGTCCACGAAGCCACGGAAAGGGAATTAACGACTACCGAAATCGGCGAAATGATCATGCATCGCCTCAAAAAACTCGACAAAGTCGCCTACGTCCGTTTCGCCAGCGTCTACATGGACTTCAAAGACGTCCAGGAGTTCATGTCCGAGCTGAAGAATCTGCTGAAGGACCGCGCCATAAAGAAATAAATTGGGGGAAGCCCGTGGTTCGTAGCTGCCTGGCCGGGCGTCGTGGCCTCTACCAAATCCTCACCCGTTCCCCCGGTGCCAGATACAACCGCTCATCTTGCGTTACCGAAAATGCCACATACCACGCGTCAATATTCCTTACCGTGTCCGCGCGATACTGCGCCGGCGCATGCGAATCGGTCATCACCTGCTGGCGCTCGGCCGCTTCACGCGCTTTCGATGCCCAATTTTGACCGAAGGCGATAAAGAATTGCTGATCCCCGCTGAAGCCGCCTCCGACCGGCGCAGGCTTCCCGCCCGACGTAGCGCGGAAGGCATCGTAGGCGGCGGCAAGTCCCGCCACGTCGGCAATATTTTCCGCCAGCGTCTGCTTTCCATTCACCGACAGGTCCGGGAACGGTTTGTAAGCGTCATATTGCGCCGCCAGGCGCGTCGTCGCTTCTTCAAAGTGCTTCAAATCCCCAGGCGTCCACCAATTGCGTACTCGCCCCTTCGAATCAAACGCGCTTCCTTCGGTATCAAACGTGTGGCTGATCTCATGGCCGATCAGTGTCCCGATCGCGCCATAATTCGCCGCATCCGGCGCCTGCGCATCAAAAAACGGGGGCTGCAAAATCGCTGCCGGAAAACTCAGCGCATTCTGCAAAGGTAGATTCACCGCATTCACAGTTTGCGGGTCCATCGTCCACTTCTTGCGATCCACCGGCTTGCCGAGCAGCGCAACATCTTCCTGGTAAGCAAGCAATCTACCGCGCCATACGTTTCCGAAAATGTCATCGGCTCTCACTTCATAATGGGAATAGTTTCTCCACGTTTCCGGATACCCAACTCCGATGTAGAGCGTGGTCAATTTGGCCTGGGCCTCCGCCTTTGTCGTGGGATCCATCCACGTTAGCGCATCGATTCGTTTGCGGAATGCCGCAACTATATTCGCCACCATCGCTTCCGCTCGCGCTTTTGCTTCCGGCGGAAAGTATTTTTGTGCGTAAATCTGTCCCACGGCATCGCCCAGAAATCCGTTAACGATCTGAACTCCGCGTTGCCATCGCGGACGCTGCTCTGGCGCACCGGTCATCGATTTCCCGAAAAATGCAAACCGCTCGTCGGCGAATGCTTTTGGCAACACGTCGGCCATCGCTTCGATTTCATGATAGGCCAGCCAATCTTTCCACGTTTCCAGTGGTTCTGACCGGACCAACGCCGATTCGCCCGTAAACGCGCTCGGCTGCCATACGATAAAGCTCACCTGTGTGCTTAGCCCCGCGGCGTCAAAAAATTCCGCCCAGTCTAGTCCCGGCGCCTTTAGCGAGAACTCTGTTTGATTCCACGGGTTATTCGCTTTGTGAACGTCCTCATTGTCTGCGAGGCTCAGATGCTTTTCCGCGATGGCATGTTCTAGCAGAGCAATCCGCTTCGCGCGCTCCTCCACGTTCGTGAATCCAGCCAATTTCAGCATCGCCTTGATGTGCGTCTCATAATCGCCGCGAATCTTTTTCATTCGATCGTCGTCGTCCAGATAGTATTCGCGGTCCGGCAGTTGCAATCCACCTTGCATAAGATAGGCCGTGTAATGCTCGGCGTCGTTAAATCCCGGCGCCACCCACAACCCGAAAATATTTGCCGTATGAAAATTGGTATTGTTCAGCGCATCGACGTCCGCGCGCAGACACTTCCCGAGCGCGGTCGCCAGTTCATGCTTATCCTTGATCGCCGCTATCGCATCCAGATGCGGCTTGAGCGGCGTCAATCCCTTCGTCTCAATTGCGCCCTCATCCATGTACGAGTTGTACAGATCTGCGATCTTTCGTGGGTTCGACCCGGCTGGCGCATTCGCCTTGACCGCTTCGTCAATCAAGCTAGCCGTGCGCTTATTGCTTTCCGTATCTAGTGTCGTGAACACGCCGATCTCGGCGCGATCTGGCGGGATTTCTGACCGTGCAATCCATCCGCCGTTCGCGTACATGTAGAAGTCATTGCCCGGCTTCACGGAACGATCCATATTTGCCAACGCGATTCCGTGCAGGGCTTCGCCCGTTCGGTTTTGCGCATCTAACGGTCCAAGCGCAGAACTCAGTGCCAATATTCCCGCGCAGTTTAACGCCATCCTCAAAAAGTGACTGGAAACCGTCATTCGTGGAGCTCCCTGGCCGCCGCCTCTGCAAGTCGCAGCAAGCACATTTTTGAAGTCGAAGCACAAATCCTAACATGTCCGACCGTCTGACCCAGATGTAGCCGAGGAGCCGTTCACCTCGTGCTTGAAGTTGCGATTTTTCCTCATGCCGTGAGTTCTTATGCCTAGGCCGGCTTTTGTGGCTTAAACTTTGAACGTTCGACTCTGGACGACTGACTTCTTGCGAGGGACTCATGCATCGCTTTGCGAAACTAACTGCGCTCACCTATATCGCCACGGGACTGGTCCTGGCCGAGAACGTGCAAACTCCCAAGATCGATCCGCAGAAAATTCGCGATTCCGTGCAATACCTCTCGAGCGATGAGCTCGAGGGCCGCGGCACTGGTCAAAAGGGAGGAGAGGCTGCCGCAGACTGGATCGCCGCACAATTTAAAAGCTATGGACTCAAGCCTGCCGGTGACAATGGCACATATTTTCAGCAAGTTCCCATGGTTGGGGTAAAGACTCTGCCCGCTACCACCTTCACGCTCGTGCCGGCGACCGGCTCTCCGGTTGAACTGAAGGATTTCGAGGACTATGTCACCAGTAACGAAACCGAAACCGCAATTGCAGACTTTGATGCTCCTATCGTTTTCGTCGGGTACGGAATTAAGGCGCCAGAGGAAAAGTGGGATGACTACAAGGGTTACGATCTGAATGGTAAAGTCGCCCTGCTTTTCGTTTCTGAGCCGGAATCGAACGATCCCAAATTTTTCAAAGGCAAAGCGCTCACCTACAACGGTCGCTGGACTTACAAGTTTGAGGAAACCGCTCGCCAGGGAGCTGTTGCCACGCTGATTATCCACCGCACAGACTTGGCGAGTTATGGCTGGGAGGTTGTTCGCAATTCCTGGAGCGGTGAACGTGCTTACCTCAAGCGGGTTGGTACGCCAGAACTGGAAGCGGCCTCCTGGATTCAGTTTGAAGCTGCCAAGAAGCTTCTGGCCCTTGCCGGGCTGGATATCGACAAGCTTTACCAGCAATCGCAATCCCGCGACTTCAAGCCCATCGAGTTGCCCGTAAAATTGAAGGCCCATGTCGCCAGTGAAATCCGCCCGTTTTCCTCGCGCAATGTCGTCGCCAAAGTAGAAGGGGCTGATCCTGTGCGCAGAGGCGAGGCTGTTCTGTACACAGCGCACTACGACCACTTCGGCATCGACAAGACCCGTCCAAAGGGCGACAACATTTATCACGGAGCCATCGATAATGGTACCGGTTGCGGCATTCTTCTCGAACTCGGCCGGGTGTGGGCGGGAACGAAGCCTGCGCCCCCACGCACGATTCTTTTCGCTGCGGTCACGGCCGAAGAGCAAGGGCTGCTCGGCTCGGAATACTTCGGCAAGCATCCAGCGATTCCTGCCGCGAAGATTTCCTTGGACTTGAACTTCGACGCGCTTGCGCCGGTTGGCGATCCCCAAGAAGTTGAAGTGAGCGGAGCAGAAAGAACCACGTTCTACCCGGAAGTACAAAAGATAGCCGAAGAATATGGCCTAACAATTCGAGCTGACGCGCATCCTGAAGCAGGGCATTACTACCGCTCCGATCACTTCAGTCTCTCTCGCGTCGGCATTCCTGCCTTTTCCATTAGCGAGGGATTGAAATTCACGGGTCATGACCTGGCGTGGGGTGAGCTGCAAGTCAAAGATTACGTCGAGAACAACTACCACAAACCGAGCGACGAATTTCATCCCGGTTGGGATTTTCAAGGTCTCGCGAAAATGGCCAGCTTTGGCTACGAACTCGGCCTAGCCGCCGCCGAGCGAGCCGACCTCATCGGGTGGCTCCCGGGCGACGAATTCGAGTCTGCCAGGAAGGCGAGTCACTAGCGCGGCCAAACGCCCGCAGTAAAGGATTTAATGGTGGAGAAACCGAGGCGCTCATAGAGATGAACCGCAGTGCGATTTTCCGAGGTAACCGTCAGCGTGAGTTCATTGTAATTCATCACGCGCAAAGCCTCGGCTGAAGTTTGCATCAAAATACGGCCCAGCCTATGCCCTTGAAACCCCGGCTGCACGCACAGTTGGGTAGTGTGGCCAACACCCGGAGAAACTTCGCTGGTCAAGGTAGCTCCCACGAGTTCATCGCTGCCCGGATGCCGAATCACAAACGAGGCTCCCGGCAGAAATTGTCCGCAGCCGGGGAGCAGCACAATATTTTTTAGAAAGCGCATCGCGCCGTGGCGCGTGCGGTATTGATCATTGATGTCGCCATCGATGTGATCGGCATATGCCAGATAAATCAGCTTGGCGCACGGTTCAAAGTAGCGTTCGTGCCAGCGCTCCAAACGGAATCCTGAATTCAAACTTGGTGTTTCTTGCAACTTGGCGTGCAGATCGAGGAGCATGAATTGCCGCATATACAATGCAAATCCCTGATCCCGCAGCGCCGTTTCCACCGGTCCGCCGAACGGCATCAGTTGTGCTTCGATGCGCTGCATCTGCGGCAGGGCTCGCATGGAGAAAAGCATTTCTTCAAGCAGTCGACGTCCAACCGGCTCTTGCTCGACGCGCGGCGAAACATACAAGCCACCAATCAAGCCTTTCTGCTCTTCGAGCACATAAAAGCAGTAGCCAACGGCCGTTCCCTTGCCCTCCATCGCGACGCAGCCCGACAAGGCGTGCGCATCGAGGAACCGTTTGATGAGATCGAGCGCGCTGCGATAGTCCCAGTGGAGTTCCTCGCGCCAATGACGAGCCTCTTCGAGCAGCAGAGGCTCGAGGTGGCGGACAGTGGTCTGTCGAAGGTCGATAATGTTCATTGGACGGAGAGAGCCTGCGCCACGAGGCGCAATTCCATCATATCCGATTCGGCCGACAGACCGCCAAAGGCGACTTTCACTCGATACGAATCAAGCACATCGGTTGCAAAACGCAAAAGGGAAGCACCGCCGTGCGTGTTACGATTCAAATATATTTGAGCGACACAGGAGAAAAGATAAATTTGCCGGCCCCTTGCTGGCTGAACGAACTTAGCCATGTCGATCTTGTTTGAATTGCGGTATCCCACACGGTGGTACACCAAGCTGTTGACCATCGCTCTGGCGCTGGTGTTTTTCTCGGTTCTGGCAACCGCGGTGATTTCCGGTGTTCTGGTGTATTGGATTGTGAAGCCACAGCGGACAAGCTCTGAAATCAGCATGGCGAGCTTCCCCGGACGTCCGGACGAGGTGGAATTTACCGTGAGCGGACTGGGAGATCGCAAAGGATGGTTTTTCCCAGGATTGCGGGGAGCGCCAACGATTCTGCTGTGTCATGGATATCAATCGAGCCGGGGCGAATTGCTCACGCTAGTTTCAACTTTGCAGGATCACCAGTACAACGTTTTCGTATTCGATTTTGCAGCGCACGGCGCCAACTCGGGAATTACCTCTTTCGGCTATCACGAAGCGGATGAGGTGCGCGCGGCTATCGATACGATTGCGAAGCGCACTGATGTGGACCCTACGCGATTTGGCCTGTGGGGATACAACCTGGGGGCGTATGCCGCGTTGCGTGAAGCGGAGAAAGATCCACGCGTGCGTGCAGTTGTGCTCGATTCGGTATATGACTATCCGAAGCAGATGGTGAGGATTGGCGTGGAGAAAACGGGAGTCGGCGGATTTCCGTTGATGGTTAAGTCCGCGGAAACCGGCTTTGAATGGTTGAACTACGGTTACAAGGATGACCCCCCGCTGTCTAGCAAATTGAAAGCAATGAACGGCGTCCCGATTTTGTTCATTGAGGCGGCCGACGATCCGGAACTTTCCACCATTACGCGCAACATGTTCATGAAAGCCTCCGACCCACGTGAGCAGCAGATTGTGGCACACGGAAATTTTGTGAATATGCCGGATGATGAGAAAAGAGCGTACGAGAACCGCGTTGTGACGTTCTTCCTAACGAAGTTGCCGGTCACCGCCATCAACACTTCGACTGTTGCCAGCAAGGCCACTAAGCCCGGCAAATGATTGTTCGTTGCGGCAGGGAACGACTGCCGGATAGACCGCATACATCGCGCATTTAAATCCCTCTTCGATTGCTTGCTGCCTTTGCTCTTTGCTGACAAACAGCCACTCCGGTTTCGGCGTGCCAGACTGCCACTCCGGGATTTGCTCGTGGAAATAAAAACCCAATTGATAAACATAATCGCGATCAAGTTGCCATGCCGCCGCGTGTGCGGCGGAGAAATCCGGCCAGACATTTTTTACGACTACGGTTGCGTCTCGCGCGGAAACTCCTGGGTCGAGATTTGGCAAGAAGCGATCAAGTTCGATAACCAGCAAAAGCGTCGTCAAGGCAATCGCAAGGAGCGAAAACGTATATCGGCGAATCACACCGAGTAGAGCGATCACGACGCCACCAACGACGGCGAGCGACCAAATGCGCGTAATACCGCAGAGCGGGCTCACGCACTGCATTGCCGGAACCGTTCCTGAGTAACGTTGCACTCCGAGGCCAAGCAATAGGAATGCGGCGCCCGAGAGCACGAAAATCCAGCGCCCAGACGATTTGCCCTCGATAAGCAACTGGGTGGTGTAGTGGGAGATTAGCATCGCGATTGCTGGGAGAGCAGGGAGGATGTAGCCGGGAAGTTTCGACTTGGAAATGGAGAAGAACGCAAGAGTGAGTAGTGCCCAGGAAAGGAAAAATACAAGTTTTGCGTGATTCGAAGTACCGAACCGTGAAATCTTCGACACCTTTAAAACGCCGGCAAGTAAGAGTATTGTCCAGGGGAATATGGCGATGAGGATGATGGGAACGTAAAACCAGAAAGGTTGCATGTGCTGGAACTCTGGCGTGAGGAATCGCTGGAAATTGTGTTCGACGATGAAGACGCGGAGGAAATCCGGATTGCGGCGAGCGCAGAGTATGTACCAGGGAAGTGCCGTCAGAGAGAAGCTCAGAATGGCGGCGGGATGCAGGCAGCGGAAGGAGTCGCGCCATCGTTTGGTGAATGCGGCCCAAACAAACACAGTACCACCGGAAAGAATGATGGCTGCAGGACCTTTTGCGAGGACCGCCAAGCCGAGAAAAAACCCGAAGAGCACGAGAGCAAGCCAAGGGGTACGCGGGAGAATGGGTGAATTGCCGTTGCGGGTGAGCCCAAGAATGACAGCCACTGTAACCATGGCGATAGCCAACGTCCCGGAAAAGAGCATGTCGGTGGCGGCAGCGTGGGAGAATCCGATCATACCGACCGTCAGAGGCAAGAGTAAAAGCAACCAGCGAGCCGGCTCCCGACCGTACAGCTTCCATGCGAGCCACGCCATGGCCAGAGTTGCGAGTAGCGCAGAAAAGGCGCTGGGAAAACGGGCAGAGGCTTCGCTGACGCCGAATAGTTTGAACGTTTTTGCGGCGGCCCAGTAATAAAGGACGGGTTTCTCAAACCAGGGCTTTCCGAAAAGCATGGGGGTAACTAGATCGCCGGTTTCCGCCATTTCGCGGGCGACCCAGGCGTAGCGCGGTTCGTCCGGACCGACAAGACCCAGGGCTCCGAGTCTGTGGAAGTAGCAGAAATAAAGGGTGGCCAGGATCAGGATGAGCCAGAGGATTCGAACGGCATGGGAATCTGCGGCGCCGGACGGAGACGGTTCGATGCTGAGAGAAGAGTCGAGTTGCGTCACGAAATGATGAGTTTAGCATCGAAAATGCGGTCAGAAAGAAGATAACGCGGAGGCCCACAGAGGCAAAAAGAAGAAAAATCGGGACCAAACCTGCACCGCCAGCGACCAAGGGGCCGCGTACCCCTCGGCCAAAGACTAGAATGTGGGAAGATATCCCGGACAATGAAAGAGCGGTTGCAATATGTGCTCGCGTGGTCGGCGATCAAGCTGCTAGGAGTTTTGCCGCGTCCGATAGCGCGCGCATTGGCGGCCAGCGGAGCGCGGGTGTTGCTGTGGACGATGCCAAGATTGCGTAAAACGGCGGAATTCAACCTGCGGTTAGCGTTTCCGGAATGGCCAGAGCCGAAACGGCGTGAAGTACAGCGGAAGATGGTGCGAAACCTGGGATGGATGGCGGCAGAATTCGCGCGGTTACCGAAGTACACCAAAGAAAACATCGAGCAATTTGTAGTCTTGGACGGCCATGAAAATTTTCTTGCCGGGAAGAATCGCGGCAAGGGCGTGATTTATTTGACGGGGCATATCGGGGCTTGGGAGCTTTCCTCATTCGCACATGCATTGTATGGATTTCCCTTGCACTACATGGCCAGGCCGCTCGACAACCAGCTGCTCGATCGTATGGTGAACCGCTATCGGGGATTGTCTGGGAATACCCCTATTTTCAAAAATGATGCGGCGAGAGGAATGTTGCGGATTTTGAAAAATGCCGGGACGGTGGGAATTCTGGCGGACCAAAACACCATGTATGCAGAGGGGGTGTTCGTGGATTTCTTCGGGACACAGGCTTGCACCACGGCGGGAATTGCGCGGGTGGCACTGCATACGGAAGCGGCGGTCGTGCCCGGGTATGCGTATTGGGACGAAGGAATCCGCAAGTATCGATTGAGATTTGAGGCGCCGGTAGAGTTGACCAGGACAGGGAATACAGAGCAGGACATTCAAGAAAATACCCATAGGTTTGCGAAAGTGATCGAGGGAATCATCCGCCAGCATCCCGAGCAGTGGGTGTGGATCCATGCGAGGTGGAAAACGCGGCCAAAGGGGGAGGCGGCATTGTATCCGTTTCTGAGCTAGAGGGAACGGTCAAACGTTCAAAGTAAAAATGCGGAGGGCATGGAGCGTTCGGGGTTCCGTTCGAAGGATGGGAAAAGCAATCGCAGAGGCAAGGGAGGCGTAGAGATGAACTATACGGCTGGGGAATTGGCAAAGGCGATTGGGGTTGCGGTGGAAGGCGACGCTTCAATTGAAGTGACGGGAGTGGCTGCGCCGGAGCGGGCCGGGACGAGGGATTTGATTTATGTGGAGAGCGCGAAGCATATGGAGCGGGCCGCTTCTTCCCTAGCCACCTGTGTGATTGCGGGCGGGGGAATTGCTTTTCCCGGCAAGACGATACTACGCAGCGTGCAGCCCAAGGTGAGCTTTGCCAAAGCGTCCGCGTTGCTGCGGGATCGTGCACCGCTGGCTGTGGGGATACATCCAACAGCAATCGTTGCTCCGCTGGCACTGATCGGGGCGAATGTGAGCTTAGGCCCGTATGCGGTGATTGGAGAGGACGCGCACATTGGAGACGGAACACAGGTTGGAGCGCATTGTGTAATTGGGGCGGGGAGTTGGATTGGCGAAAACTGCAGGCTACACCCCAGAGTGACGTTTTATCCTGGAGTGCGTGTTGGGCATCGCGTGGAAATTCATGCAGGCGCGGTCCTTGGAGCAGATGGATTTGGATTTGCATTTGATGGAGAGCGTTATTGGAAATTTCCGCAGGCGGGAATTGTGGAGATCGGCGATGACGTGGAGATTGGGGCGAACGCGACGATTGACCGCGGCTCGCTAGATGACACCCGAATCAGCGAGGGAGTGAAACTCGACAATCTGGTGCATGTCGGACATAACGTGCAGATCGGTAGGCATACGGTGATTGCGGCGCAGGCGGGAATTTCCGGGTCCAGCACGTTAGGGCATCATGTCGTCTTGGGTGGGCAAGTGGGGATTGCAGATCATTGTACATTGGAGGACAGATCGATTGCCGGGGCGCAAGCGGGGATCCCCACGCGGAAGATTATTCGCAAAGGACAAACGGTCTGGGGAACTCCGGCTCGGCCGCTCGACAAGTTCAAAGAAGCGTATTTTTGGTTCGCGCGATTGCCGGAATTGGCAGAGAGAGTGAAGAAGTTGGAGAAGTGAGCGCTAGTGCACACAGCGCGGAATGTGGAAGGTGCCGTAGAGGGCTGATGATTGGCCAGCGTGAAAGCCGCATTTGGAAGAAGGCAAGAGCGCAGTCAAGTGTGACTGTGCCGCAAGGATTGGTATGGTGAACTGGCGCGTCCTGGTGGTTGGTGGGCACACACGGAGTATTGGGAAAACGCAGTTGGTGTGCGATGTGATCAGAGCGTTTCCGAACGTGGATTGGATTGCGGGAAAGATCACCCAGTATGGACATGGAGTCTGCGCGCAGAATGGGGAGAATTGCGATTGCGCACCGCTCGAGCACGTGTGTGCGCTCGATTGGGAAAGCTCGGTTGTGTCAGGAACGGATAGCGCAAGATTTTTGGTGGCGGGAGCGAAGCGATCTTTCTGGCTGCGGACGAAGCAGGGATTTCTGGCGGAGGGAATGCCGCTACTAAGGAAGGCGTTAGAGGATGTAGAGAAAGATTTTGATCCTGAACAGAAAAGGGCCCTCATTGTGGAGAGCAATTCGCTGATGCAATTCCTGAAGCCGTCGCTTTATTTTGCGGTCGTCGATCCGGACAAGGAGGATTTCAAGGAATCGGCGCAGATTGCTTTGGATCGCGCCAATGTTCTGGTGCTGCGCGGAACTCCGAAAAGAGACGGGCCGCCGGCTCCGCTGTGGATGAGCTTGCCTGCGAAATTACTAAGGGAAAGGCCGTCGGTGTTACAGACAGAAGGGGAAAGCTTGCCACGGCCATTGGAGTCGCTGGTCGGTCAAATGCTAGACGATCCAGCAGGTGTGGCGTTGTAGTCGGCAGCTGGCCGAGGGTGTGAAAAAAGCATCTTAGCCGTTGACCGATTTTTGTCAGGCGGTGATAATAAGTTAGTACTGAGGGCTCTCGATTCCGGCCAAATCGTTCTGGAAGTATAACGCAATAGAGAAGTTAGCAAGCACGGATGAATCGAGTCGTTCCGCGGTCTGCAAGTAGATTGCTCTTGGGGGAGCATGGATGGCGTCGTTTGTTCGAGTAGGTGAAGAGCTTCCGGTCGCGCCTGCGCCCGTCGCTTGGCGTCAAGAGAACTGGGCGGAACGGGTTGAGAAGGCGGTTGAGAACGGCGCGAATTACCTTCTCTCGGTGCAAGCCGAGGAGGGCTATTGGCTTGGCGAACTGGAAGCCGATACGACGCTCGAATCCGACTACATTTATTACCTCTATGTCCTCGGCAAAGCCGAACCAGAGCGAATTTCGAAACTAGCGAATTATGTGCGGCAGCGCCAGCTTGCAGATGGTGGCTGGCCAATCTATCCCGGTGGACCGTCGGAACTAAATGCGACGTGTAAGGCTTATTTCGCGCTGAAGCTTGCCGGTGATTCCGTTGATTCCCCTCATTTGACGCAGGCTCGCGCGGCAGTGCATCGGCTTGGCGGTTTGGAGCACACCAATTCCTACGTGCGGTTTTATCTGGCACTGGTAGGCGCGGTGGGATGGGAACTGGTGCCGGCGATTCCGCCGGAATTGATGCTTCTGCCGAATTGGTTTTATATCAACATTTATGAGATGTCGTCGTGGACGCGTGGAATTGTGATTCCGATGGCGATACTCTCGGCGTTGCGGCCGGAATTTCGTTTGCCGGAGCATGCGCGGGTAGACGAGCTGTTCAACGACCCGGCGGAGAAGACCGCGGCGTTCAACTGGAGCAAGCAGGTTCTGTCCTGGAAGAATTTTTTCCTGATTGTGGATCGCGGATTGAAGCTGTACGAGAAGTTGCCATGGAAGCCGCTGCGGAGCAAGGCGATTCGAGAAGCGAAGCAGTGGATGCTCGAGCATATGGAGCGCACGGAGGGATTGGCGGCGATTTATCCTTCGATGATGAATTCCATCTTTGCGCTGATGGCCTTAGGGCATGGGCCGGACGATCCCCTGACCTTTCGCGAGATCAAGGAATTTTCTCGCTTTGAAATTGAGGACGAGAAGACGATTCGTCTGCAGCCATGCGTTTCGCCGGTGTGGGATACCTGCATTGCGATGGTCGCACTCGAAGAAGCGGGATTGCTCGCGGATCATCCTTCGCTGGTGAAGGCGGCGGAATGGACGCTCTCGAAGCAGATTCTTGGCGGCGGCGACTGGCAAATTAAAAACAAAGACGCTGAGCCAGGCGGATGGGCTTTTGAGTTTCGCAATGATTTTTATCCGGATGTGGATGACAC
>Ga0074046_10002389_pt1 | contig 16293 bp, 9 predicted proteins | sample BogForMeECP23OM3_FD_94441 | JGI IMG/M metagenome (GOLD analysis project Ga0074046, IMG submission 94441) | Bog forest soil microbial communities from Calvert Island, British Columbia, Canada - Bog Forest MetaG ECP23OM3 | ecosystem: Environmental > Terrestrial > Soil > Wetlands ...
AGCCTGGCCGATGCCGTCGGAAAGCTGGGCCAGCGCCTGGGTGGTTCGCTTGCTGTTGATTGCGAACAAGCTCGAGATCGTCTGGTAAACCGGCTGGATCCGGGCAACATGAGCTCCCCCGTTCACCGGGGCGATCAGGATCATCGAAGCCACATCGCGATCGGTCCGACCCTCCCCCTCCACGTACGATCGGGCCACGAGCGCCCCCATCGAGTGGGCGAGGATTGCCCAGGGCTGATTCTCGCCGGCCGCCTTGCGGAAAGCGATCCAGTCGCGCCGGAACTGCGCGCACGAATCGTCCAGCCGCTGGTTGAACGGATAGTCAAAGACGACGATGCCGTAACCGGCTTGCTCGAGCAGGGGGGTCACGTGCACGAACCCTCCGGACGACGAGTTGATGCCGTGCACCAGGCAGACCGTCGGCCGCCGGGGATCATTCGCGCGGAAGGACGCCAGCGCCCGCATGCCGTAATACTGCTGCCGGCTCGCGGCCTGGACGCTCCGCGCGGACAGCTCGTCGAGCCGCCGTTTCCACTCGGCGCAGCGTTCGGCTGCAAGTTCGTCCTCATCAACGGCGATCACCACCACTCCGGGCCGAAACGCGAGACGAACCTCCGGCCCCAGGCACTCGCCAAGAAGCGTCTTGGTCAGCGATCCGGCCAGGCCCCGGGTCGGCAGTGTCAGCTTTACAGCCGGCCGCTCGATCGTCGCGCCACTGGCCTGGGCCAGAGCAGAGACAACTTCGGCAACGGGCAGCCCTCCCGATTGCTCCAGGGGTATCTCGATCCGGCGTTCCGCGGCGCACGTGGACATACCAAACATAGTCATCAGTGCCAGAACCTGGCTGGTCAGCAGAATGGCGTTGGGCATCATGGCTCGGTCAGGGCGAATTCGGGTCAGGCGCTCTGCCGGCGGGCACTCGACCCGCCCCTATCGCTCCCATGGTAAAACAATCGGTCATTCTGGCAAGAGTGCGGTCGGTTTACTCCCTGGGTGCTGCGACCGCCTGCCTCACGCGTCCGAACAATTCACGGCAATGCAGTCAATCCCGCGAACAACCGCACCCCATTAGCTAAATCGCGAAAATCGTCCCTCCCAAAAACGTCCCGGTTTTCTTCGTACTCCTGGAGGGCAGCCGGAATGAGTGCCTCACAAAGACTGTCGTGAGCTAGGCTAGTGATCTGTCAATCTTCGATTGACGGGTAAGAACGAGCGCCACAAAAAGAGCAAGATTAAGAGAAGGATTACGATTAGGAAGAGGATGAAGAGCACGATAAAGATTAAGAGTAGGACCCCATGAACGCGTCTCAGGAACGCTGGTTCGATCATGAAAAACTGCAAGCCTACCGAGAAGCGATCGCTTTCATTGCGTGGCTGGTCCGGGTAAAGAGCGTCTCCAAAGAATTGTCCGAATGCTCATGGGGTTGATCAAAAGAAACTCGACACGCGACTATGACAAAGGTAATTCGGCGGACTGAGTCTTACTCTTAATCTTGCTCCTGCTCCTAATCCTCTTCCAAATCTTACTCTTCATCCTACTCTTTCTCCTCTGGTGGAGAAGGGCTGGCCAACCCGTCAATCGAAGGTTGACGGCACACTAGACGCGCGCCAAGCGCTGGTCGCCTGGGGCTTTCTGCCCCAGCCACCCATGCAAGACCTGATCGAGCAGAAGGCCTTGGCAAAAATTCTCCCAGAATCGCGAAAGCTTGTTTAGCGGGCGTTTTGGATCGATTTACCAACTAGCTCAGTGGCAATCCAGAATCCCTCACCGCGGCGGGCTCTTCTTATTGGCCAATTCGGGGGTGCTCTCCCATTGCGCTTCCTGAACAGCGCAAGCCATTGCGAGACATGCTCTTAGAATGGGATTCCCGGACTAATTTGAATCACTTTTAAGTGGTCGTCATAAACTGTTATTGGAGGGTCTTGCTCCCCAAGACGACGGCTGGATGATCGTCACTTCGAAGGACGACCCGTCCCTCAAATCGGTTGATGGAAGGCAAACGGACAAAAACCAACGCTCGGCGGTGAGTGTTGGTTCAGGTGTGTGCTTTCTGCCCGGGAAGACGCAGGCGCCGAAATGACCGGGGCCGATTCAATACCTCCTCGCCGAGCGATGCGTCGGTCGATGTGACCGACGCGCGCAAGGTTCCCTGTTGCTGGGTGTGACTCGGTGGGGGCTTCGGCGAAGCTTACCTGCATCTTGTATCTTCCGTTCAGGCGCACTTGCGGCCACGTTCCCGGGGCGGCAGGCCGACTGCTATCCGGCCCGCGAGGCCGCGAAACAGAGGGGTGCAGCTAGCTGGCGAGGCTAACCCGCCCTGGCGGTCCGAGATTGCTGGAAGGGACCGCCAGATGTGTTCGTAGGGCGAGCGGCAGGTCAAAGCTTACCCGAGATCCCAAACAGATCGACGCACAGTTGGGAAAGCAAACGGGCGCCGAATTATCGGCGCTTTTCGTAAAGCGCTGTTTGGTAGCACCTTCCGGTTTGTGTTGACCTGTTTGGATTTCCCGCATGACGAAGCCCACAGAGGAACGTGTCGCAGGTGAATTCATTCCTGTCGGTCGCCTTACTGGCCCTTGCGACAATTTTTTCAATTGATGTAAGTCATTGACTGATTATATTTTGTGTCGCCTATTGCCACGAAATCGCCGCCGCCGATCCCTCGGGGCGGCGGAAATGCCGCATTCGTATCCTAGGCTTGAGGAGAGCGGCAGGTGGAAGCTCACCCAAGAACTCAAACAGGTCCCCGCACACCGGGAAAGCGAATGGGCGCCGAATTATCGGCGCTTCTCGTAAGCCGCTGTTCGGAAACACCTTCCAGTTTGCGTGGAGCAGTCTAGCCTTCCCGCCTGATGAAGCCTGGGGAGGACCGCGTCGCAGGTGAATACATTCCTGCCGGTCGCCTAGGTATCCATTAGACAGGACTCCAAGTTATCGTTACGATCAACGCCTAGAGTCGCTGAATCCATTCTGGTAACTTCTAATACGACCGATCCTCTTGCCGCGCCAGACCCATATACGCGCGGCGGCCAAAGTTGAGTGAGCCATACAGGGTTCATCACAGGTGGTTCCCGGCATGCCCAGCTGTCCGAAGAGTTGGGCGACTTTCGCAATCCAATCTTGGTATGTGATAGTGGTCGGGGCTGTCCCGTCTAGGCACGTGCCATTGACAAAGGATTCCAGCACGAGGTCGAGCGAAATGCGAACGCACCTTGCCGTTGCGGTCCTTCTGGGGGCTGCGGACTGGGCCCAAAGTGCCGGGGCGGAACCGCGAGGGTCGCCGCCGACGGAGGGGGCCCACGTTCGGGCAATCAGGAGCCTGTTCGTGCCGGAGCAGGTGGCACCCGTAAAGCGCCCCTTCGACCCACCTGAGGGCGACCGCGTCTGCATTCGCAGCTTCCCTTGGCCGGCCGGTTTTCGGCCGGACGACGATCTGCCGGTCCTGCGCTCGGAGCGAATGAGGGAGATTCGCGACCGGGTCGCGAGCGTGGCTATCCGATGGTCGGCCCGTGACCCGAGTCTCGCGGATGACAGGACACGCCTTCGGTCAAACGAAGTGAGCTTGGTCAAGCGCCTGGAGGCCGGCCTTGATGCTGAACAGGTCCGACTGTATTGCGACTACCTCTACTTGGCGACTCTGTACAGAGACGGTCGCCGTCAGGAGGTCGCGCGGCTCGTCGACCGTATGGTGGACGAGGGCCGGGTGTGGGAAGAAGAGCGTCCGATCAAATCGGACGAGGACCACTCTTACTACACTCGAACCTCGCTGCGCAATTTTATTCTGTTAGTAGGTTTCGCGGCCAAGGCCGGTCTTGCTCGCCACGACAGCGGGGAGGGGCTGAGCCTTCTGGTGAAGTACTTGGACGTCAAGCCGATCCTGTCGCGCTACAACGACCTGGGCGGGCGGGACCCATCGGACAGCCTGATTGCCGCGGCCTCACCCGAGGCCCACGGACTGTTCGACATCCAGCCTTGGTCCATCAGGCGCGCGGCGGAAGAGCGTCCGGGTCTAAGTGGTGTGGGTTCGTCCGGGGGAAAGCGGACCGTGTACCTTCGCGGCTCCGCCTACCACGCTCTAAACGTCGGCCCCGGCCGCACCCTCCAAGTCCTTACGCCCGAGGGGGCGGCCGATCAGCTGGTCGAGGATTGCATCGAACTCACCCGCCAGACAGCTGCCAGTGGCCCACGAGCCTTCACCTTGCTGCCTACGAGTGGAGGAGTCGTGGCCGTACTCTCTGACCGCCCAATCGTACTCTTGGATCCGCCGACCGTGTCGGCACTGGTTCAGCGGCACCACCTGCCGGCCGACCATCCATTTCGGGTGGCCTGGGGTGCTGCGCCCGGGGTTCGCGTGTTTGTTCCCAGTCCGGTCGGCACGGGCAGAGGGGATGTCGGAACGGACGAGATGTTGGTGGCCCTCCGCGACACCTTTCGGGAGCATCGCATTGTGCGCGGGGTGACCGGAGCTCGCATCGGGTCCCGGCCGGCCACGGCTCTGAGACTCCCGGCAGCGGCCTCGGCTCCCCTTGTCTTCGCGGGGAACCGCTCGCCCGATGGTACCAGCCGGCAACGCCAGTTTGAGCAGCAACAGAAGCTGGCTCTTGCTGGCGCCGTTCTGCTGCGGCCGGAAAGGCGGGCCAGGGATAGCCAACCTGCTGCGGCGACGGAGGTTCTCATCCTTTTCGCACCCGCGAATCCTCGGTCAGAGCTAGAAGCCCACGTCAGACTCTTAGGCGGTCTGGGCCAGCTCGAGGGACGGTTGGTCGTCCTAGCCACCCCGCGATCCGGAGCGCCGCTGTCGCTCGTGTCCGAGGCCGTCGGCCTGTTCGGGGCGACCGCAGTCTTCACCTTTGATACCGACGTCACGGACGAAGCCTTGATCGGCTTTGCCAGCCGTCTCCGGGAACAACTCGAGAAGACGAAGGACGTACCCGGCGCATCGGCCGTTACCGACGCCGCGGGGCAATCCGGTTTGAGTGGGTGGTGGAACCTATAAGCGATGCCGTTCGGCATTCAGTCATTTGGAGAGCCCATGTCGAACCGTTGCTCAGCATCGCTTTCCGTGGTGGCTGTGGTGTTTTGGTTGGCGCATTCGGCCGCCGGAGAACCCGTAGGCGCGGGGATTGCTCCGTGGAATAGACAAATACAAGAGGCGGTCCGCACCGCTGACCTACCGGCGGTGGGCGAAGCACTTAAGCAGACCCGTTCGCGAAGCCAAGAGCTGGCCGTCGCCACTTACCTCATCACAGCCTTATCCGACGATAAGGCCTCGGTCCGCCAAGCCGCCGCATTCACGCTCGGGGAGCTTCGGCCGGGCAGAGCCGATACAATCGCTGCGCTGACGCGCGGCTTGGCGGACGGCGATCGGGACGTCCGTCGGCTGTCGGCCCGCGCGCTGGCCGCACATGGACCCGATGCCCGCCCCGCGGTCCGCGAGTTGCTAAACCTGCTGGCGGACGAGGTCGCGGCGGTCCGGGCTCAGGCCGCGGTCGCTATTGCCGCCGCTCGGCCGCCGGTGTCCGACGAGATTGTCGGAGCGCTGATCGTGACGGTGGGCGACACGGACGACGCCGCGTCCGAGGCGGCCGCCCGGGCCCTGGGGACATTCAGAACGGCCGGTCGCCGCGCCGTCCCAGCCCTTCTGGACCGGTTCGCCGCCGAGAGTTCCTCGGTCCGCTCGGCGGCGGGGGAGGCGATCGTCCGCGTCGGAGCTGAAGCCATCCCGGACCTAATTCGCCTCATTCGCACCGGGTCGGGCGACGGGCGGCGGCAGGCATTGGCTACCCTCGCGGCCTTCGGTCAAGAGGGGCGGGCGGCGGAGGCGGACGTGGCTCGCCTTGTTGACAGCTCTGACCAGGCTACTCGGCTGGAGGCCGCGCTGGCGTTGGCGGTAATCGCGCCGGAGTCGGACGCCGGCCTGAGTCACCTGGTGGCCGCTCTCGACACTCCCTCTTCCGACGATTCTGAGCGAGTCCGCATCGCGATCCGGCGGCGTGGCGCAAAGGCCGTGCCGGGTCTGGTGTCGGCCTACCGGTCTGGCCCACCATCAGCGCGCCCGCGGACAGCCGCCGCCCTCGCCTTGTTGGGAAAGAGCGCAGTCCGGCCACTTTGCGATCTGCTGCGGACCGACGGCTCCCCCGACTCGCGGGCGCAGATTATTTCCTTACTGACCGGCTTGTCGATCGGCGACGATTCGGCGGACGAGGACGTGTTGGGCTGCTTGAACGATCCGGCCCAGTTGGTCCAGGTGGCGGCGGTTGCCTTCTTCAATAAACGTCGCCGCGCAGACGCTCGCCTGGTACCGGCGGTACTGGACCTCCTGCGATCGCCCGACCAAATCGTTCGCAGGACCGCAGCGGAAGCCCTGCCGTTGCTGGAGTCGAAGGCCGCTGCAGTCAGCGGGCTGCTGGCAGCCCTCCTCCGGGATCAGGATTCCTACGTTTCACAGTACGCGGCAAGGTTTATCGGCCAGACCGGCTTCGGTGACGAGGCAGTCCGCGAAAGACTCTTGGATTTCTTGGCAAAGTCCCCGACCTCGGAACACGTTCACGCGGCCATACTAGCTATGGGCCCATCGGTCTGTCCGGGCCTCATCGACCTGACAATCCACCCGCGACCCGAGGTTCGGGCGCGGGCAGCCGACTTGTTGTCGCGCACGAGCGTGGACCCTGTAGTCGCCGCGGGTGCGGTCTCACGAACCCTCCAATCGCTCGACGACGCCGGGCTGTCGTGGCCAGCGGAGCCCCTACGGTTAACGACCGCCGCGGCCGCCCGAGTCGGGCAAGCAACCCTGCCGGCAGTCGACCGATTGCTGGGATCGACGCGACCCAGTCTGCGCCTCCTTGCGGCGGAAGTCCTTGCCCAATTGCCCGCCACCAATCCTGCGGTGGCAGAACGACGCCTCCGGGCTACTCGGGACCTGGATCCTACCGTCCGCCAGGTTGCGATCGCGGCATGCGCGCCATTGGATCAGGATGATCAGTATAGGCGGTCGGTGGAAGAGGTATGCCGATCAGGGCTGCGGGACTCCGACTTGAGAGTTCGCAACGCCGTCCGCACTGTCTTACGGGCTTCGCCGCGGTTGGCACGCGGTCTCGTGCCGACGCTGGTCCGGTGGGTGAACGAGGGCACGAAATCGGAGCGCTCCGCCGCTCTGTCCGTCCTTGACAGTGTTGGCTCCGAAGGCACTCCTGCGGTCACGTCCCTACTGCCGTTGCTGGAAGATCCGAACGCGCGGCATCAGGCGAGTGCAGCCTTGACCGCGGTCGGCTCGCACCTTAGGCCCGCCGTCCCCGAACTTCTGAAGCTCCTCACCCGTGGGGACGCGGCCGTCCGATCGACGGCCGTCGACCTCTTGGTCGCGTCCGGGAGCGACGACGACAGCGTCGGCGAGTCGATCGCGCGTCTTTTCGAAGACCCGGACTTCGGCGTGCGTAACTCCGTTGACCGCGCCCTGAGGCAAACCAGAAATCCCCGCGTGGTGCCGTTGCTCGCGCGTCACCTGTCCGCCCCTGTGAGAGACACCAAGGCTCGAGCCATCCGGTTACTGGGCGCTGCACGGGCGAGGCGAGAGGACGCACTTTCGGCCTTGTTGAATTGCACCGACAGCGACCTCGCCGGGGAAGTCACGTTCGCGTTGGCAGAAGCGTACAAGGACGCCCCAGATGCCGCTCCCGCTGCGGTCCGGAGCCGTTGTGACACACAGGCCGGGGAGTTCGTCCGTCGCCTCAACGCGACGAACGATGACCTCCGCCGACGAGGCATCCTGGAGTCCTTGTTGCAGCTCGGCAAACTCGGTGCGTCGGCCGTGCCGGACGTCACTCGGTTCGTCGAGGTGGGGAACGATCAGTTCCACCGGCAGGGAGCCGGGGCGATGCAGACGATGTCTGAGAGATTGGATGAGGCGCTGATGCCTGCAGCCGATCGAAGGCGGAGAGCAGAATCCCGAAGATTGTGGCAAGTCTCCATCCGCACCCTGGGGCAGATCGGCAGGCCGGTGCCCGACACGGTTAGGGTACTGAGGGTCGCCCTCGTCGATGACAACGACTCGGTCAGGGCGATGGCCTCAGGGGCGCTCGCGGAGCTCGGCCCTGGTGTGGTTGATCAGCTGCGCGGCGGCTTTGAAGACACCAGCGTAGGCGTGCGCCGGGCTCACCTGAAGGCGTTGCGGGACATGGGGGAGATGGCCCGGCCCGCAATCCCGGACATACGGACGGCCGCTTCGGACGTCGACCCGACGGTGCGAATCTTGGCCGTTGACCTTCTCTGGGCGCTCGGCGAGCGGGATGAACATTTGGTGATGGGCTTGGCCCTGGCGTTCCCGACACCGGGCTGGACGGCGGACTCGGTCCTGCGGTCGCTGGTTCTCGAGATGGGAGAAGCCGCCGTCCCGCTTTTCACCCACACCCTGGGAGAAGCGGACCCCTATGCTCGGTGGGGTGCGGTCACACTTTTGGAACAGCTAGACCGGCCGGTTCCAGGGCTCGCCGCCGTCCTCCTCGCCAAACTCTCAGGTAGGGATCCCGACGTTACCCGGGCCCAGTTGGCTGCCCTCCGTGCCCTCAAGGCGGAATGCCCGGCGTCCTTGCTCGATCGGCTCGCTGGCGGGTCGCTCGACGACCGCCGGCTCGCAGCAAGCCTGCCTCTCGAACTCGCACAGGAGAAACCAGTCCAATCGGCAGACTGGAAGCCCCTCTTGAGATCCGAGGATGAAGTCGTGAGGAACCGGGCCGCGGGAGCGCTTGTCGCAACAGGGTCCCGTGACCCCGAAATCGAGGAGATCGTCGTTTCCGCGGTCCGCGCCTATACTAAAGGCGAGCGGGGGGGCGCGGCCGGCGCGCTGGCGGGCCAGCTTTCGTTACTCGCAGTCCCTACCTGCCGTGTTCTGCTGAACGACCCTTCTCCGTCGGTTCGAAGCGCGGCTGTAGATCTGCTGGGAAGGTACGGCCCGCTGGTAGTGGCCGAGTCCTCCTTGGTAAAGAGGCTTTGGTCTGACCCGGACCAAGTTGTCCGCGGGCGGGCCGCCTGTGCCTCGGTCGCGATCGGTTGTGACCACCTAGCAGTAATGCCAATCCTGCTCGAAGGCTTAAACTCGGGAGACCCGTTCACCCGGTTCCGGTGTGCCGGCACCCTTGGACAACTGGCTTCGGCAGGTGGCCACCTGCCGCCAGAGATCCTTGCCAAGGGCTTGGGACGGGGCATGACCAACCCCGACCCGTCGGTCCGCGTTGCCCTGGTTCGAGGCTTCGCGTCGATGGGGATCCGGGCCTACCCGAACGGGTCAGAAGTCGTGATCGCGACCTTAGACGTCAACCCGGACGTACGGAGGGAGGCCGGATTGGTGGTCAGCACTCTCCGATCGAGCCGGTGGGACCTCGCCCGGCTCTACGCCCCGGCCGTCGGCCGCTTACTCGCGGCCCCCACACGGCCGACGATCATCCCGCTCGCAGCGGCGCTCGACAACACTGACACGGACGTACGTGCGAGTGCACTGCAACTGCTGGCGGTCGACCCGGCTGCGGCGGCGCCGCACCGCGAGACGCTGATGCGCCTTATGGAGGAGAAACACTACCTGCTTCCGGGTTTGGCCGAACGCGGCCTCGCCGCCGCTGGGCGGATCGACCGCGAGACGGTCGTGCAGCTCACCAAGGCGCTCGGCGGGAACCCGCCCGCCCAGCGGACTGTGGCGTTACTGCGAGTCCTCGGAGAAATCGGGCCAGCGCCCGGGCAATCCGTCGGCATAGTGGCTGCGCAACTGAAATCGACGGCCCCGGGGGTCAAGTGGGCTGGTTTCTATGCACTCCTGAAGATCTCGCCAGGTGGACCCGAGGCTCAGGCGGCCGTACGGGTGGCTCTGGCTGGTGAGGGGTCAGAATACCTGAGCCTCTTGCCGGATTATTTCGCGGCCTTGGGGCCCGCCGGGACCGATTGGTCGGCGGAACTCGAGCGTGGCCTGGCGCACCAGAATCGCGAGGTTCGGAGGGCCGCCGCCCGGTCGATCGGGACCTTGCCCAGGGTTCCCGCAGTCACCCTGGAACGGCTAACTCGCTTAGCCGGTAACGACCCGGACTTGTCGGACGCGGCCCTACGCTCGGTGGGCGAGCTCGTGCAGAAGGGCGCGGAACTCGGGAACGACGCGGCTGAGATCTTGAAGCTCACGCGCTCGAAGTCCGCGGTGATCCGGGCGGCGGCTGAATCTCTGGCGCGATCAACGCCGGCCCCCTTCGGTCCCCTGTTGGCTACCCATCTGCCGGCCTGGACGACCATGCCGGCGGCCGAACGGAGACTGTTACTTCCACTCTTTGCCCACGTCGGCCCGAGCGCGCCGAAAGTTGCCGAGGCCCTCGTCGATGGCCTCAAGCGAGATCCGGCGGATCTACGACACGACACGTTCGACGCCCTCCGCCGTCTAGGACCGGCGGCTGGGGCACAGGCACCTCGCCTCCTTAAGCTGGCGGACGGGTGGGGCCGAACAGGTGTCCTGTACGACATCCTCGACGTCATTATTGCGGCGGGCCCGGCCGCCGAGGAGGTAGCCCCCCGCCTTCGCGAGCTCCTTGAGAAGGAACTCGACGACCGTTTGCGGGCCCACTGCCTTCGGGCGGCGTGCGCGGTAGTCGCCCCGGACAAGTCCGTGGAGCTCATCATCCAGGCAATGGACGATAAGTCCGCGGACATTCGGCGGGTTGCCGCGGCCCTCGCCGCCCAGATAGGACCGGCGGCCGCAAAGGCCGTCCCGAAGCTGAAGGCCCGGCTGGCGGACGACAACCCGGCGGTGCGTAGCCAGGCTCTGCACACACTCGTAATCGTCGACCCTGCTGGGTACGTCGGGGCGGCGAACGGTGCCTTAGTCGACCGCGACCCTCCGTTAGATCTCGCTTTGCCCGGGATCATTGATGCCCTAGGTTCCGTTGCACCGTCGTCCGATCTGGCCGCCAACCTGCTCATGCGTTATCTCGAAAACTCGCGATTCGGCTGGGGGCCGAACCAAGTCCGCACCCTCCAGCACCTCGCGGGGGCGAAACAGAACCCGCTTGCCGTACGGTGCCTGGAAACTGCGATCGGCGGTCGTATCGACTGGAAAGATCGATTGGCGGGGATCACGGCCTTCCACGGGATTCGCCCGCTCCCGCCCGAGATCGAGGTCGCAGTCCGTGAACGGCTGTCAGACGAGTCCGCCCCGGTTCGAGAACTGGCTTCGGAACTCGTCGGACGACCCGGCCCTGTACCCAAGTGACCTCGGCGGCCCGAGTGCTCACACAGGTGAAGATCGGAGTGGGGCCTCGCCACTGAGTGAACGCTTTTGGGAGGTAGCGCGATGCGTTCGACACGCGGCGTTCTGTTGACGGTTGCGGTCGTCTGCTTGGTGTCGGTGTCCACCACCCGGGGACAGTTTGAAAAACAGGGTGTGTGTGAGATGCTGGCGCGAAAAGTAAACCAGAAGGTGGGGAAGGGGGTAGGAGGCCAGCTCGGAACGATCCGCGAAGCCCACGCGCCGCCGCTACAGGACCGATTGGAGGCTGACTACGAGGAACGCGGGGTAAAGGCCTTCCTGTGGCCGGACGGCGAGTTTCCGCCGGACAAGGCCAGCTTCGCCCGATACCTGAGTGTCGCAAGCCCCGACCGGCTGGCCCGGTTGCGTGACCGGGCGCAGTTGACGATCAAGCATACGGAATCGGCCGACCCATCAGAGCGGGCCGCCGTCAGTGAAGCCGATGGGGAAGTCATCCGGACTCAGGGTGCGGCTCGCCTCAGGCTGTACGGCGACCTGTTGCTCGCCGAAGCCCTTCTGCAGGGCGGGCGGCTCACTGAGGCTGCCAAAGTCGCCGCCGAGGCCCGGGCTCGAGGCGACCTTGGCTCGCTGCCCCGAACAGGTCCCGACACTAGCAAGGGCGGCCCGCTGACCACTGAGGAGTTGGCCTGCCGGTTGGCCGCGGTGGAAGTCCAAGCCGGGCTTGACAATCTGCCGCGTGAGCCGAAAGACGTGTTGACCCTCCTGGGGCAGACCCTCGACCAAGCCGATGCTGTGTTGCCGTTCCTTGCGCGCCCGGACGGGGTGAAGAGTCTGCTCGAGGCGGTCGGACGCATCGAGTTAGATTCTCTCGTCCCACCCGGCGCCGCCGCTTGGCAGCAAACCGAGGCGCTCGGGAAGCTCGGGCCGCTCATCGGTCTGGCGCGCGAGGAGGGAGGGGTGACCCTCTTCCTGCAGCGGGAGCAGCTCCACGGACTTCAGGTTACGCGGCGCGGCAAATTGACCATCCTGACCGGGGAAGATACGTACACCCATTTCCGACGTCTAGTCGCAGCCGAGATGGAGCGGTCTAAAGATCGGCCGATGACTCTGTTCAACGTCAGCCGACGGTGGGGCGAAACGGTAGTGACCCTGGCCGGGAATCGGGAAGACATTGTCCTGCGGAAGGAAGATGAAGAGAAGATCGTCCGGGGCGAGCCGCTCCCCGCTGACCACCCTCTGACCTTGGCCGTCGAGGCCTCGCGAGAGAAGCCGTTGGTCCTGTTCTCGAACCCACTTATGCGGCGAGACGGGGCGGCGCTCCGTGAGGCGGATGTCTTCGCTTTCGCCCTGCAGAGGTGCTACCCGGAGGTGCCGATTTTCCGTGACCCTCCTTCGGATAACACGGCCCGACGGGCTGCCGAGGTCAGGGACTTGGAACTGTCCGCGCCATCCGACTTGGCCGCTGTGATTCCGAAGGAATCTTTCGATGACCCCGCCCGGTTTTCCGCCCCCAGGGATGGCAAACTCATCCAAAACATCGAAGACGATCTCGCCGAGGCGGGTGTTAGGATCAGCCGCTTCGACCCGACCATTGGCGGGTGGGACGGTGGGACGGAAAAGGCTCTTCTCGTCATTACTGGACACATCGACGAGAGGCTCGTCAAGTACGTACACGCTCTTGGTGAGGCGGGGGCCTTCAAGGACAAACTCGTCGTCCTGACCACCTGCCAGCTCGACGAGTCGGGACGGCCGGGGACCACCCGCCAGTTGATCGGCGAGATCAGTGAGCGGTACGGGGCGCGAGGCGTCTTCGGTTACGAAGGGATCATCCGGGTCAACCAACTCGAGCCGTTTTTCCTCGAGCTGGCGGAGCGGATAAAGGCCGTCCGCAGGGACGGTAAGGGCGTCAACTTCGACCGACTCTTCCGCTCGACGCTCAGGAAATTCGGGCTGAACGGTGTCTGGACCATTTGCCGTGCCGCGGCCGACCCGCGCCGCGACCGGTTCACGAGCTAACAGGGAGCTACGATGCGAGAGTTGCTTGTCAACCTGTCCCCGTCCTCCGAGCTTGAGGAGGACGTGGCATTCGGCGAGGCGCCGGAAGAACTCGGGTTCGCGGCGGTGGTGAACGACCAGCCTATCGCGCACTCGATCCAACGAATTTTCGAGACCCTGGGCCACGCATTGCCGCCCGACCTCAGTGTGTATCAGAGGTTTAATCTGTGGCTTGTCCCCCACACCGCCAAAGTCGTGCGCCGGTCGGGATCCGCGATCGTGGGCCGGGTCGGGATCCTAGTGGAGTACGACACGGGCGGGAAGACGTGCAGCGTCCAGACCCTCTTGCCGGCGCCTGTGTTCGTAGAAACGCTTCGCGCCTCGGGCGAGTTCGGGCTCAAGGGGACGTTCTCGGCGTTCGGCGAAGCCTCCCAAGCTGTTGACCTGTCAGTCCCAGCCGCAGGGGCCTTGGCCTTCGCCGGGCTCGCCCTCCGGCCCGGCGTGCGGGTCGGTGTGGAGGGCGAGGGCAAGCTGCAAGGCAATTTGAGCGTGGGCGTCCAGTTCGAAGCCCGGGTGCTGACGCCATACATCTCGGCGTCGGGGCTCCGGAGTTCGAAGCCGGAGTGGTCGTTCGAGCGGCACAACGAACCGCTCTTCAACCGCGACATTGAGACTTGGGCGGTAATCGCCCTGCCCCGCCGGGTTAGTGCCCTCCGCTACAAACTCAAGGTGACTCTTGGGATCAACCCTTCCTGGATACGGCCGATCAAGTATCGTGAGTCCGAGTGGGTCGAGGTCGAGTGCAAGCTCGACGCATAGGACCGGCTTTCAGTCGATGGAGCCGGCTGCTATGTATCGCGATGCCAGTCTGTGACATGGGGGGCGCATGTCGTCATGGGGAGGCGACAAGGCTCTGATGACGTGACAGGCAAATGCTCGACATCTGTTTAGCTGCAAGTAAAGACGTTGCGCGTCGGTCCGACACACCTCGGGTGATGTGACCGATGCGTCCAACGCGCCGGCAAATAGCCTGGTGATCGACCTACTCGAAGAACCACCTACAGGGCGCCCTCCACCTTGGTAGCCTGTGCTTTGACCGCGAGACGCTGGATGGCTCGTCCGGAAATCACGTCAGCCCGTTTCTCCTTGCTTACAGTGAGCAGGTGGCCGCTACGCTCGACCGCCAAAAGTACCTCCACGTTGTAGTCGGAGACCACCGGAAACGGAAAGTACCAGTGGGTTTGTGTATGGGAGAAAGATACGGGCGACTAGCGGTTGAATATCGCTCAGTCTGCAGCTTCGGGAGCAGGAGTTGCCGGAACGTCTGCGAAATACTGGTCCGCTAACAAGCGGTGCTTTTTGATGCTTTCCGCATCATATCCGATCTCCGCCGCCCGCGGCTCGCACCATGCAAAGTAATCACGTAACGCGACGCGAAGCTGAGGCGCCAGATCGGGCCATTTATCGTCTGCCGGTGTTGCAAACCACCGCCACCATGTCGCTCGGATCGGCCGACGCACTTCCGGCGCGAAGGCTCTCGCCGACTCATGCACGTAGATGGAAAAAGGGGGTGCTAATCGCTCCGTGAGATATGCCTGAATCATCGGCAGGCCGACCAAAATAGAATCCCGATACCTGGGATGATTATGAAGAACGGCGCTCGCACCCTCGGGCAACTGAAATCCGTGAACCACGGGACCGCACGCCAGCGCACCCCTGACCAGGAAGCGATGCCTCATTTCGGCGGTTTCGACGAACTCTCTCGCCAAACAACCGAACACTCGCCGCAGAAACCTGAAAAGCGCTGGCTGGTCGTTGGTGACGAAGTAAACTCCATCCATAACCGGATAGAGATAAATGTTTTCTCGTTGATGGTTCAGAAGAGCGTCCACAGACTCAAGCACAGCTATATGAAGCTTAAAAACGAAATTCGCGGCGACATCCATCGAGCGGCCCATCGCCGACTGGATGCCCATCGCATCAATCCAGCCGACATATTGGCTCGGCGAAATCGGCAATCCTGCCGCGTAAAAAGTGGGGCGAGCGGGAAGAGGTTGGGGAGGCATGAGCAGTCCTCAGTATCCAACTGGCAGACCATTTCACTTCATCGCGGGGAGCGTTCTCAACGTCCACGAATAGGACCACGGTTGCCAGAGAGTGACGCGCCCCCATTTCTCGGGATCGGGCGCCGCCAACAGGCCAAGCTTGCGGCCTGCCAGATCTTCCGCAGGGACCTCGATGAGGCGCTTCGATCCGAGCTTGAGGCCGGATTCATCGGCGAACAGCTCTTGGTTCCGGCGAATCTGGAGAAGATCCGCTTCTGGGTCAGCTTCTGGCCGCACTTCTGCGTCAAGATCCACCCAAACGGACCCTTCCTTGTCGACACGGAACGCCTCTGCGGCGATCCAGCCGCCCGGCGCCCCGTCTTGTAATTTCCTAACCTTCATCGGAGAATCCTCCAAATCAAAGCCTTCAACCATTCTATTCGCCAGCTTACACGCGGTCCAGACGGCCCGAATCCCAGGAGTTCCAACGACATGAGCCGCAAACTCACCATCGGCAGCACTTCAGCAGCGCAATTGCGGCACCCAACAAATCGCCTCGGCGAACGTCTATGCTTACCGCGTTTGGATCGGCACGGACGAATGGCTTACCGCTGGAGTTGTGCGGCCCAGCGAGTCACCTTTCTTTCCTCTTGCGCGCGTCGGTCCGACACACCGACGCAGTACCGAACTCTGCCAGACCAGTTCGGGTGTCGGGCCTCGAATGCGTCTTCCGCGTACACGTTTCTGTCGTTCCCCCAGTCTGATCACGATTTGCGAGGCGATTCAGCCACCGGGTATCAGCAAAGTTGCTCAAAACTCGCCGAATCCGGATCCATTATCTTGACCGCTCACACAGCCAAGGAAGAGCTCCGACGATGGGACGCCCAAGAAGAAAATCCTGACCGTCACTGATTTTGGGGGGCTGGACGTCGGTATCCCCCAAGCGATGCGGAGATCAATAGATTTTGCAGCCAACAGTCATGGTATCGGTGCTGGTTAAGTCGTTCGGCGGGGCACCG
>Ga0074046_10002391_pt1 | contig 16290 bp, 13 predicted proteins | sample BogForMeECP23OM3_FD_94441 | JGI IMG/M metagenome (GOLD analysis project Ga0074046, IMG submission 94441) | Bog forest soil microbial communities from Calvert Island, British Columbia, Canada - Bog Forest MetaG ECP23OM3 | ecosystem: Environmental > Terrestrial > Soil > Wetlands ...
ACATCGACGCGATGGTCGATGAAGTGTTTGATCGCCTGGATCAGCCCCATTTCCTTCGGCTGCCCGTTGACCACGGCCAGCAGAATCATGCTGAAGCCTTCCTGCATCGAGGTGTGCTTGAAAAGCTGGTTGAGCACGATCTGCGGTTCGGCTCCGCGCTTGAGTTCGATCACGATGCGCATGCCATCGCGATCGCTCTCGTCGCGAATGTCGGAAATGTCGTCGATGGTTTTCTGATTGACGAGGTCGGCAATGCGCTCGATGAGGCGCGCCTTGTTTATCTGGTAAGGAATCTCGGTAACGATGATTGCCTGCTTTTCCTTGGTGACGTTCTCGATGGCGGCGCGGGCGCGCATCATGAAACGGCCGCGGCCCGTGCGGTACGCCTCGAAGATTCCAGCGCGGCCGTGAATGATGGCCGCCGTCGGAAAGTCCGGTCCCTGCACGAACTTGAGAATTTCCGGCAACTGCGCGCTGGGATTATTCACCAGCGTGATGGTGGCATCGACAATCTCGGTCAGGTTGTGCGGCGGAATCTTGGTGGCCATGCCAACGGCAATACCGTCCGACCCATTGACGAGCAGGTTGGGGAAACGCGCGGGCAGAACCGCGGGCTGCGTTTCCGTGCCGTCGTAGTTCGGATAAAAGTCGACTGCTTCCTTGTCGAGGTCTTCCAGCAGCGCGGTAGAAACGCGAGTCAAACGAGCTTCGGTGTAACGATCGGCCGCGGGAGGATCGCCATCGACCGAGCCAAAGTTGCCTTGTCCATCGACTAGCGGAGCGCGCATGGCAAACGGCTGCGCCAGGCGCACCAACGCGTCGTAGACAGCGAGGTTCCCGTGCGGATGGTACTTGCCCATCACTTCGCCAACGATGCGGGCGCACTTGCGCGTGGCCCGTCCCGGAGCCAGGCCCATCTGCTGCATCGTGTAAAGAATGCGGCGATGCACCGGCTTCAGTCCGTCGCGAACGTCGGGCAGCGCGCGGCCGATGATCACCGACAGTGAATAGTCGAGATACGACCGCTTCATCTCCTCTTCAATGTTGACGGGCTGCATATTGAGGGCGCCCGGACCTTGTCCGTCGCCGCCGGGAGGAGGAGTTAGTGGAAGTTCGGGATTCTGATCGTCAGCCATGAAAGTCAGTTCTCGGTTCTCAGTCGTCAGTTCTCAGTAAAAGCCTGTGCGGGCTTGTGTGGGGACGGGCGCCTCGCCCGCCCAAGCGGAGCAAAGCTCCGCCCGCTTTGTCCCGCCACAAAACTCGCTAAGTTCTTGCATCTACAGGTGCTTATCTGGTCGGATTTACCCAAGAATTATACCACGTTCGAGGCCTCCAAGGGGTGGGCGAACGTTGGCTTTTCAGGCTCTCCTCAAGGTCAGCAGCGTGATCTCCGGCGGGACACCAATCCGCACCGGGAAGCCCAGGGTCCCGAGGCCCCGGTTCACATAGAGCGCAGCTTTCTGCGTGCCGCCGCCGTTCATCAGCAGGTGATAAAGTCCGGCGACGAACGGCGAGATCAGCCGAGCCGGGCTGATGCTGTGATCCACAATCTCAAACTTTACCTGGCCGCCGTGGGTGTGTCCGGCGAGGCTGAGCTCGATCCCCAGCTCGGCGGCGCGGTGGAACGAATTCGGATTGTGCGAGAGCAGAACGTTCGGCATATCGCGGCGAATCAGGTGCTCGATCTCGTGCAACATTGGTCCAGTCGGCTCGCCGCTGGTCATGTGGTCGCGCTGGTAATCGACGCCCAACAGATTGAAGCGCCCTCCATTGTGCTCGACGACCGCGTTCGAAGCGCGTAACAGCCGCATCCCCTTTTCGCGGAAGAGGCGCTCCGCATCATCTTCCACTCCCGCATAAATTTCGTGGTTGCCGTTGCATCCCCAGACGCCCAGGGGAGCGCGCAGCCGGCTCAACTCGGTAATGCAGGTGTCCAGCGGATCGCCTTCGCTGCTGATAAAGTCTCCCGTAACAAAAGAAATGTCGGGCCGCAGATCGTTAGCCATGGCAACGGCGCGCGCAATCTCTCGTGGCGGCATGTAGTCGCCAATGTGGATGTCGCTAAGCTGAGCTATGCGCAGGCCATCCAGTTCCGGAGGGAGATTGGCAACCGGAACGTCGACGCGTTCGATCGTAAAGCGCAAGCGCCCAGTGGCAAATCCATAGGTGGCGGCGAGAAATGGAAACCCTCCAGCGAGAACAGCCGCATATTGAAAAAATGTCCGCCGCGATGAACTGAACCCACCCCCAACCGCTCCAGAATGAAGCCGAGCCGCGAGGTTGGTGGCCCACTCGATCGCTCCCACCGATTCGACCGCCAGGAACCCAAAGAAGGAGGTGACCATCCACAAGCGGGCAACTGTAGCGAGTGACTTGCCGATCTTCAAGCTACCCAAGCTGAGCCGCGAGATGCCATGGCCCAGCAACGGATCGAGGAGCGTCGCGAGCAGCGCAGCAGCAAGCGCGATTAATAAGGCATGCAGCCCGAAACGCCAATTGGCATTCGAGAACGAGCCAATCCACGTCCACGCCCGCAGGAACCAGAATCGCTGGGCGGCATAGACAGCCAAGAGAAACAGGGCAAGGAAAAGAACTCGGCTAAGAATCAGGGGCAACACTCCAATGAGAATGAGAAGCTCAGGGAATTAGATGCATTGGCGCAGGGCTTCGATTTTCTTCTCGATGGCGGGGATGGACATGACTCAGGAATCATAGTGCGGAGAGGTGTGACAGCAGCGACCTCAAATGTTCAGAACGGGCTTGCTTTCCTGTTCCCGGCGCTTCGACTCGTCGCGGAGCACTTGCCTGACATTCATCACCACAACGCCAACAGTGATGAGAATCGCCCCAATCACGAGCATCAGCAGCGGGCCAACACCACCACGTTGGACGTAAAGAGATGTACCCCAGAATAGAAAAACACAGCCCACGGCTATCTGTAGCGCTGAATGAAGCATGCGGTTTCTCCTTGCATAGAGACGATACTGTCCTCGTATCGCAATGCAGCTAGTTTCTCTTCGCTTTCCGAATCCGTCCGCGACCGATCGCGGCGCGGCCCACGCTCGACGGAGGCTTGGGCATCCCATCCAGCAATTCCTTCAGCACAGTCGCGTTGTTATGCTCCACCATTCGCGACGCATACAGCAGCGTGACCGGCCGCTTGCCTTCTGAGAGGTGATGCAGCTTCTCCACCGCCGCGGAAGCTTCTTCGCTCACCAACTCTTTGAGATAGCGCCTCCGGAACATGCGCCACGCCTCGGGATTCGCATGGAACCACTGTCGCAGCTCATTCGACGGCGCCAAGTCGCGCAGCCAGAACTTGACTGCCGCGTCTTGTTTCGTCAGACCGCGCGGCCACAAACGATCCACTAGCACGCGCACTCCATCCGATGGAGAAGCAGCCTCGTAAACGCGTTTGACGACGACAGCCATCGCTTTCGTATTATCCTACGTCTGCGCCCGGTATTGCAGGTGACGCCGCAATCATTATGAACTTCTTGCAATGGACTTCTCCGTGTCTCCGTGTCTCCGTGGTGATTCTTGCGCTTCTGGCGCTAGCCGGATGCGATGTCGAGCGCCGCAAGTCCGATGCCGAACTCGGCCTCAATCCGCAACAAGCCGAAGGCCGAAGACTCTACGACAACTATTGCGACCGATGCCATGAACCCTACTCGTCCCGAGGTAAGAAGGGACCGAGCCTGAAAGGTGTCTTCAAGAAGCCGTACCTGTCGATGAGCGGATTACCTGCCAACGACGAGCGCATGGCCGACATCGTCAAGTATGGCCGCGCCAAGATGGACGGCTTCGGCCAGGTCATGACTGACCAGCAGATCAAAGATCTGCTCGCGTATCTGCACACGCTGTAGTTCGTGTAGCGCGGACACTCTTGTCCGCGCAAAATGTGGACCAACTCGGAACGGTTGCATCCAGAAAAAGGCGACGCGGACAAGAGTGTCCGCGCTACAGGAGTTCCGCTGTGGCATAATCGCCCCCAGTGTCCACCGCCAACAAATCGGCGCTATTTCAGAAGCTGCCTTCGACGGACGAACTTCTTCGCCAGCCCGACATGCAGGCGCTGGTCGAGCGCGAGGGCCATTCGGCTGTCGCCGACAGTGTCCGCGTCGTGCTCGCGCGCCTTCGCCAGGAAATCGCGGGTGAGGAGTTCAATGAGAAATCACTGGACCTAGCCCTCGGCGGTTTGTCCGCAGCCGTCGAACGCCAACTTCGCCAGGCGCTTGGTTACTCGCTTTTGCCGCTCGTCAATGCCACCGGCGTGATCCTCCACACCAATCTGGGACGCGCGCCGCTGGCTGCCGCTGCACTCGATCACGTCCGCGCCACCGCCGGCGCCTATTCCAATCTCGAATTCGATCTGGAAACGGGCGAGCGGGGCAAGCGCGACGTTCATGTTGACCGGCTGTTCCAAAAGCTGCTCAATGCGGATCGTGCTGGAGATCGTGTGGAGGCGGGGCTCGGCCCCGCCGTCTCGACCATCGTCGTCAACAACAACGCCGCCGCGGTTCTGCTCGCGTTGAACTCGCTGGCCGAGGGCGGCGAAGTCATCGTCTCGCGCGGAGAGCTGGTCGAAATCGGCGGCTCCTTCCGCATTCCCGACGTGATGTCGAAGTCGAGCGCCACGCTGCGCGAAGTTGGCACCACCAACCGCACCCGCATCTCCGATTACGAACGCGCCATCAACGACCGCACCCGCCTGCTGCTCCGCGTGCATCGTTCCAACTTCGAGATCACCGGCTTCACCGAGCAACCTGCGCTCGGCGAACTGGTTGCTCTGGCCCGTCGCCGCAATCTTCCGCTCATGGAAGACCTGGGCAGCGGCGCGCTGTTCGATCTGCGGTCGGTGGGAATCGACGGCGAGCCCGGAGTGCTCGACAGCTTGCGCGCCGGCGTCGACATCGTCACCTACAGTGGCGACAAGCTGCTCGGCGGTCCGCAGGCTGGATTGATCAGCGGCCGCGCCGACTTGGTCGCGCGCATGCGCTCGAACTCGCTGTTCCGCGCGTTGCGCGTGGACAAGCTCACCTATGCCGCGCTCGAAGCCACGCTGCTTGCCTATGTCAAGCGCGACCACGACGCCGTGCCTGTGCTGCGCATGATGCACCTGTCGAAAGACGAGATCGCACGCCGCGCTGAAAAAATCGTTTCCGAAGTTGAATCTGCTCAGGCAAAATCGGCTCGCCTCAAGCTGGAACTCCTCGACGGCGAATCCGTCGTCGGTGGCGGGGCCGCGCCCTCGGCGGTCTTGCCCACGCGCCTGATCGCGCTTACCCATGCCGATCTCAGCGCCGACGAACTCAGCGCCCGCCTGCGTGGCTCGACTCCGCCCATAATCGCTCGCGTCGAGGAAGGTTGCGTGCTGATCGACCTGCGCACGGTGTTTCCAGAGCAGGACAAAGTTCTAGTTAAGACGTTGAGTTCCCTATAGCGACTCCCAGAATTGCTGTGAGCACGGGCAGCTGCCGAGCTGTGCTCGGCTGGACGGGCGAGTCGCCCGTCCCCACACCCGCATTGCCAATTACAAATTACCAATTCACAATGTTTCTATGATTCTCGGAACTGGTATTGACATCGCCGAAGTTCCACGCATCCGCGAAAGCATTGAGCGCTTCGGCGACCGCTTTCTTCATCGAATTTTCACCGATGGCGAAATTAGCTACTGCGAGCAAAAAGCCACCCGCTTTGAAGGCTATGCCGCGCGCTTCGCTGCCAAGGAGGCCGGGATGAAGGCGCTGGGCACGGGATGGAGTCGCGGCGTGCGCTGGCGCGATATCGAAGTGGTGCGCCCGAAAGGGCAGCGTCCCTCTATTCAATTTCATGGCGAGGCAGCCGCCATCGCTGCCAAGCTCGGCACGAAAAACATTGCTCTCTCGCTCACCCACACCTCCGAGCATGCCCTGGCCCATGTCATTCTGGAGAATTAGCAATCGCGTAGGGGCGGACGCATTCGTCCGCCCCTACGTGATTTGGGGTGAGGCGGCCAACCTGCTGATTCAACATAACTTCTGTCGGCTCGCAACATGGGCATTAGTTCAGTGTTTACATGGACGGAACGTAATGGCGTCGGCTTAGCGGTTTTGGGCGAAAATAGTTATGCCCAAGAAAGGCAACGAAAATGAAACACTCCGTTCGCATGCTGGTATTCGGAATTTTGATGTTGGCGGTCTCGGTGATGTCGCTTTCGACAATATCGTCAGCGGGAATCGGGATCGGGATCTCGGTGCGGATCGGTCCGCCCGCGCTGCCGGTTTACGCGCAGCCTATCTGTCCTGGCCCGGGTTATCTGTGGACTCCGGGTTATTGGGCATGGAATGACGACGGCGGCTACTACTGGGTACCCGGCACATGGGTAGTTGCGCCCGTGGGCATGCTGTGGACTCCGGGCTACTGGGGCTGGGGCGGCGGCTTCTACGTTTGGCACGCTGGCTACTGGGGGCCGCATGTTGGCTTCTACGGCGGGATTAACTATGGCTTCGGATACGGCGGCGCAGGATACGGCGGCGGAGAATGGCGGGGCGGCAGGTTCTTCTATAACCGCTCGGTGACTAACGTGAACGTGACCAATGTGACGAACGTCTACAACCGCACCGTCATCGTGAACAACACGCGGAACGTCAGCTTCAACGGCCCCGGCGGTATCGAAGCGCGGCCGACTCCGCAAGAGGAAGCGTATGGGCGCGAACCGCATACTGCAGCCTTGGCGGTGCAGTCGCAACACGAACATGCGGCCAGCCAGAACCGGCAGCTGTTCGCATCCGAGAATCACGGGCGTCCGGCGATTGCGGCAACGGGCAGGGCGGGCGAGTTCAACGGACCTCACGTGCAAAGAGCCAGCGCGGCTGGAGAGCCCTATCACGCGCCGAAGATCTCGCCGCGGGAAGCGCGCGTGCAGTCGCCGGGCAATCGTGGGGGCAATCGCGGATTCAATGAGTCGCCCAGGAATGAGTCGCCCAGGAATGGCGGCAACTTCAACGACCGCGCCATGTCACGGCCGGAGAAGCGGGAAGCGGGGAACCGGGGACAGATGTCTCGCGACAACCCGCGCGCCTACCCGAACCAGGGCGCCAGACCTGACAGGCAGGAGCGGGGGCCTCAGCACCAGGAGAGGGCTGCTCCGAATCGAATGGAGAAGGCTGATCGGGCGCCGGCAAAAGCTGAACCGAAGCACGATGACCGCGAGCGTCGCTAAACTGGCGACGTAAACCGGCGATAGTCGCATCGAAAACAGGCTCTCACTCTCTCCGATGGGTCGAAGAGTGTGGGGGCCTTCGTTTTGGAGCAAACTTCGCTTTTTTCCCTGGACAGGAATCTCGAACGCTGAAAATCGGGTCCTGTTTGCTATGATGCTCCTGTCGTTTACTGACTAACTTGCCTAGCCAGAAGCAGCTGAAATGGTCGCAACTGCGCGTGGGACTCACCGTCCTGATAGCGAGCGTCACGCTTGCCGTCCTGATTTTCTTAATGAGCGGTACCGGCGGATGGTTCACCAGCAAGATCACGCTGCGCTCCTACTTCGATAATGCAGGCGGTCTGCGCGAAGGCGCGCCCGTGCGTTTAGCGGGCGTGGACATCGGAAACGTCACGACGGTCCGGATCGTGGACGGCAAGCCCACCACGCCAGTCGAAGTCACGATGAAGGTCAACACCAAGTACAGATTCAATCTGCGCAAAGATTCCGTGACGTTGTTGAGCACGGCTGGAGTCCTGGGCGAAACCTACGTAGACATTGATAGTTCGGCGGCCAAGGGTCCGGTGACAACCGACGGAGACACACTGGCGGCCCGCAGCCAGCCCGATATCCAGGATGTGGTGCGCGCCAGCCAGGGCACGCTGCAGAACATGGACGCGCTGCTCAAGCGCCTGGACCGCATCGTGGCCTTTGTCGAAAGCGGCCAGGGATCGATCGGCAAGGTTATTTACAGTCCGGCCTTGTATGACCAACTCAACGCGACGGTGATTGAATTCAAGGGATTGATGGATGACATCCAGAAAGGAAAGGGCTCGCTCGGTCCACTGCTCACCAGCGACGAGGCCTACAAGAAGGCGATTGCCGCCCTCGACAAGCTGAACGTAGTGGTTGACGACTTGCAACAAGGGAAAGGCACGGCCGGCAAACTGCTTAAAGATCAGGAGCTGTATAACAACCTGAACAAGACGGTTGCCAACGTTCGCCAGTTAACCGACGACATCAATGCCGGCAAGGGCGCGGTGGGCAAGATGACGCACGATCAGGAATTCGCCGCCAAGCTGCAGACGCTGGTGGATAACCTGGCGGCACTCTCCGATCGCCTGGAACAGGGCGAAGGCACGGCGGGAAAACTGTTTAAGGATCCCACGCTTTACAACAACAGCAACCAGGTGCTGGTGGAGACGCGGGCGCTGCTGCAGGCGATCCGCGAGAACCCCAAGAAATATCTGACGTTCCACGTGAAGATCTTCTGATGGGGCCGGATCAGTCGTCGGCCGTCGGCAAACACCAACCCCTGACTCAGTCTCTCCGGAACTCAGGACTGTGACCTACCGCGCCGCTACATCCGCCTGCTCATGCGCGTGATAACTAGAACGCACCAGCGGGCCCGACTCAACGTGTTTGAATCCAAATTTCAGCGCTTCTTCTTTCAGCGAGGCAAATTCCGCGGGTGTGTAGTAACGCGTCATCGGAAGATGATCTTTTGACGGACGCAGATACTGTCCAATCGTCAGAATATCGACGCCGCGCTCGCCCAAGTCGCGGAAGACTTCGATCAGTTCCTCCGTCTCTTCGCCGATGCCAACCATTACGCCGCTCTTGGTAACCGTCGAGGGGTCCCACTTCTTGGCATTGGCCAGCAGATCGAGCGTCCGCTTATAGCGCGCTCCCGAGCGCACCGTGCGATAGAGCCGCGGAACGGTCTCAGTGTTGTGGTTGAGCACGTTGGGCTTGGCTTCGAGCACGATGCGCAGCGGCGCTTCCAGACCCTGGAAGTCGGGAATCAGCACCTCGACCCGGCACTCCGGCACCAACTCGCGAATCTGCCGGATGGTTTCGGCAAAAATCTTCGCGCCGCCGACATTATCGTCGTCGCGGTTTACGCTCGTCACGACGGCATGACGCAAGCCAAGCGTGGCGACCGCTTCGGCCACGCGCCGCGGCTCGTCCCAATCAATCGCTTCCGGACGCCCCTTGGGCACCGCACAAAATCCGCAACGCCGGGTGCAGATATCGCCCAGCAGCATGAAGGTCGCGGTGTGATGATGCCAGCATTCTCCAATATTCGGACACTGCGCCGACTCGCACACCGTATGCAACGCAAGCCCACGCGCCAGCCTTTTCAGGTTGTGAAAGTTGTCGCCGACTGGAGCCTTCGCCTTAAGCCATGAGGGCTTGGGGCTGGGGACCCTGGGGCCAAGGTCGATCTGGACGAATTGGGAAGATGCGGACATGGCGAAAATTGATTTTATCAGTTTGACAGCCGCAAAATGCCGGTCACGCTTGATGCAGGAGTTGACTGAGCCGTTGCTTCACGTCCGGCCACTCCGCCGCCACGATCGAAAAGCGGGCTGAGTCGCGAGCAATGAAGTCGGCGGCCATCCGATGGGCGCGGAGAATCCCTTCGAACTTGCCGCCGATGCGTTCGATGGCCGCGCGAGAACGCTGGTTGCGAACGTCAGTGTGGAAGCAGACCCGGAGCATTTGCCAGGTTTCGAAGGCATGCGTCAGCATGAGCAGCTTAGCTTCGGTGTTTGCTGCAGTCCGGATTGCTGAGCGGGTCAGCCACGTGTAGCCAATCTCACAGGCGTCGGCGACATCACGGCCGTGCCGTGGATGGCCCTCCGGCCATGCCCATCGCTCCAGGTTAAAGAAGCGCGTAGAACCGATGACGACGCCGTTCTTTACGCGGACAGTAGCGAACGGCACGGCGATTCCTGCGTCTCGCCAAGCTAGAGCAGTGTCAACGTAGCTGATGGCTTCGGCCTTGCCCTGCGGGATGGGACTCCATTGGTAGAGCGAGCGATCCGCGGCCGCAGCGGCTGCCAAGCCGTCAACGTGACGGTGGTCAAGTGGTTCGAGACGAACATGCTTGCCCGACAAGACAAGACTTTGTGTTGCCATGGCCCAGTATGCAATGAGCCGGTGCGGCGCCGCAACGCAACTTGTTGGTTCGCCAAGTCGCGACACCGACCTGACTACCGGGAGTGCCAGGCTGCCGAGGCCGAACTTGTAGCAACCATTTTCTGGTCGCAGGATTCTGATTAATGGTACCCTTCCAGCGAGAAGTCTTAATTAAAGAGAAGCCACATGACGACGAGGCCTTTCCCCCCAACGGCTTTGTTCCTCCTGCTTTTCTGCGTGCCGTGGCTCGCCATGGCGCAGACCGCTTCCATTAGCGGGACGGTCACCGACACCACCGCCGCGGTTGTTCCGCAGGCAAAAGTCACAGCCCGCAACCTTGCCACCAACGCCTCGCGCAGCACCGCAACCGATGGATCCGGAAGCTACCGGATCCCAAGCCTGGTTCCAGGAACGTACGATGTGCTCGTCGAGCGGCAGGGCTTCAAAACCGTGGAATATTCTCGCGTGGAGCTTACCGTCGGTCAGGTTCAAAACCTCAGCCCGACGCTCGTCCCGAGCGCGACCCCCGAAACCATCACGGTCCACGGTGAACAGGTTGCGCCGCTCGATTTGGACGATGCCCAGGTCGGAAACCTGGTCAAGAGCCAGCAGATCGAGAATCTGCCCATGATTCTGCGCGATCCGTATCAACTGATTTTGCTTTCTCCGGGCGCGATTCAGGGCAACTCCATTTTGCAGGGCCTTTCAGTCAATGGTTCGCGGGAGCGCAACAACAACTTTCTGCTGGATGGCACCGATAATAACGACTCCGACATTCCCGGTCTGACGCTGCCGCAACCGGGACTCACTTCCCTGAACCCGGATTCGGTTCAGGAATTTCGCGTCATCACCAGCAATTTTCTTCCCGAGTTTGGCCGCAACACGGGCGCGGTGATTGACATCGTAAGCAAGCGCGGCACCAACGCTTTTCACTCCGACGTTTACTGGTTCGGGCGTTTCGACGCTCTGGGCGCGCGCGACTATTTCAACCATGAGACCGATGCGGCGGGACAGGTCGTGCCCAAGGATTCCTACTCCCGCAACACGTTTGGCGTCTCCGCCGGAGGGCCGCTGCTGCACGATAAGACTTTCTGGTTCGCGAACTACGACGGTGACCGATTCAATACCACCCTTACGAATACCAGTTTCGTGCCCTCCCATGACTTTAAAACCGGCAATTTCACGTTCAGCGGCCAGGGTGGCAATCCAGTGCAGATCGATCTCAGTAATCCCCAGATCAACATCTTTGGTTTGTCCGAGGATGCGACGATTAAGAAGATTCTGTCGCTCTATCCGGATCCGAACGGCGCACCCGTGGATGGCGCGCGCGGCCTGCTTTTCTATCCCAGTTCATCTCATTCCACCAGCGACAACGTGAGCGTCCGCGTGGACCACAACTTCTCGCAGAAAGAAACCCTGGCGGTGCGCTACACCTTCAATCGATACGTTGACCCCAATTTCGATCACACCGATTTTCTTCCCGGCCTGGGAGGAACCGGCACCTCGCAGCGGAGGCAGAATGCCACACTGCAACTGACCTCGGTCATCGATCCCAGACTGATCAATAACTTTCGCCTGGGTGCGAACCGCATCAATTTTCCGCTCACCTGCGAGGGGTTGAGCGTTCTCGACAGTCTCGGTCTGATGGATTCGTATGGCCGCGGGTTCGACGCTCCGTTGCCCGGAGTGGCTGGATTCGGTTGCCTGCTAATCGTGGATCGGGACGGTTCGAAGCGCTTCAGCGGCACCTACACGATCGGGGACGACGTGACCTGGGCGCGAGGCCGCCATACTTTCAAGTTCGGCGTCGAGACCCGCGATGCCTACTCCAACAGCACCAATGGGTTTTACGAGCGGCCCACGCTGGATTTCAATAATTACGCAAACTTCGGCAGCCAGCTCGGTACTGCCTTTGTGTCGGGCGACCCAACCGTAGACTCGAACCCCACGCTGCAGGACATGGTTTGGTGGTGGTTCGGTCAGGCAGGATCGGTGACCCAGGCGCAATTCTTCGACAAGGGCGGCAATCGTACCCCCGATGATCTCCGCGGATTCCGCCAGAAAGACTTCGGCGCCTTCGCCCAGGACACTTTCAAGATTCTTCCCAATCTCACGCTGAACTATGGACTCCGCTACCAGTTCAATGGCGTCCCCTACGAAGTGAACAATCTGCTTTCCACGCTTTTTGCCGACCCCAGCGGGCCGGCGCCGTTCACCTTCACGGTCGCCGGACAGAACGACCATGGCCTACCGCCTCTCTACAGCAACGACTGGCACGACTTTGAGCCGCGCGTCGGTATCGCATGGGATCCCTTCAAGGACGGCAAGACCTCGATTCGCGCGGGCTATGGCATTTTCCACGACCGCCTGTTCGGCCAATTGCTGGGACTCGCGCGCGGAAACCCGCCCTTCCAGCAGGTTTTCTTCGAGCCTTTCTTTGGCGTGGCGCCTTGTAATCCCCCGGCGACCGAAGAGTTTGGGTCGATCTGCATTGGAGCGCCCATTTCCGGCCTCTCTTCACCACCGTCGCTGCCCACCTCAACCGTTGTGAACCAGGGGGCGGGCGACCTGCCGTTCATTATCGATCCGCACCTGCGCATGCCTTACAGCCAGAGCTGGAATTTTGGAATTCAGCGCGACTTGCCCGGCAGCGTGACCATGGAATTGAACTACGTGGGATCGAAGGGAACCCGTCTGCTGCGTCTGGTGGATGGCAATCCGCCGCAGCCAGCCCTGGTTGCTCAGTTGCTGGCCGACGGTGTTCCCCCGCAGGCGCTGCAGTTCAATAATCTCTGGATTGGCGAGGAAGAGGGAATTCTGCCCTTCGATGCGGTCAACAATAACGCTTTTCTGCACGCGGAGGTATTCAACAACGCGACTTCGTCGGTCTATCACGCTTTCCAGGCGAACCTCACCAAGCGGATGTCGCAAGGCCTCACCTTCCAGGCGGCGTATACCTGGGCCCATGCCATTGATAACTCCTCCGACCCGCTGACGCCCTCAACCGGCAACCAGGGATTCCCGCGCAACTCCCTCGACCTCGGCGCCGAGCGCGGCAATGCCGATTTCGACGTGCGACAACGGCTGGTGATCAACTATTCCTGGGCGATTCCGCTGGGCCACGGGCATGACCACCTGGCCGAAGGTGCCGCGAGCACAATTTTCGGAGGTTGGAATGTCGCCGGGATTACGACATTTTCCAGTGGCCTTCCTTACGACATCTTCAGCGCGCTTGACACCGCTCATACCGGCCAGCAGCAACGCGCGGACTACATTCCGGGCGGTACTCCGCTGGCGGTCAGCAATCCGCGCACTCAGACCGGTCCGAACCTGGGCTTCTTCTCGGACCCCGCGTGGGGGAGCGCCGGCAACCTTGGCCGCAACCACTTCTACGGCCCCGGAGTGAACAGCTGGGACATGGTTCTGCAAAAGAGCGTGAGGCTTTCTGAACGCGCCAACCTGCAATTCCGGACGGAGAGCTACAACCTGTTCAATCGCGTTCAATTCAGCCAGCCCGACAATCTCATCTCCGACACAAATTCCTTTGGCCAGTCCAGTTCGCAGGTGAGGCGTCCGGACCTGACCACCGGCGCCCGGCAGATTCAGTTCGGGATCAAGCTGAGCTTCTAACCGAGAGCTTCGACGCCACGATGGCTTGGGGCTGGGAGCCCTACTTCAGATGGACCGCCGCCTCCGGCCGCTTTGGGTCGGCTGACTTGCCGTCTCGGTCGCGGCTTTTCACGGACTTAGGCATGGCGTACTTGGGCTTGATCGTGTGGCATCCGGCTTCGCAGAACACTCCGCCCACGGCCGATTCGGTCGCCGGCATGGGAGAATTCATGGCAATTTCCCGGTCAGCCTCTAACTGCCGTTCGACGCCGGCGATCAGCTGTTCGTTTTCCGCCGCCGTCAACCACTTCTTCTTGTGCACCAGATAATCTTCGAATCGCGCAATCGGGTCGCGCCGCTTCCAATACTCAAACAATGGCTTCGGAACATACTCCGCCGCGTCGTGGATGGCGTGGCCTTTCATGCGCATCATCTTCGCCTCGATCAGAGTCGGTCCTTCGCCGCGTCGTGCCCGCTCGCACGCTTCGTGGCAACCGTCATACACCTGGCAAGCGTCGGTGCCGTCGACGATCACGCCAGGGATTCCATAGGCAATGGCGCGCTCGGCCAGATCCTTGACTCGGGACTGCATGTCGACGGGCGTGGCGTATCCCCAAAGATTATTTTCGACAATCAGCACCAGACCTAGATTTTGCACCGCGGCAAAATTCAGTCCTTCATAAGTCACGCCGGTGGACTGGCCTCCGTCGCCGATGTAGGTCATGACGGCAATGTGCTTGCCTTGTAATCGCGCGCCCAGCGCCACGCCCGCCAGCACCGGAATCAAATCGCCGAGTGTCGAAATCGGGGCGACCACGTTGCGCGTTTTGATATCGCCGAGGTGCGACGAAGCGTCACGTCCGTGGGTTGGCGATCCGGACTTCGCCATGTACTGCATCATGATGTCGGCGGGCGTGAAGCCGCGCACTAGTAGAGCTCCCTGGTTGCGAATCATCGGGCCCAGCCACTCATCTTTATGCAGCGCGTACGCTGAAGCGCACGAGCATGCTTCCTGCCCCAGACCAAAGTAGACGGCGCCGACTACCTTCCCCTGCTTGTAGAGATTTTCCAGCGCGGTCTCCATGCGGCGGTTGAGCAGCATCCAGCGATAGATTTCGAGGCATTGTGCGCGGGTCAGGTACTTCGATTCTCGAATCGGAGGCACCGGCGCGGAGAGATCTCCGCTCGCCAATTCGTAGCGAAATTCATCTCCTACCCGCACCTGGCGCAGAGTAAAGCTAGGTTTTTCCAGCCGGTAATCGCGGATGGTGTAAGTGCGAAGATCGCGGTTGCCGGCGGTCTTAACCTTCTTCGAGGGCTCAGTCTGGTTCCTCGCCAGGCTCTTCTTTGTTCCGCCCTTATTGGCAACGCGCTTATGGGGCATGATCTTTCCGGGAACATGCTAGCGCAGAGATCGCGCCGGTGTCTTCAGGCGAGAAACAAATCGTCGTCGCCGTGCACGCGCCGCAAATCGTCCGGAGCTTTCATCGGCACGCCAACACTGTTCCCCAGCAGCGCGTCGAGCGTTTCGACCCACAGCATCTGGCTCGCAAAGACGCTGCCGAAGTTTCGCGACACCGACTGTGCTACCTCGTTAAAATCGAGTTCCCGCCCCAGTTCTTTCGCCATCGAGGTCACCGGCTTCGCCGTGATTCCGCAGGGCACGATCAGATTGAAGTAGCTGAGATCCGTATTCACATTCAAAGCGAAGCCATGCGAAGTGACCGAGCGCGAAATGTGCACGCCGAGAGCCGCAATCTTAGCTTCTGTGGTTGTGTGGTGGCGGGTCTCCGACCCGCAATCGGGCCGGAGGCCCGACACCACACGAGCAGATTCTGTCCACACGCCGGTAAGACCCGCCACGCGTTTAGTCTCGATGCCAAAATCGCCGCAGGTGCGGATCAGCACTTCCTCCAAGCGACGAATGTAATCGACTGCGCCGAGGGTTTTCTTCATGGCGGACTTTTCGCGGACAGGAGTGTCCGCGCTACACGAGTGCTGGCGCAGATCGAAGATGGGATAGCCGACTAGTTGTCCTGGCCCATGAAAGGTAACATCGCCGCCCCGATCGCACTCGAACACCTCGACCCCGCGCGCAGCGAGCACTTCAGTCGAAGCCAGCACGTTGGCAGCTTTAGCGTTGCGTCCTAGCGTGATGACGGGCGTATGCTCCAGCAGCAGCAGCACATCTCCGATCTGTCCGGCCTTGCGCAGATCCACCAGCTTCTGCTGCATCCGTAGCCCTTCCGCATAGTCGAGCACCCCGAGTTGGACAACAGAAATCATGCGTTAGCCAGCATTATAGGCTGCTATGGATACAAGCTTGCCAGTGGAGAGCCGGGGCGTCCCTGCCCCAGCCGCTCCACAACCCTGAAATCCTGGTGCGTACCCGCCGGTAACTTTTTTTATTCTCCCCTTGCGCAATGCCACTCGCTTTGGTATAAGAGATGGAGTCGAGGACAAGTGAACAAGTGTCTCTGAGCTTTCCGTTGAATCCTCGCGGTGGCTCGCGGCATCAAATTCAGTAAGCCTCCAATTGACCCCTTTCCGGGGTTCGCATTCGGGGACAAAGT
>Ga0074046_10002392_pt1 | contig 16289 bp, 14 predicted proteins | sample BogForMeECP23OM3_FD_94441 | JGI IMG/M metagenome (GOLD analysis project Ga0074046, IMG submission 94441) | Bog forest soil microbial communities from Calvert Island, British Columbia, Canada - Bog Forest MetaG ECP23OM3 | ecosystem: Environmental > Terrestrial > Soil > Wetlands ...
TCTGCGCGACGCGCTGCGCGGCCGCCTCTTCGGCGCGGGTGTCGAGCACGAAGGGCGCATCGCCCACGTAGTCGAACAGGGTCTCGAGGCGATCGTAGAGGAGCGGCAGCCAGTGCTCGAGGCCGATCGCTCGCCGGCCCTCGCTGACGGCGGCGTAGAGTTCGTCATCCGGCGTGGGGGCGCCGAATTCCTTCGCGTAGAGCTGGCGGAAGCGCTTGATCGACTCGGTCGTCAGCCGCGCCTCGCTCATCGGCACGAGGTCGAGCGAGCGGAGCTGGCCGACGCTGCGCTGGGTCTCCGGATCGAAGGCGCGGATCGATTCCAGCGTGTCGCCGAAGAAGTCGAGCCTTATCGGGTTCGGCGCGCCCGGCGGAAAAAGATCGAGGATGCCGCCGCGCGAGGCGTAGTCGCCCACCTCGCGCACCGTGCTCGCGCGGGCGTAGCCGTTGGTTTCCAGCCAAAGCGCCAGGTCCTCCATGCGGACGCTGTTTCCTGGCGCGGCCGAGAAGGCGGCGGAGGCGACGTATTTCAGCGGCGGCACGCGCTGCGTCAGCGCGTTGACCGAGACGACGACAACGCGCGGCCGCTCGATCGCCCCGCGCGTGCGGGCGAGGCGCGCCAGAACCGTCATGCGCTCGGCGGAGACGGCGGCGTTGGGCGAGACGCGGTCGTAGGGCTGGCAATCCCACGAGGGCAGATAGAGCGCCTCGACCTCGGGCGCCGCGAAACCGAGCGCGTCGATGAACGCCTGCGCCCGCAGGCCATCGCGCGCGACGAACACGAGCGCCGCCGCCCGCTTCTCCGCGGACGCCGCGAGGGCGCGCGCGAGTTCCGCCACGACGAAGGCGTCGTAGCCCTCGGGGGCGCGGCACAGCGTGACGGCGCCGCCTTCGGCAAGGCGGCGAAGGGCTGGCGAGAGGTCCATCAGTTCGCTGCGGTCGCTGACCTCGGTCACTTGGCTTCGTTCGCCCTTTTCAGCGCGTCGCGCGGGGCGGCGCGAAGCCGTGCAAACAGCGGCGTGTCGCGCTCGGGCGGCGTCGGCGCCTCACCGGTGATCCACGACAGCACCTCGGGGTCGGGCGCCTCCATCAGCCGCTCGAACTCGTCGAGTTCGGCCGCGCTCATCGCAGGCAGGTTCGCGTCCGCGAAGTTGCCCATGACAAGGTCCATCTCGCGCATGCCGCGGCGCCAGGCGCGAAACAGAATCTTGCGCCGGCGCTCATCGAGCGCGGCGCTGCTCAACATCGAGCCAGACATGGAAAAACCCTTCTGAATTCGGACGCCTGCGCCGTCCGAGCAATGCCGTCCTGGCCGGACTTGTTCCGGCCCTTAGACGCTCGCGTGCGAGCGCGGCTTATAATCTTGGAGAGCGGCAGTGTCAGCCCTTACGAGCGGCGCTCACTCTGCCGCAGCTCCAGCGGCGGAGGAGATTCGCCGCGGGCGGCCGATGGCCAGCGCGAGCGCCGCCGCGATTCTGCAGGCGACGCCTGCGACATAGGGCGCCGTCATGTAGGTCATGAGCTCGGTGCGGAGGAGCTTGGCGCCGAAGGCCGCCCTTCTGCGCCCTCGCGCCGCTGGCGCGTCCGCCGGGCCGCGCGTTCTTCCCGTTGGTAACAAAGCTTCTTCCGGTAAACCTTCGACCTCCGGTGGCTTAAACCGGAGGCCGAGTTCGTCGGCTCATATTTAGCGCATCATGCTGCGCCCGCCGCCGCCTTCAGGCGGAACCCAGAGCCTTGTGGACCTCTTCTTCGGAGGTGAATGGGATTTCCTTGACGCGGACGACTTCTCTCTTGTTGGAGCCGATGACGACAACCTCCGGGTGGAAGCTCCCGTGAAACGTATCGGAGACGGTGTAAGGCGTGGTGGCCGGCGGCTCGGCGAGCGGGCCCGTCCATCCCGTCACGTCGAAGGCCAAGCCGCCGACCCAATGCGGATCACGAACGATCTTGAAGCCGGAACTGAATTTGCGGGCGTGGCCCTTGACCGTGATGCGGAAAAATCCGGGCGACCCCACGCCGGTCCATACGTATGTCGCCTCGGCGCTATCGAAAGGCTCTGGTCCATAGAATGGGATAAATGTTTCCTCTCTGTGATTGCTGGCGCGAGAGGCCTTTGGCTCTCGCCCGAGCTGCCGGGCCCAGGGTAAGAGATCGGCGACGACGGCGTCCGTGACGAGAGTCACACAACTCTTTGCGTGCAGAACGTCATGCGATCCCTATCGCTCTGGGCCTGCTCGTCCCGCGTCAGATTGGCAGAGTTCAAGCGGCATACGCCGGTTGCGCGCGCGGGCGGCCGATGGTCAGCGCGAGCGCGGCCGCGATCACGCAGGCGACGCCTGCGACATAGAGCGCCGGCAGGTAGGTCATGAGCTCGGTGCGGAAGGCGCCGGCGCCGAAAGCCGCCGTCGCCGCGCCGAGCTGGTGGGCGGTGAAGATCCAGCCGAAGGTGAGGTTCGACTTCTCCGCGCCGAAGCGCTGGACGGTCAGCCGCACGGTCGGCGGCACGGTCGCGACCCAGTCGAGACCATAGAACACGGCGAAGGCCGAGAGACCGACCACCGAGAAGTCGGTGAAAGGCAAGGCGATCAGCGACAGGCCGCGCAGCCCGTAGTAGACGAACAGAAGCCAGCGGTTGTCATAGCGGTCGCTGAGCCAGCCCGACAAAATGGTGCCGACGAAGTCGAAGGCGCCGATCGCCGCCAGCGCCCCGGCCGCCGCGACCGGCGCGACGCCGTAGTCGCCGCAGAGCGCAATCCAGTGGGTCTGGATGAGGCCGTTGGTCGAGAGGCCGCAAACGAAGAACGTGGCGAACAGCACCCAGAAGGTGCGGCTCGCCCGCGCCTCGTAGAGCGCGCGCAGGGGAGACGCGAGCATGGCGCCAAAGGCGTGGCTCTCGGCCGGCGGCGGTTCGAGCGCGCGCGCCGAACGGCGCAAGCCCGACGTCGTAGGGGCGGTCGCGCAGCAAGAGCAGCGCGACGAAGCAGGCGAGGAGCAGCATGACGACGACGAAGACGAGCGCGGCTCTCCAGCCGAAATCCTCGGTGAGCTTGGCCAGCAGCGGCAAAAAGACGAGCTGGCCGGTGGCGGTGCTGGCGGTCAGCATGCCGACGACGAGGCCGCGCCGGTGGTGGAACCAGCGCGCAGCGACCGTCGCGCCGAGCACGAGCGCCACCATCCCGGTGCCTAGGCCGATCAGGACGCCCCACAGCGCAACGAGTTGCCGGATCTGCGTCATGGCGAGCGAAGCGAGAACGCCGGAAGTCACCATGGCGATCGCGGCGACGACCACAGCCCGGACGCCGAAGCGGTTGATGAGGGCCGCCGCGAAGGGCGCAATCAGGCCGTAGAGAGCAAGGCGGATCGCGAAGGCCGAGGAAATGTCCGCCGCGCTCCAGCCGAACTCCTTTTCCAGCGGACCGATGAAGACGCCCGCCGCGCCCATCGCGCCGGCGTTCGCCAGCATGACCAGAAACGTCGCTCCCGCGACCACCCAGCCGTAATGGATTCCGCGCGCGCTTAAGCTCGCGGCGAGGCGGTTCGACAGCGAGAGGGCCGCCGGCCGGGCGGAGGCGCCGGGAACGGCGGCCCCATGCGGCACGATAATGGACTCCGTCATGGCGTTCTCCGTTCGGCGGGCGTCGCTCTTAAGCGGTCGGTCAAAGGCTCTGGGCGAGGACGCGGAGCGTCTCGGCGCGCTCGGCGCCGATCGCAGCCTCGATGCGGCGCTGGGCTTCGTCCCAGAGCGGCCGGGCGCGGCGCAGCCTCTCGCGGCCGGCCTCGGTCAGCGCGACCGCGGTCTCGCGCTGGTCCTCGGCGGTCGTCTCGGTCACAAGCCCCATCCGCTCCAGCACCCGGACGTTGCGCCCGACCGTCGAACGGTCGAGCTCGGCGAGCCGGGCGAGCTCGGTCAGCGATACGGCGCCCGCGCGCCGGATCCGCCGCATGAGACTATATTGCGCGACGCCGATCCCGGCCGGGGTCAGCGCCTCGTCGTAAAGCGCCGTCGTCTTGCGGGAGGCGGCGCGAAGGGCGGCGCAGTAGCAGGTCGTTTGCATGTGTGGGTATATACCCGTAAATTCCGCGGGGCGCAACGCTTGGTTTGCGCGAAGGTCACATCGCTTAAGAGGCCGAAGTCACGGCGACGAAGCTATGCGCTTGCGCGCCGTTCGCTTAGGATCGGTGTTCTTCGGGAAGGGCTGAAGCGCTATTTCGTCCCCTTTCGCCAGTCCCTCCTCGCCTGCGCCTCGCTCTCGAAAATATGCGGCGCGAGGCCGCGCTTTTTCAGCGAATCGCCGAGCTTCATTCTGAGAAATCCGCTCGTGGTGTAGCGCGAAATTCCGGAATAGCGGCGGTCGGCGAGCTGGCGCACCATCGCCGAATACGCGTCGAACAGCTCCGGCAGGATGGTGAAATTGTCGTAGTTAGCGATGACGTAGACGCGCTCGCTCACCGATGCGAGCTTCGTCTCGACGATCTTCTCCATCGCCTCGATGTCGTCCCGGTTTTGCAGCGCGAAGCTCTCGAGATTGATGAAGAGGACGTTCTGCAGCGGATCGAAGGTGAAGCGGCTCTCGAGCGGCACGCCGACGAGGTCGGCGCGCAATCCCATCGGCTCGGGCCGGAAGATGCGCGCGTCCATCTCGATCGGGTCGCGAGGAATGAGCGGCTTGAAATCCATCCGCGCAAGAATATCGCGCTCGATGTCCACGCCAGGCGCGACCTCCACCAGTTCGAGCCCCTCGGGCCGTAACGCCAGCACGCAGCGCTCGGTGACGTAAAGCACGCTCTGACCGCGCTCGTCCGCGTAGGCGCCGCTGAAGGTGACGTGCTCGACGTCGGCAACGAACTTCTTGTGCTTTGCCTCCTCGTCGATGACAAGCCGGCCGTCGCGCGCCCCAACCTTTTGCCGCCCGGCGCCGAACGAACCGACGAACACGACCTCCTTGGCGTTCTGGCTGATGTTGATAAAGCCCCCGGCGCCAGCGAGTTTCGGCCCGAACTTGCTGACGTTGAGATTGCCGCGCCGGTCGACCTGGGCAAGGCCGAGGAAGGCCGCGTCGAGCCCGCCGCCGTCGTAGAAGTCGAACTGGTAGGGCTGGTCGATGACCGCCTGGCTGTTGGTCGCCGCGCCGAAGTCGATGCCGCTCGCCGGCACGCCGCCAATGACCCCGGGCTCGGCGGTCAGCGTGATGAGATCGATGATCTTCTCCTCGTTGGCCACCGAGGCCACGCCTTCCGGCATGCCGATGCCGAGGTTCACGACGCTGTTGGCCTTGAGCTCGAAAGCGGCGCGGCGGGCGATGATCTTGCGCTCGCTCATCGCCATCGGCTCGAGCGAGCCGGCGCGCACGCGGATCTCGCCGGAATAGGCGGGATTGTACTGGGTGCCGAAGGTCTGCCAGTGGTGCTCCGGCCGCGCGACGACGACGCAGTCGACCAGAACGCCCGGAATCTTCACCTGACGCGGGTTGAGGCTGCCGCTCTCGGCGACCCGTTCGACCTGGGCAATGACGATACCGTCGGAATTGTGCGCGGCCATGGCGATGGCCAGCGCCTCGAGGGTCAGCGCCTCCTTCTCCATGGTGAGGTTGCCTTCCGCGTCGCCGGTGGTGGCGCGGATGATTCCGACGTGGATAGGGAAGGTCCTGTAGGCGAGGCATTCCTCGCCGCAAAGCGTCACCCGCTCGACGAGGTCCTCTGTCGTGCGCGCGTTGAGCTTGCCGCCGCCGTTCTTCGGATCGACGAAGGTCTCCATGCCAACGCGCGTGACGTGGACCGGGCGGCGCGCCGCGATATCGCGAAATAGATGGGTGATGACGCCCTGCGGCAGGTTGTAGGCCTCGACGAGATTGTCGATCGCCATCTTCTGCAGCCGCGGCGCGAGCCCCCAATGGCCGCCGATGATGCGTCGCACGAGGCCCTCGTGGGCGAGATGGTTGAGGCCCTTCGCATTGCCGTCACCCTGCCCCGCCGCATAGACCAGCGTCAGGCCGCGCGGCGCCGCGTCGGCAAGGAATCGTTCCTCCAGCGCAATGGCGATTTCTTCGGCGAAGCCGATGCCGACGAAGCCGCCCGTCGCCACCGTGTCGCCGTCGCGGACGAGCCGAACCGCCTCGGCGGCGGTGACCACCTTCCCCTTCTCCGGCGACCGCAGAAACAGCAAGGCTGGATGTTTCGCCTCGCTGGGCATTTCGCTGGCTCAGTACAGTCCGGTGAACTCGTAGACGCCGATAACCACGAACACCGCAGCGGTCTTCAGGATCGTGACGGCGAAGATGTCCTTGTAAGATTCGCGGTGCGTCAGGCCGGTGACGGCGAGCAGCGTGATCACCGCGCCGTTGTGCGGAAGAGTGTCCATGCCGCCGCTCGCCATCGCGGCGACGCGGTGCAAGACCTCCATCGGAATTCCGACCGCATTCGCGGCTTCGATGAAATCCTTCGACATCGCCGCGAGCGCGATCGACATGCCGCCCGAAGCCGAGCCGGTGATGCCGGCGAGCGAAGTGACGGTGACGGCCTCGCGCACCAGAACATTGGGAATGCCGCCAAGCGCGTCGCGAATGGCGAGGAAGCCCGGCAACGAGGCGATGACGCCGCCAAAGCCATATTCCGTAGCCGTGTTCATTGCCGCAAGCAGCGCGCCGGCCACAGCGGCCTTGCTGCCCTCGGCGAAGGTCTTGGACACGGCCCGGAAGGCGAGCAGAAAGACCAGCACGATGCCCGTCAGCAGCGCGCCCTCGACCGCCCAGACAGCGCGGATCGGCTGGACGGGCGTCGGAATCGCGTGGTCCAGCGCGAGCTTCAGGTCATAGTTCGCGCCATAGGCCCAATCGATCAGGCCCGTGAACACGCCAGGAAAACCGCCGAGCACGATGTTGAGGCCAAACACCACGATCAGCGGCAGGAAGGCGATCCAAGGCGAGGGCAGATGGGTCGTGTCGATCGGCGGCGGCTCGTTGATATGGCCTTGGCCGTAGCCCTCCCCCCTGGCCCGGGCGATGCGCTTCTGCCATTCGAGGTAAGCCATGCCCAGGACAAGGATGAAGATGGCGCCGACAATGCCGAGGATCGGCGCGGCGCCGGTCGTCGTCTTGAAATAGGTGGTGGGGATGATGTTCTGGATCTGCGGGGTGAACGGCAGCGAATCCATGGTGAAGGAGAAGGCGCCGAGCGCGATCGTGCCGGGGATCAGCCGCTTCGGAATATCACCGGCGCGGAAAAGCTCAGCCGCGAACGGATAGGCGGCGAACACCACGACGAACAGCGACACGCCGCCGTAAGTCAGCACCGCGCAGACGAGGACGATCGCCAGCATCGCCTGATCCTTGCCGACAGCGCGGATGATGGTCGCGACGATCGACTTGGCGAAACCGGAGAGCTCGATCACCTTGCCGAACACGGCGCCGAGAAGGAAGACCGGAAAGTAGAGCTGTGCAAAGCCCACCATCTTGACCATAAAGAGATTGGTGAAGGCGGCGGGCACGGCGTGCGGGTCGGTGAAGAAGACCGCGCCCATCGCGGCGATGGGGGCGAACAAAATGACGCTGAAGCCGCGATAGGCGACGAACATCAGGAAACAGAGCGCCGCCAGCGCAATCAGAAAGTCCATGAAAACGCCCGTCCCCGAGGATTCGCTAGCTGGTTTGCGGCCACTCTTACGCCTCGAAACCGCCGAAGCAAGACCGGCGGCCGTCATAACTGCGCGCGCGGTCGCGGCGGAATGTCGCGTTCACACGCTGGCGGGCTTCGCGCCTGCAAACACTGGCGCCGCCTCGGCCGCGACCGCGCCAATGAGAATAAGCGCGCATCCGGCGGCGCCCGCGGCGGTCAGCCTCTCGCCGAGCCAGATCGCGCCGGCGAGCGCGGCGAATACGCTTTCCAGCGACAGGATCAGCGCCGCCTCAGCCGGGGGCGTGTAGCGCTGCCCGACGATCTGAAGCGTATAGCCGAGCGCGCCGGAGACGAGGCCCGCGAAAAGGATCGCCGGCGCCGCGGCGACGAAGGATTCGGGCTTCGCCGTCTCGAAGACGGCGGACGCGGCTCCCGCGAGCGCACAGCAGATCGCATATTGGGAAAAGGCGAGCGTGAGCGGCCGTTGCGTCTTGACGAGGAAGATCGGCGTCAACGCGATCGCGATCGCCCAGGCGAGGTCGGCCAGAAGCACCAGCCCGTCGCCGGTCGTCGGCGGCTCGGCGGGGCCGCAGCCCGTGGCCAGAAGCCATGCGCCGATCACCGACACCACGCCCGCGCCGAGCACGATCGCGCGCGGCCGCTGGCGCGACAGCGCCCAAACGACGAAGGGCGTCAGGACGACATAACAGGCGGTGAGAAAGCCGCCGTTCGTCGCGCTGCGCGCGGCGCATAGGGAAGCCCGGCCCGCCGTCCTTCAAGGACCGCCAGCGGCGCGACCGCCAGCGCGGACACGGCGAAGCGCGCCGCGACGAAGGCCAGCGGCGGCAATCCGCCGATGTCCTTCTGCACGACGAAAGTGACGCCCCAGACGGCGGCGGTCGCGAGCAGCAAGGCGTCGGCGCCGATGCGGCTCATGCCGCCGGCGCCGACCGTTTTGCGCGACAAAAATCAGACCTGCTCGATTTCTGTCAGCGTGCCGACAAAATCCTTGGGATGCAGGAACAGCACCGGCTTGCCGTGCGCGCCGATCTTTGGCTCGCCGTCGCCGAGCACACGGGCGCCTGTCGCCTTGAGCTGGTCGCGCGCGGCGATGATGTCTTCCACTTCGAAGCACATGTGATGCATGCCGCCGTCGGGATTCTTCTCCAGGAATTTCGCGATCGGCGAGTTGGCGCCGAGCGGGTGGAGAAGTTCGACCTTGGTGTTTGGCAGCTCGACGAACACGACGGTGACGCCATGGGTAGGAATCGCGTGCGGTTCCGACACCTTGGCGCCGAGGGTCTCGCGATAGGTCTTCGCCGCCTTCTCGAGGTCGGGGACAGCGATGGCGACGTGGTTCAGTTTTCCGATCATGGGCCGCTCCAAGGGTTCCAGCAGTCATCAGCCGCAAGTAGGCAGTGGGTTTCGTTATCCTATTGCCGGCCGCCCTATTGCCTACCGCCGATTAGACCTCCACCACCAGCGCATGCACCTGCGGCTTCTTGCCCCAGAGGGCGCCAACGGAGGCGCGCACGCTCCGTTCGATTGCGCTCGACAAAAAGTCCGGATCGCGCCGCTTGCCGCGCGGTAGGCTCTCGAAGGTCTCGAAGATCGCCGCGTCGATGATCTCATCGAAGCCCGCGCCCTCGCGGGTGCGTTCCGGCAGGCCTGCGATCATCACGTCCGGGTCGCCGGCCAATTCGCCCTTCGGGGTCAGAGCGATCGCGATCGACACGACTCCCGCGAACGACAGGCGGCGGCGCTGGCCGACGCATTCCTGCTCAGGCGGCAGCAGAATGCCGCCGTCCTTGAGACGCCGCCCGCGCTCGATCTTGCCGATCGTTCCGAGATTGCCCGGGGCGAAACGGACGAGGTCGCCGTTGAACGCGCGCAGCACCTGCGCCACGCCGAGCGCCCTGGCGAGAGCGGCGTGTTCGCTGAGATGCAGCGCCTCCCCATGCGCCGGGACCGCCATCTGCGGCCTCAGCCAACCGTACATTTTCGCGACTTCCGCGCGGCGCGGATGACCGGAGACATGCACCAGCGCGTGGCGGTCGGTAATCACCTCGACGCCGCCGGCGGCGAACGCGTTGATGATCCTGCCGACTGCCTTCTCGTTGCCGGGAATGGTGCGCGACGAGAAGATGACGGTGTCGCCCGGACTAAGCTCCGCGGTCGGATGATCGTCCTCGGCCATGCGGGCGAGCGCGGCGCGCGGCTCGCCCTGGCTGCCGGTGGCGAGCGCCAGGATCTTGTCCCTCGGCAAGCGCTCGAATGCGTCCATGCCGAGGAATTGCGGAACGCCGTCGAGCATGCCGAGCTCCCGCGCCACCGCCACGACGCGCTCCATCGCCCGGCCGAGGATGCAGACCTGCCGCCCCGCGGCGAGGCCCGCCTCGGCCGCTGAACGCAGGCGCGCGACATTGGAGGCGAAGGTCGTGACGACCACCCTGCCCTTCGCTTTGCCCACAAGGTCCTTGAGCGTCGCCGCGACGTCGAGTTCCGACGGGCTTTCGCCCTCGCGTAGCACGTTGGTCGAGTCGCAGACGAGCGCGAGCACGCCCTCGTCGCCGAGCGCCCTCAGGCGCGCTTCGTCGGTGATCGAGCCGACCACAGGGGTCGGGTCGATCTTCCAGTCGCCGGAATGAACGACGAGGCCGGCCGGCGTCCGGATCGCCAAAGCCGAGCTCTCGGGGATCGAATGGGCGACCCGCACGAACTCGACGTCAAACGGGCCAATGGTCACGCGCGCGCCAGGCCGAACGATCTCGATCGGAACCTCGGGCGCCCCGGGCTCGCCGAGTCGCCGGGCCTCGGCGAGGCCCGCCGCGAAGGGCGAGGCGTAGACCTGCACGCCCAGGCTTGGCCAGAGGTCGGCCAGCGCGCCGATATGGTCCTCGTGCGCATGGGTAATGATCAGGCCCACGAGGTCTTTCCTCACCTTCTCGATGAAGCCGACGTCGGGCATGATGAGATCGATCCCCGGCAGGTCGTCGCCAGCGAAGGCGACGCCGAGATCCACCATCAGCCATTTCCGCGCCTTCGGCGGCCCGTAACCGTAAAGCGCGCAATTCATGCCGATTTCGCCGAGGCCCCCCAGGGCCGCGAACACGAACTCGCTGTCGTCTGTCATTCAGGCTGGGCCTTCCCGCGCGAGCGAACCGGACGCCGCCGTAGTAGGCGCGCCATCCGAAGCCGGCGATATCCAGAGGTCGGCGGCCTCGATCGCCTCGATTCCGCCCGCCCCGCGAAACAGCAATCGGCCGTCGGCGTCAAGTCCTTCGAAAGCGCCTTCCCGCCGGCCGCGGGCGTCATCGATCCGCACGAGGCTCCCGATTCCGGCGGCGCGCACGAGCCAGGCGGCGCGAATCGCGGCGAATCCCTCCCCCTGGGCCCAGAGGTCGAGCGCCTCGGCGAACCGCTTCATGAGCCGCTCGAACAGGTCGGAGGCGCGGATCGCCCCGGCGTCGTCGCGGGACAGGACTGCCGTCGGGTAGCCCACGCCCTCTGGCGCGCGGGCGCAGTTGATTCCGATCCCGACGATGCAAGCCATCCGCTGGTCGGCGAGGGAGAGGCCCTCGACCAGGAGACCGGCGCATTTGGCCCCGTTGAGCACAAGATCGTTCGGCCACTTGAGCCGGACTTCGGCGGCGCCGAGGTCCTCCGCCGCGCGAGCGAGCGCGACGCCGGCGACAAAGCCCAGCTGGGGCGACCGGGCTTGCGGGCACGGGTCGATCAGCAACGCGCTCGCATGCAGGTTGCCTTTCGGCGAGACCCAGTTGCGGCCGCGCCGGCCCCGGCCCGCGCTCTGCTCGCCGGCCACGATCCACAAGCCTCCGGGATCGCCGGCCAGGGCGCGCCGGCGCGCCTCCTCGTTGGTCGAGTCGATCGCCGCGAGCCGATCGACCCGCCACTCGACTTGCGCGGACCCCCGCGTGGATTCGATGCTCAAAAGAGCGTTTGCGCCGCGGCCATCGCCGCGTTGGTCAGCGGCGACGGGGCGAACATGAAGGCGAGGATCAGCAGCGCCGCCAACGCCAGGACACTGCGAGCGACGACGCCAGGCCGGTCGAAGGCTCGCGCCGGCTCGTCGAAATACATCACCTTGACGATACGCAGGTAGTAGTAGGCGCCCAACGCGCTCGCCAGCACGCCAATGACGGCCAGTCCGTACAGGTCAGCCTTGATGGCGGCGGCGAACACGTAGAACTTGGCGAAAAACCCGGCAAGCGGTGGAACTCCAGCGAGCGAGAACATCATCGTCGCCAGGAAGAACGCCATCTGCGAATCCGTGCGGGCGAGCCCCGCCAGATCGGCGATCGTCTCCACCGCCTTGCCATCGCGCCGCATCGACAGAATCGCGGCGAAGGTGCCGAGCGTCATGACGACATATATCGACATGTAGACGATGACGCTCTGCGCGCCTTCAACCGTTCCCGCCGCGAGTCCGACCAGCGCGAAGCCCATGTGGCCGATGGACGAATAGGCCATCAGCCGCTTGATGTTGGTCTGGCCGATGGCGGCGAAAGCGCCGAGCCCCATCGAGGCGATCGACACGAAGGTGAGAATCTGCCGCCAATCGCTGGAGATACCCGGGAAAGCTGTAAAGGCGACCCGCACCAGCACCGCCATCGCCGCGATTTTCGGCGCAGAAGCGAAGAAGGTGGTCACCGGAGTCGGCGCGCCTTCGTATACGTCGGGGGTCCACATGTGGAACGGCACTGCCGAGATCTTGAAGGCGAGGCCCGCCAGCAGGAACACGAGGCCGAACAGCACGCCCAAGTTGTGGTGGTCGTGCACCGCCGCCGCAACGTCGCTGAATCTCACCGAGCCGGAATAGCCGTAAATCAGCGAGATGCCGTAGAGCAGCATGCCGGACGACAGCGCGCCGAGCACGAAGTACTTCAGGCCTGCCTCGGTGGCGCGCAGATCGTGGCGGCGGAAGGCCGCGATCACGTAGAGCGCGAGGCTCATCAGCTCGAGGCCGAGGTAGAGCGCGATGAAGTCGCTGGCCGCGATCAGCATCAGCATGCCGAGCGTCGAAAGCAGGATCAGCACCGGGAACTCGAACCCAGCGATCCGCTCGCTGCGCATGAATTCGATCGACAGGAGAAGCGTCACCAGCGAGCCGATCAAAGCCAACCCGCTCATGAAGCGAGTGAACGGATCGTCGGCCAAGGCGCCGTAGAAGGTGATCCCCATCGGGCGGGACTTCCACACCACGATCAGGAAGACGATCCCGAGCAGCGCAACGGAAATCTCCGTGACGAGACTGTAGGCGCGCTCGCCGCGCAACGCACCGTAAAGGACGAGCAGAAGCGTTCCGAGGGCGAGAACCGCTTCGGGCAGGACAACCGGGAGAGAGAGGGCTGTTTCGTGCATGGATCGCTCGTTCTCTTGATCTCTTGGCGGCGCTAGCGCCCTATCACAGCCCGGCCGTCTTGGTCGCCGTCACCGCCTGCTCGACGCCCCTGAGGATCGCGTCGATCGAGGCGGAACTCGCGTCGATGACCGGCTGGGGATGCACGCCGTAGTAGATCACGAGCAGGCCGAGCGGCAGCAGCGTAGCGATCTCCCGCGGGCTCAGGTCGAGGATGTTCCTCAGGTTCGCCTTCTCGATCACCCCGAACACGACGCGGCGGTAGAGATAGAGCGCGTAGGAGGCCGAGAGGATGACGCCGGTCGTGGCGAAGAACGCCACCCAGGTGTTCGACTGGAACGTCCCGATCAGGGTCAGGAACTCGCCGATGAAGCCGGACGTGCCGGGCAGTCCGACGTTGGCGAGGGTGAAGAGCATGAAGGCGACCGCGTAGAGCGGCATGCGCTGCACGAGCCCGCCATAAGCATCGATCGACAGCGTGTGGGTGCGGTCGTAGACGACGCCGACGCAGAGGAAGAGCGCCCCCGAGACGAGGCCGTGGCTGATCATCTGGTAGACGGCGCCCTGCACGCCCTGAGCATTGGCGGCGAAGATGCCCATCGTCACGAAGCCCATGTGCGCGACCGACGAATAGGCGATCAGCTTCTTCATGTTCTCCTGCGCCAGCGCCACCAGCGAGGTGTAGACGATCGCGATTACCGACAGCGCATAGACCAGTGGGGTGAAATAGTGGGATGCGTCGGGGAACATCGGCAGCGAGAAGCGGATGAAGCCGTAGCCGCCCATCTTGAGCAGGATGGCCGCCAGGATGACGGAGCCGGCCGTCGGCGCCTCGACGTGCGCGTCGGGAAGCCAGGTGTGGACGGGCCACATCGGCAGCTTGACCGCGAACGAGGCGAAGAAGCCGAGCCACAGCCAGGTCTGCATTTTGGGGTCGAACGCCGTCTTCAAGAGCACGGTGATGTCGGTCGTGCCCGCGGTCCAGTACATCGCCATGATGGCGAGCAGCATCAGCACCGAGCCGGTGAAGGTGTAGAGGAAGAACTTGAACGCGGCGTAGACGCGGTTGCCGTGCCCCCAGATGCCGATGATCAGGAACATCGGGATGAGACCGCCCTCGAAGAAAAAGTAGAACAGCACCAGATCGAGGGCGACGAACACGCCGATCATCAGCGTCTCGAGCGCGAGGAAGGCGATCATGTACGCCTTCACCCGGCTCTCGATTCCCCACGACGCCGCAATGCTGATCGGCATGAGGAGGGTCGTCAGCAGGACGAAGGGCATCGAGACGCCGTCGACGCCGAGCTTGTAGAGAATGGCGTGCGAGAACCAGTCGTGCTCCTCGATCAGCTGGAACCCCGCTTGCGAGGGATCGAAGCGGCCCCAGGCGACGAGGCTGAGCACGAAGGTGAGGAGGGTTGCGAAAAAGGCGATCCAGCGCGCGTTGCGGCGGGTCGCCTCCGAGTCGCCGGGCAGCAGCAGGATGAACGCCGCCCCAATCAGGGGCAGGATCAAGAGGCTCGACAGGATCCAGGAACCGGACATCAGCGGGCCCCCCCGAACAGGTACCAGGTCGCGAACGCGGCCGCGCCGAGCAGCATCGCGAAGGCGTATTGATAGATGAAGCCGGACTGCAGCTTGACCGCGCCGCGGGTCACGTCAAGCACGCGCGCCGACACGCCGTCCGGCCCGAGACCGTCGATGATCGCGCCGTCGCCGCCCTTCCAGAACAGCCGCCCAATGGCGAAGGCCGGGCGGACGAACAGGAAGTCGTACAGCTCGTCGAAGTACCACTTGTTGAGCAGGAACTGGTAAAGCCCCGGGAAAATTGCGGCGAGCCGCTCGGGCGCCTTCCGATCGACGATGTACAGGTAATACGCGATCAGAAGTCCGACGATCATGAACAGGTTCGGCGATAGCGACACCAGCGTCGGGACGTGCTCCATCCGCTCGAGGATGTCGTTCTCCTGGCCAAGGAATAAGGAATTGCGCCAGAAGTCCGAGTAGCCCGATCCGATAAACCAGTGGCGGAACGCCACGCCGGCAAACACGGCGCCGAGCCCCAGGATCGCGAGAGGGACCAGCATGACCAGCGGCGATTCGTGGGCCGGATGCGCGCCGTGTCCGTGGCCATGATCGTCGTGAGGCGGGTGCGCGGTCGTGTCGTCGCGCACGCCATGGGCATGATCCGCGGGAGCCGGGTGCGTGAGGGCCGCCTCGTCGTGCGCATTCGCGTCGACCTCGTGACCCTCAGGCGGAAGCCAGGACGAAAACTGGCCTCGCTCGCCGAAGAAGGTCATGAACACCAGGCGCCACGAATAGAACGAGGTGAAGCCGGCCGCGATCGCCACGCACCAGAAGGCGTAGACCGAACCGTAGCGCTGCGAAGCGAAGGCCGCCTCGATGATCGGGTCCTTCGAGACGTAGCCGGCAAAGCCGATGTTGGTGAAGGGGATGCCGACGCCCGTGATCGCGAGCGTGCCGATGACCATCATCCAGAAGGTGAACGGGATCTCCTTCCTCAAGCCCCCCATGCGGCGCATGTCCTGCTCGTGATGCATCGCGGTAATGACCGAGCCTGCCGTCAGGAACAGAAGCGCCTTGAAGAAGGCGTGGGTGAACAGATGGAAGATGCCGAGGCTGTAGCCGCCGACGCCGAGGCCGACGAACATGTAGCCGAGCTGCGAGCAGGTCGAATACGCGATGACCCGCTTGATGTCGTTCTGCACCAGGCCGATCGTGGCGGCGAAGAAGGCGGTCGTCGAGCCGATGATCAGCACGACGCTCAGCGCCGTGGACGACAGCTCAAAGAGCGGCGACAGGCGCGCCACCATGAACACGCCGGCCGTCACCATGGTCGCGGCGTGGATGAGCGCGGACACCGGCGTCGGGCCCTCCATCGCGTCAGGCAGCCAGGTGTGGAGCAGGAACTGCGCCGACTTGCCCATCGCGCCCATGAACAGGAGCAGGCAAGCGAGCGTCCAGGCGTCCCAGTCGAAGCCGATGAAGTGGAACGTTTTGCCGGCCAAGCCGGGCGCCGCGGCGAACACCTGGTCGAACGTCACCGAACCGGTGAGCGTAAAGGTCAGGAAGATGCCGAGGGCGAAGCCGAAGTCGCCGATGCGGTTGACGACGAACGCCTTGATCGCCGCGGCGTTGGCCGACGGTCGGTCGTACCAGAAGCCGATCAGGAGGTACGACATGAGGCCGACCCCCTCCCAGCCGAAGAACATCTGCACCAGGTTGTCGGCTGTCACCAGCATCAGCATGGCGAAGGTGAACAGCGACAGGTAGGCGAA
>Ga0074046_10002394_pt1 | contig 16278 bp, 14 predicted proteins | sample BogForMeECP23OM3_FD_94441 | JGI IMG/M metagenome (GOLD analysis project Ga0074046, IMG submission 94441) | Bog forest soil microbial communities from Calvert Island, British Columbia, Canada - Bog Forest MetaG ECP23OM3 | ecosystem: Environmental > Terrestrial > Soil > Wetlands ...
GACTCGCCATTTCATAATCAATCACGTTGAAATCTACGTTGAATGTTTTTTCAAACCATGTGGGTTGCTGATCTCGAATTGAAGACTGGTTCATTTTACCTTGGTTGACAAAGGATACTATCCCGGCTTTCTCCACCTCGCCCATATCGGGTTGGTAGTACTGCGGGTAGAGGCCCCACCAGCTTGAGAGCGGATACTTGATGACCGCTAAAGCTTGAAGCGGAATGAGGGTGCTGTCGGAGTATCTCATTCGGTCCAACCAGTCAGCCGCGAGGAAAGCTGACCCTCCATACCTATTGTTGGATGTGATTCTTGAGAGCATTAGCAGTGCCGGAATCGCGTAACCTGCACTCCATAACGATTCTGCGACTCGCCAGCCGAACTGATGATTCGTCGTTTGGTACCCGTAATAGAAGCCGCCCACGGCCATACTATCATTTGCGAATGTGTGGTTGCCCCAAACTGTGTTCGTGTCTGTAACCTGAAAACTCAGAAGCCAATCAGCGTATTTCTCAGCCGCTTCCAAATATCTTGATTCCCCAGTAATCCGGTAGAGCTGGGTCCAAGCTAGTATCGTGAAGCCGGCGTGGTTTGTGGAAACAGAGTTTGTGTAATGTGTCTCATTCCATTCGTAGGGGAGGGCGCCATAAACCGGTGTATTCTCCCACTCGGGGCCGATGAATTGTCTTGACAACATATACTGACCAGCAGCCTCGGCTGAGTTGAGATAGGTCTGGTTTCCGGTTAGTAGATACAGTTCTGCGAGAACCCACGCTGACTCAGTGGTTTCGTACATTCTCGGTTTCCAACCTATCGCCCAGTAATATTGAGTAACAGGGAAAGCCCCGGCGTACTCTCCGTTGTGAATCTGTGTTCCTACCAGCCAACTCCCGTAACGGTTGAGCATAGCGAGTGCGGCTTGGTCGTGTGTGAAACGGTAATATGCAATCAGCGTTATGGCAATCGGGTTTCCGTGTTCAGCGGCAGGATAAATTGCTTGCAGGTTTGTCTCATCGCTTTCACTTCCGTAATTCCCATTAACCCCTGCGGAGACGCTCGCCTGCTCAGCCCAGAATCCAGAATTATCCACTGTGATATTCTTTCCAGCGCTAAGTAAGGCGTGAGCTTGGGTTGTGGTTCTAGTTCCGGGTATTTGGGAACCTAGAAAATATCCGTAGTAAACGTTGAAGATTTCCAAATACTTCGGATTCCCCGTTTCTAGGTAAGCGTCTAGTGCGGCGTTGGCTCCTTCGCCTGCGTCATGCCCTCCGATTAGGTACGCCAACTTTTGTCGTTCTCCGCCTGCGATGTTCCCGACTCCAGCAGTTATGGTTCCATTTTCAAAGAAGTACGGATCCAATCCCCAAGCGCGTTCGTCTTTGTACGGTATGCCCCATGAATCGTTGAGTGGTGTAACTTGAAACGACGCGATCCAGTCCGCAGCCTCCAATCCAAGCTTCGCATACCGTGTCTCAGATTCAGATGATTGAGTTGATAGAGCGGGGACAACAAGAGATTGGTTCATCAAGATCGCAATCAGAATCAGGACGCAGAAGCAATGGATCAGGGTCGTAATTTGACGACGTGATCTTCCTCTAACCTGCGTCGGTTCCGTTTGTGAACCTTTAGAATTCTCTTGAGCCATTGAGGAACTGACCTGACCTATCTAATTCGATTCATTCCAGCTCTTTCAATCTTCTCGTCTCTGCATCTTGAGAGAGAATTCAAGGCAATGTCCAAGACAGGGTCGTTGTCTGCGATTGTTCTAGGACGCAAACGCTTACAGCTCGACTGGCCGTAATGTTCGTTGAGGTTGCTTGCCATGAGTCAAGAGGGTAAGTCACCACGTGATTCGTATGTTACGGTGACGCGGATTATGTTACCCATGGACGCTAACACGATGGGTAACGTCTTTGGCGGAAGAATTCTGGGATTAATTGAGGAGACCGCGTGGTTGGCCGCAATCAAACACGCCCGCTGTAACCTCGTAACCGCCTCGATAGATCGAATGGACTTCCTAGCCCCCGCCTACATTGGAGATATGCTTCGTCTGGAAGCTTCAGTCAATTACGTTCACAAGACCTCAATGGAGCTTGGGGTTCGGGTAGAAGCTGAAAATCCCATTACTGCTGAGGTGAGGCACGCTGGCACATGTTTCCTAACCTACGTCGGCCTCGGGAAAGACGGCAAACCAATGATCCTCCCCCCGCTGGTACCAGAAACCCAGGAAGAGAAAAGGAGATGGAGCGAGGGCGAAGAGAGACACAAGGACAGACTTCAGAAGGTCGGCAAACCACACTAGCCTCGACAAGGAACATTCCTCTCTCCTGTTACCTGCTGGTTTCCAATTGAACGCAGAAATACGACGCACAACCCACTGAAACCTTGGTCTCCAACCGAGTTTGGAATTTGGGGTGAACACACCAATTCGTCGGCTCGAAGGCGTATCCTACTGGGTCATCGAAGACCCTGAAGCGATAAGGGACTACGTCACTACGGAGGTTCGAAAGGAATGGGACTACGACGTTAAATCCACCCCAAATGATCCGGCCGGCGGAGCGTGGCTAGCGACTCTCTCAAAACGTAACTGGCGATTGGAGATACTGAAAACCAGCGAGGTCTCCCTGGACAAGCAAATGATGAATTACGTAGATTCAAAAACTGGTTATAATTTCGTCGAACGACTTGCCCAAAGGCGTCAGGAGCTTCGCAAGGGCTTAGAACTTTGGGGACGAGTTATCTGGCCGATCATCGTTAGAATCGAGGATATGCAGGTTCTAGATGGCTACTGCCGTTTTACGACGCTAAAAGAAATGGGGATTCAAAGAGTTTACGCGTATCTGGGAAACCTCTGAGACGGAGAAGCATCATTGGGGTTGGGTGGCGTTGCAGTGCGGGCAGATGCTCGTTCCGATGGGGAGTTGGGCGCCGCATTGAATACAGTAATGTGGTTGTGGTGTATCCGCGGAAGGTGGTTTCCATTCTGATCTTAGTTCGAGTTCTTGGCGGGTCTGAATAGTTCTCATTAGGTCTCCTCGGGTTACTATGCCTAGTAGCTGTCCGTTCTCTGTAACAAGAAGCCTGCCGATCTTTTCCCTTGCCATCTTCTGTATCGCATCCAAAGCTGATAGGTTAGGCGGAGCGGTGACTGCGCGTTCGATGGGTATCATCGCTTGGGCAACGGCCTCAGAGCCCCTCGTATCTTTCGGAACTGCGCGCACGCACTGCAACGTAATCAAACCCACTAGCCGTCCATCACTAACGACCGGGTAACCACCGTGGGGGTGGACTAAGAAATAATCAGAAACCACTTGCTGAACCGTAATGTTCGGCGGCACCGCCAAGACATTCTTCGTCATAATGCTCCCTACAGTTACTCCAGTGAGCGTTTCACCGACAAGCGTCTGTCTAAGGCTAGTCTCCGCCCCAGACCTGATGAACCAACCTAAGACTACTATCCATATTCCGTCAACGAAATCCCCAACAATTATCGCCACGAAACCACCAACCATCATGAGCAATGAAAGGGCTTCGCTCACTCGCGTCGCGGTCCGTGTTGCACTAATCAGGTTGTTCGAGTGTTTCCATAGGCTTCCGCGGAACACTCGTCCTCCGTCAAGCGGGAAGGCGGGTAAGAGGTTAAATGCGCCTAGTACTGCGTTGATCAGCGCGCCATATCCAACTGTGGCAGTTATGATGATCGGAAGGTGAGCTATTTGGCCCAAATACCAAACTGCACCGAGAACGCCAGCGATGAGAAAACTCATCAATGGTCCGGCAGCCGCCATGCGAACCTCAAGTCCCGGATCTTGGGGTTCCTCTGTCATCTCAGAGACTCCGCCGAAGAAGAATAGTGTTATTCTAGCGATGGGTAGCCCGTTCTTCTTGGCGATATACGAATGTGAAAGCTCATGGATCAAAACGGAAACGAACAAGACGATGGCTGAGGCGATTCCGATGGTCCAGTACGTCAATTCGCTGAGTCCAGGATATTGATGGGGCATGTAGCCGTATGCTAGGGACCATGCTATGAGAAGGAAGACGACCCATAGAGTGTAGTGGATACGTACGGGTATCCCCATGATTTTGCCGAGTCTGATTGACATTGTTTATTGCGCGTTTATCAAGAGGTGAGGCCTTGCTGAAAAGTCCTTCTCATTTTTCCACATTAGGCGCGGCTTGGTTCTCTCGATTCAGCAGTTGCGATCGTTGATGCTCTCTATGATGATTCCTTTAAAGGTAGAATTGTTCCGCGCAAACTAATTTTGATGCGTCCAATGTGTAGGAGATGTCATTTTGATGATACGACATCGTTGAGGGATTTCAGCATTAGATCGATGTCGCTCATTTCTATGTAACCCATGTTCCCGATTCTGAAGGTTTTCTTCTTAAGTGGTCCATAGCCTTCCGCTAATTCGAACCCATTTTGGCGCATCTTTTCATAGATGATTCCGCCTTCCAGGCCTGCGGGTGCGTTGATGCAATTCACCGTTGGACTCTCAGACCCCTTCTTTGGGAAGGTTGATAGGCCAATTTTCTCGATACCTTGTCTAATCTTTAGGTTCCTTTGTTTATAGAGGTCGAAGTACCATTTCTTTCCGCCCTTCTTTTGGATCATTTTCAACGCCGTATTGAGGCCTGCGACCTGCGGAATCACTGATGTAACCGGTGTCCCATGGCCTTTCTTCTGGTCTTCCTCCCAAACTTTGAAGTCAAAATACCATCCCTTGTTCGTAGCCGTCGCGGAAAGGCTCAGCGCTTGTTCGCTTACGCTGCCCATCCCCAGACCAGGGGGGACGCCGAAGCATTTCTGTGAGCTTGAGAAACAAACATCAATTCCCAATTCATCCACATTGAAGTCGGTGCCGCCCATTGAACTGACCGCGTCTACGAACAGGAGTTTTCCGTGTTTCTTGACGGTGGTGGCTAGTTCTTTTAGTGGATTGATGAGGCCGACGCTTGTCTCATTGTGGGTGAGGGCTACGGCCTCGACATCAGGGTTCTTCCTCAAAGTCTCATCCAACTCTTCTACTGAGATGGGCTGGCCGAGGGGTGGGGCTAGCTTCACGAGCGCTACCCCATTAGATTCTGCGACTTCGGCGAAGCGCTCGCCGAAACTACCATTTATGCAGCACAGCATCTTCTTCCTCACACAGTTCCTCACCGATGCCTCCATGAAACCTGTCCCAGTGCTGCTGAACAGGAAGATCTCGTTCTTCGTTGAAATGAAATCCTGCAGAAGTCGAACGGTCTCATAATGCATGGTGAGGTACTCTTTACTCCGATGGCTTAACATCTGTCGCCCCATCGCTTCAAGCACTTCAGGATAGCAGGCCACCGGTCCAACCGTGAAGAGCTTCAACTAATCCACCGCATGCTGACCACTTCTACACCGCACATAAAAGAATGAAGTCGAAAACTCAAGAGCGGGCGGTTTCAGAGAGAGTCAATCCTCGCAAAAGCCAAGACTGAACCATTCTTTACTCCATCACCAATGAAACTAGACATTCTCGCGTTGACGGATTTTGATGGAGACCAGGATGCATACGTGAGAACTAAGCAGTTAATTGCTGGAAGGAAATCATCGTTTGTGAATTGCATTGATTGACATGCTTACCGTCCTGGTGATTTCCATAATTGCCGGGTTGCTTGGCGCTCTTACCGGCCTGGGTGGAGGAAGCATCATGATCCCAGTGCTAGTTGGTTTTGGTGTCCCTGTCAAATACGCCATAGCCGCCAGCATGGTCACGATTATAGCCACATCAAGTGGGTCCGCGGCCTCGTACGTTAGGGAACGCATAACGCATGTAAAGGCGGCATTTTACCTTGAGATGTTCACTATAGTCGGCGCGATCATCGGCGCTACGATAACATCCTACATCGCCCCCCGATTCCTATACTTCTTCTTCGCAGCCTTCCTCCTCACGTCCTTCTACGGACTCTCAGGCCATCTCAGGCAGGAGTTTCCGAAGCGAGTCAAGCAGGATAGGTTCTCGAAATGGTTGGAATTGGGTGGAAGCTATTATGATCAAGCGGCGGGGAGGAAGGTGAATTATAAGATGAAAAATGCGCTCTTGGGCGGCCCAGGTATGATGGTCGCAGGGCTGGCTGCTGGCATGCTCGGTATTGGCGCAGGTGCTTTCAAGGTTTCAATCCACGAACTGATCTTGAAGATGCCAGCAAAGGTTTCGAGCACCACAAGCAACTTCATAATTGGAATAACCGCCCTAGCTGGGGCGAGTGTTTACTTCGCCTCAGGCTTGTTCTTCGTGACCCTGGCGGCACCTATGGCGGTGGGCGCGACTGTTGGCGCCCTTTCGGGTGGAAGAATATTGAACCGGTTGCCAAATCGCACTATACGCTACCTATTCCTCATAATCGTGACCGCATTAATCGTCCAAATGCTCTACGAAGGATTGACCTCACCGTGAAGAGAAAATTCGGCGAGGAAGACCTTGATTTGGTCATAAGTTACATTTTGATTCTCGGAGTATTAGCAAGCCTCGCCCTAGAAACAATTGGAATCATAAGCTACTACTCAGTTAACAGAACTCTGACAATCAACCTTCAACCAAACTCAGCGTTAAGCGGAGCAGGGTTCTTCAGCTACGCGGGAAGCATAATTCATGGAACGTTAGTCGGAGTTTGGGCTCCCTTTGAAATCCTGGGCTTAGGGATAATTCTGTTGATGATTACGCCGTACATGCGGGTGGTGGCATCAGTGGTTTACTTCTCCCTAACCAAGAACACGAAATACGTCTTCATCACCTTATTCGTACTCACGATTTTAACCGCAAGCCTTCTGGTCCATTGAAAGCTCGTTCATCTAGATGCCGCACAGAAAGCCACAGATTCGACGAGAAAACCAACCCTCGCGTTCGTATAATCCGTGATTGTGGGCGCTTTCATCCTGATTGTCATCATCGGCTGAAAGATTAATGTAGAGCGGCCAAATCTTAGCTTCCCCTTCAAAGTTCAAGGTGCACTTGATTGCCAGCTAAGAGTGGAGACTTCATCCTTGCCAACTATACACTCAAGGTGAAAGAGACTGGAGAGACCGTTGGAACCACGCTGGAGAGCGTAGCGAAAGAAAAGAAGCTCTATCGCGGCGAAGAACATTATGAACCGTTCTTCATCATAGTTGGAGAAGGATGGGTGCCGAAGGGACTAGACGAGGCGCTGACGAATCTTGAAATCGGCAAGGCGACCACAATAGAACTCCCTCCGGACAAGGGATATGGCGTTCGTGATCCGAAGAAGGTTCGACTTGTTCCGCTTCGAAAATTCGCAGCCGAAGGCGTGACTCCAGTACCGGGTTTGCAAGTGAACATGGACGGCAAGACGGCCCAGGTTCGCTCCGTGGGCGCTGGCCGAGTTCAGGTAGATTACAACCATCCATTTGCGGGTAAGACGCTGATATACGATATAACTCTGGAAAAGGTCATTGAAGCAGAGGATGAGAAAGTACTCAACCTAGTTCACAAACGCATCGAATCTGTGGACCAACAAAAGTTCTCGATTAAGATCGAGAACGGCAAACTCCAAGTCGAGATTCCAGAAGATGCGTTCTTCTTAGAAGGTTTGCAAGTTGCTAAGCGTACACTGGCCGCCGATGTTGAAAAGTACCTTCCCAAGATAGAAACAATTGCGTACCTTGAGACGTTCAAGAAGCCTCCAACGACACCTGCCACCGCTGCGCCAACAGTGGCGCCCGTTCAACCGGCCCCGACCGCTTAATCATTTAATATTCGAGGCCTGGTTCGAGTCGAGCTTAACTGACACTGCTCGACCTTTCGGATGAGAACGGTGCAAAACAGATTAAGGTTTGCACTGCGGCGACGAAATCAATGAGTCCTTGAGGTTACCTTATTCTTCGCTCTCTGTTGAGAGTGTGCGTCTGCCAGGAGTAACTTCGCAGTCTCTTGGATACTCCAAAGCCGCAGGCCGAGCAACGTTTCCACCTTACATGATATGAGTGTCGTCCGCATCGTCTGCATCTGATGTGGGTCTTCGAACGTCCTCGTCTTCCAAATGAGGCCGTTCCTTTCGTCAAGAATTTTCAACTTCCCGTAATCTAAGTAACCAAACTACCTTTTCGGAGGTGGTGATACGAGAACTACATTGTCGCCCCTAACAATAATTGTGCCAATGTTCCGAGTATTCTCTGGGTTCGACACGTCTTCGGCGTCCTCGAGCACCAAATTCATGTGCTGGTCGTAGCTGTAGAGTTTCCCGCGTAGAGTGCGGCTTCCTTTCAGTTCCACGAGAACGATTTTGCTAAGGCTCTCTTGGAAGATCTTGTCGGCGACTGCAGACATTGTTATTTCAGACCTGATTTATGGACGTAAGGTTTGCGTAAAAGAGGAAGCTCCAAATTAAAGGTTAGGCTACGTAATCTAGCAGGAAGTTTGCCTAGAAGAGCTTTCGAATGATCCCTCGTCTATTCGCAAAGCGACGTCAGAGCTGAAAACTATTGCCGTCAATGCGCCGTCTTAAAGACAAAGAAGTTAAGGGGCTTCTTAGAGAGTTCATCGGTCGTTATCCTGACACTGAAGAATCACTTGCATCGACGGAGACCTTCGATGAACTTGCCGTCGGTGAAGAGATGGTCTACTTTGCGGATAATTTACCCTTGATTTTGCGGAGAAAGATTGGCTTACTACCATCGTTGAAGTTCGACAAATGTGTCCAGTCGTTGCCGCGAGTTGTTGTCGATATGGGTGCAGTGGCCCATGTCGCGAACGGCGCGGACATTATGCGCCCTGGAATCCGTGATATTCCAAGTAATTTTTCCAAAGGTGATCTGCTGGTAATCCTCGACGAAAAATACGGTAAGCCACTCGCCTTAGGCCTAGCCGAGGTAGAGTCGACGGAAATGAAGTCAATGAGTAAAGGTAAGGTCATCAAGAACGTTCACTTCGTCGGTGACGAGCTTTGGACCTCCTATAACAAACCAAGCTGATGAACAGCGTTCCAGTAGAAATCGACCTAATTCCCCTGTGAAATTGTTCTAAATTTCTAGGCGCGTGCGTGACAACCTCCCCACACTTCTCTGTGGCGGTGCTCATGAGTCTTAACACGGGCGTGTTAGAATCCCCCCTTTTGGGCGCAAACGTTTAAACTGCTATCCAGCGAGAAACCCACGTCGAAACCGGTGGACTCAATTTGATTGGTTCTAATTATGTGGGCGACGAAAGGTATCCCTTGGTTAACCCTTCGATTCAACGTCCGATCTATGTGAAAGCGTTCCCGCTTCGCGATCCAATGGATGTGCCGAGGATCAAGGCGGAGATAATTGAGGGGAACATATTGATCGTTAAAATCACCCCAATAGCCAAGCGGAGCGTTGAAGAGACCAAGTCTGCAATCAGTGAACTTGTCGCCTTCGTGAAATCCATTCAAGGAGATATCGCGAGACTTGGCGAGGAACGAATTGTTATGACGCCACCTACCGTCAAGGTTTGGCGAAGAGAGAATTCTCCTGTGGAAGCCGCCGCGACTGGCGTAGCGGCTAACGAGGAAACATAGTCCGTCCGTTCAGTTGAGCTGGACGCCTAGCCTACCTAAGCCTTAATTTCTCTTGCAGGTCGGGCGCTACTGTTCTCAACTTCAGAATTCTTGAAACTTGGTGCGCAAATAGGTCGGTCTTTCGTCTTTCTCCATGTCCCATTATTACTCTTGAAGGCCTAGGTGAGATTCGCTTAAGGAAAGCGAAGAGTTGGTTTCTGTCGGAATGACCCGAGAAGCCTTCAACAGCATCGACGCGTAGGTTGACCTTCAAAGCTTCAACCTTGCCATTGCGTCCCATCAAGGAGACTTCGCGGGCGCCATTCTTCAGCCTATTTCCTAATGTCCCTTCAACTTGGTAGCTGACGAAAACTAACGTATTCTTCTCATCAGGAGCCATATAACGGAAATAATCTATTGCAGGCCCACCTTCCATCATCCCAGAAGTGGCGAGTATGATGCATGGCGGCCCCGTTGCGATCTTCTCACGTTCAGAGGGGTGGTCCACGTTGGTGAAGTAGTCTGACTGGAACGGGTTAATGTCCTTGTATAATATCTGTTCCCGGAGGTCGCGGGAGAGGTATTCTGGGTAGGCTGTGTGAATGGCCGTGGCTTCGGAAATCATGCCTTCTATGAATATCGGGAGTTCTTTGATCTGCTTGTTCTTCATGTATGCGTTGAGAACGAGCATTATCTCCTGAGCACGTCCTACAGCAAGTGTCGGAATTAGAACTCTACCGCCTTTCTCAGCGGTCTCATTCACAATCTTTGCAAGTCGACCTTCCACCGTCTCCCTGTCCGACATCACATCATCAGGCCCACCATACGTACTCTCCATGATCAGCGTCTCAGCACGCGGAAAAGAGCAAGTAGCCGGCTCGAGCAACATGGTCCTACCGAACTTGAAGTCTCCTGTGAACACCACATTGTGCAACCCTTCGCCGATGTGGAGATGGACGATGGAGCTTCCGATTATGTGGCCTGCGTTGTGAAGGGTAAGTTTGATGTCTGGAGCCACATCTGTTACGACTCCGTACTTGACTGGTATGGTGTGCAAGACAACTTCCCGCACGTCCTTCTGGTCATATGGCGGGTGGCCCCCTTCCTTACCGAAAATGTCCAAGTAATCCAATTGCAGTAAAGTCATCAACACCGCCGTCGGCTCCGAACAGTAAACGGGTCCATCGTACCCGTACTTGTAGAGGAACGGAAGAAAGCCGCAGTGGTCGAGATGTGCGTGTGAAATGATGACGGCGTCCAGTTTCTCGATGTCGAAGTCGTCGGAATCTAATCGCGGATAAGCGTATTGGGGGAGGTCCGCACCAGCGCTGATGCCGCAATCCATTAAGACACAGCTCTCCTCAGTCTCTATGAGCATTGCTGACCGGCCGACTTCGTGGAATCCTCCGAGTGGCGTTAAGAAGACGGATGATGTCTTGGATAACCTGGGACGGAAGATACGTTCTCCAACATCGCGAAAGATCCTGCTTCTCTCTTCGCTTTCTGCGTGCAGGATGTGTCGGCTGCTCGCTATGATTTTTGATGGAAGCGGTGGGGCGCGAAGAACTCTAGGCCGCCAACTCGTGGTCTTGATTATTTCGGAAAGTGTGGACCCATCCTTTCCTATAGCTAGTCCAGGCTTCTTGGCTTCTATAACCACCTCGCCAAGGCTCGGGTCGAAGTATATCTCGGTAATATCAGCCTCAGAGGGAATGATCCCCTTTATCAGGTGTTCAGCTTCCTTCTCTTTCAGTCGAATCGAGGGGTCGGAGCGTACCACAACCCGTTTGTGGAGTAGGTTGACGATTTCGGTAACGATGTGGGTCTGTTCAAGGAGGAGTCCGACATTTTTGACGTAGATTGCGAGACGCGGCCCTTCGAATTCTATTCTTGTAATCTCGGCCTCCTTTGGCATATGAGTGACTATGGTTTCGCGTATTCTTGCCTGAGTATCGTCTACTAATCTAGCCACTACCGAAGCCACCTTGAAGACTAGTTACTTAGAATTCTGATTAGCTGCATTCAATTCGGTTTAGCGAGCACTTTCTTCTCGTCCTCGCTTAGCTCTCTGTAACCTTCTTTCGTTATGACGGCAACATCGAAGCTGTCGCCGCTCGCGGAGTCACGTTTCATCGCGGAATTTACTGCGAGGACCACGAGGGGTATGGCCTCATCGATGGACATGCCTTCCTTGTAACCCGGTTCGAGTACACCGTAAGCGATGGGTGATCCTGAGCCTGTCGAGACATATTTTTCTTCGGTAACGCTTCCGAGTGGGTCAAGAGTGAAGATGCGCGGCCCTGAGTCATCCATTCCGCCAATAATGGATTGAAGTATGAACGGATAGTATCGAGCAGAAAAAAGTAAGTTGGCTGCTAGGCGCGCAATGGCAGGGATGGGCATAGGCAGTCCTTTTTCGTACTTGTAGAGTTTCGCGTTTGCGCGTAGCGTCTCGACGACGCTTTGAGCGTCCGCAACGCCGCCCGCTATCGTCATGGCTACATGGTCGTCGATTTGGTAGACCTTCTTAGCTCTCTTGTGAGCGACGAAGGTTCCGAGCGTGGCGCGAGTGTCAGTTCCTAAAACTATCCCATCACGGCAGACAAGGCCCATCGTGGTGGTTCCTGTCAGTACGTATTTCGGCATGTTGTTTTTCTGTTCTTGGTACATGGGTTTGCTTTCCCTCCGAAAGAATTTCGGAGCACACGGCGACGCGCAGGAGAAGTTTCTAGCGCGAGTGCGTAGACCGACGCGTGACAACTTAAAAACGTTTCCCGACTACCTGCGGCTCACGTAAGCGCTCTATCAATACCGGGTCAATAAATAGACCCAACTCAGACGAACAAGACGCTAAAATGCCGCTGACTGTGTTTCATTGCTGTTAGAATGACAATGTCGACCGCTTTCCAGCAAGAGAAGGACCTGATGGAGGAGGCTTACAGAGAGCTTGGATCACGGAAGGAACTTTCCGCCCGACTTAATGAAGCCTTGAAGAAAATCTTTGGGGAGCGATTCACTAACGGCTGGGAACTAGCTAATTCAAAGAAAGTGCGACGATACGAGTTTACTCCAAGCGGAAGGACCGTATGGGTTGTCCAGGGCAGGAAAAGCGAGTATCAAGTCATGCCTGACATACCCTTCTGCTATTGTGACGACTATTACTTCCGAGTAATGGATAGGAAACGTGGCCTATGTTATCACATAATCGCACAGCGCATCGCAGCGGCCCTAGGCAAGTTCGAGAAGGTCCAAAAGAACGATCCACAATATTCAAGCGTCACAGATCGATGGCGCGCGAGAGATACAGATCGCAAATCTACTGAGTAGTTTTTAAATGGGAATTCGCTCTGTAGCCACAGGCGTGCGTCGGAATCTTGACAACTGATGAGTTCTGGGGACTTCTCCAGATCGGTATAACCTTCCTAGCGTTCGTAGCGGTAATTGTAATCTTCGTATACCTAGCCTACGAGAAGCCTTCCGCATAAGCAATTGATTACTGCGCTGAGGATAGACATTTTTTCGACGGACGGTAAGCGTGGCAGGCTTGGAGCCTGCATGGTGTAGGGGTGAATTGGTTGATGGAGAATTCGTTCGCGCAATTGCATCGGCCTATCCGCGCTCACTTGGAGAGTGTTGGGTTAGAAGAGCCGAGTGACATACAGCAGATCGCTATACCTCCTATACTTGAGGGTCGAAACGTTCTCGTGATCGCCCCTACTGGCACTGGAAAAACGCTTGCTTGCGTCCTCCCCATCTTCAACATGTTCATTGAGCGTCGGTCTGCTGGTGAAACGAAAGGTATCTCGATACTCTATGTCACTCCGTTGAGAGCGCTGAACCGGGACATTGTCCGTAGGCTTACGGATATTGGGAGGGAATTGGACATCAAAGTGCAGGTTAGGCACGGGGATACCACTACGAGCGCTCGCGCCGCGCAAGCAAAATCACCACCCGAAATGCTGGTTACTACCCCCGAGACCCTGCAGGCAATTCTTCCGGGTAAAAGGATGCGGGAACACCTCAAAGGTGTCATGTGGGTTGTGATCGATGAGATTCATGAACTTGCTACTGACAAACGAGGTATCCAGCTAGCATTAGCGTTAGAACGATTGGAGCACTTGACTGGGCGTAGTTTTCAAAGAATAGGACTCTCCGCGACCGTTGGAGAAGAAGAAAAGGTCGGCCAGTTTCTGGTAGGGACAAACCGAAGCGTGACGGTTGCGAAATCAGGTGAACTCCGACAAGTCCAGATCGCGATCCAATACGTCACCCCCAACCCCGAAGACACCAAAGACGCCGATAAGTTCGGATTACCACCAACAACCATCGCGAGATCGAAGAGAATCGGGGAAATAATTTCAGAAAAACGTTCGACACTGGTTTTCACAAATACACGCGAGCAAGCAGAAGCGGTAGGATCGCAGCTGCGTGCCTTGAAGCCGGAGTTACCGATACGCGTCCACCATGGATCACTTTCACGTGAAATTCGCGAAGAGGTTGAGAAGGCTTTCCACGACGGGTCGCTGAAGGGCGTAATTTGTACCTCTTCACTGGAGCTGGGGATGGATATTGGTAGAGTCGACTACATCGTCCAGTACATGTCCCCCAGAATGTCCACGCGCCTAATTCAAAGAATCGGCCGAAGCGGCCATACTCTACGAGGCCTCGCCCAAGGAACGATCATAGGCGCATGGGCCGATGATCTTTTGGAAGCCGCCGTGCTGGCAGTCAACGCTAAAGCCTCGAGAATTGAGAAAACAATCATACACGACAATGCTCTGGACGTATTGGCACATCAAATAGTCGGCATCGCACTCGATTTGAAGCGAGCCAAACTCTCCGAGATCTATGAGATTATCCAACACTGTTATCCATACCGCAACTTCACAGGCGAAGAGTTACACGATTTCGTAAAGTTTCTCGACTCAATCAGAATAATCAGACTCATCGACGATGTGGTATCCGCCCGTTTCCCGAGAACCTTCCGATATTACTATGAAAACCTCTCAGTCATCCCTGACGTGAAAAGATTCGATGTCTTCGACTTCTTCAGGAAACGCCGAATTGGCACCTTGGATCAAGGGTTCGTGTCCAGGAAATGTAAAGGGGGCACGATCTTCATCATCCATGGCCAAACCTGGAAGATCATCAACGTAAACGAAGAGAAGCTCTCGGTCGAAGTAGAACCAACCGCTCCAACACTTGACGCGATTCCGAGCTGGGAGGGAGAAATCATTCCGGTCAGTTACGAAACCGCTCAAGAAGTCGGCAGGTTGAGAGCTCAGATAGCTTCGGCGATCGATCAACCAGAAGAACTGAGAAAGCTCCAGCAGCAACTCCAACTTAGCGAAGACGCCCTGGCCAAGATCACCGATACTATAAGCGCCCAGCTGAAACATTCACAACTACCGTCAGATCGGCGCATCATTATCGAGAAATTCGAGAACTGCATTATCATCCACGCATGTTTTGGTAGTACAGTTAACGACACCCTCGCAATGATACTCGCCTCCCTGCTGAGCTCGAAATATGGAGTGAACGTAGCAACCCAAACCGACCCATACCGAATAGCGCTCATATGCCCCTTCAAAATCGAACCTGAAACCGTGGCCCTTGAAATTCTGAAGTTCACCCCAGAAGACGTTGAGAAGATTTTGGTGGAGTCCCTCCAGAATTCAGTCCTCTTCGCATGGCGACACTGGCACGTTGCACGGCGCTTCGGTGTCATAGAAAGGAAAGCCGACTACAAATCAAACCGCGCGCGGATGCTAGTACGTGCGATGAAGCAGTCACCTGTCAACACTGAAACGCAAAGAGAGGTCCTTCTCGAAAAATTCGACCTATTAACTACTCAAGAGACAGTTGCGAAGATCCTGGACCGGGAAATTGCAGTCGACGTAGTCACAGAAAAAACCGGCATGTGCTCACCCTTCGCTACGCCGATTGTCGACAAGATAATCCCGCATGACTTACTCAGGCCCGTAGTCCCTTCGAAGTCGCTAACTGAAATTGTTCGAGAGCGTCTCCTATCAGAAACAGTCCGTTTGGTCTGCATCTTCAATGGCGATTGGGACGCGATAAGGGTGGTCGATCAACTCGGTCAGAAGATCCGTTGTCCCAAATGTGGATCGACCCTCATCGCTGCCACATATCCACGGAATGATCAGCTCCTGAAGGTGGTTAAGAAGAAGAAAAGAAACTCAAAGTTGACACCGGAGGAAGACCATCTCTGGAGACAAGCCTGCTTTAGCGCCAGTCTAGTCCAAACAAAAGGCAGAGAGGCAGTTGTTGTTCTGAGCGGACGGGGCGTAGGCCCAACAACCGCGACCCGGATTCTTAGAAAGGTTCACCGGACAGAAGAAGACCTATACTTGGACATACTCAAAGCCGAACGAGAATACGCGAGAACTAGATTGTTCTGGGACTGAAAGCATTCAGTTATGTTAGACTGGTCAGGAGGTCACTTTCAACGAAATCGACAAGTGATCAGGATACCGAGGACGCCCTAATTCTTGGTACTCTTCTTCCGTTAAGGTAACGATTAGGCGCGGGGTTCCAAGCTGCTGGCCGACGCCCGGCAGTTGAGTAAGCACCCTCTGAACCGCAATCGTAACCCCAGCCATTTCCCGATCCATGTCCAGAGGCATCGTGACCGGTCCCTTGATCGTATCGCCCAACGTAACCTGCACCATAGGCCTTCCCTGCGAGGATTGGATAGGTGTAACGACTAGAACCGTTCCTTCGATTGTAACGTCCGCCAAGATTCTTGCA
>Ga0074046_10002395_pt1 | contig 16260 bp, 22 predicted proteins | sample BogForMeECP23OM3_FD_94441 | JGI IMG/M metagenome (GOLD analysis project Ga0074046, IMG submission 94441) | Bog forest soil microbial communities from Calvert Island, British Columbia, Canada - Bog Forest MetaG ECP23OM3 | ecosystem: Environmental > Terrestrial > Soil > Wetlands ...
ATCGTACTCCATCAGGACGAGATTTTCCGCCTGGTGTTTTTTCGCACCCGCTCCAGGGTCGATTCCGAGGACCTGGTGCAGGATATCTTCATGGCCGCGTTCAAATACCTGCCCCAGCTCAAGGATTCGGACAGGTTCCGGCCGTGGCTTTACAAAATAGCGCTAAACCGGGTGCACGACTTTCACCGGAAAAACAAGTTTCTGGCTTTTCTGGGAATAACCGAGCACAGGGAGGAAATCGATGTGGCGGACGTTGAGCCGCACCGCAATCCGGGAGCGCTTGAGACGGTGATTCGAAAGGAATTCTGGTCGCACGTCAGCCAGTTATCGAAGCGGTTTTCCCGGATGGAAAGAGAGGTTTTTTTCCTGAGGTTCGTCGATGATCTCAATCTCAGGGAAATAGCTCAGACACTCAAAAGGAGCGAGAGCTCGGTCAAGACGCACCTCTACCGCGCGATCGCAAAATTCAAAAAGGATGCGGCCCTGAGTGATTTTTTGCAAGGAGAACGGCCAGGTGAAAAAGATCAGCCATCTTGATGAAAAACAGATTATCGAGGCCGTGACAGACGAAAGGGGCCTGGATGGAGCACTCCGCCGCCATCTGTTCGAGTGCCCCGCCTGCCGCGCTAAAAAGGAAGCGCTTCAAGGCAGGCTTGCACGGTTCGGACAAATCTCGCGCGGCGAGGCGCCTTTAGACTTCAGGAAGCCGAGGGTCTCCGAAAAGAGCGCCGGCGTATTGAGGCCGGTGTGGAGAATCCGTCCCGCGTTCGGCATGGGCGTGGCTTTCGCATCGATCCTTGCCCTTCTTCTGAGCCCCCTGACGCTTAAAAGGGACAAGGTGCTCTATACGCAGGATGTGCTCTACCGGGAGATGCTCCAGGACGAAAAGTTCATGACTGAAATTGAAAAACTCGAGGAAAACCCTCTGACCGGCTTCTATGTGATCGGGGACCCGGGTGATGACGAAAGGGACATCCAGACCCCTGGCGCCGTGAATGACGATAGTGTGACCCATGATAGCGGATCACGAAATGCTTAACAAGTCACTGGCAATACTGGCCGCGATTGTGCTTCTTCTTTTCCCGGCGATTTGCAGGGCAAAGGAGATCCCTCCGGGAAGGTGGTGGCATATGCCCTATTTTGCGGATCAGTTGAGTATTACCGATAAGGAGAAAGACGAGTTGGACAAGCTCTTCGATTACAACCGCAACAGGCTTGCCGAACTTAAAAATCAGGTGGAAGATGAGAGAAACGAACTCTTAAAGGCAATCGATCAGGAACACCTGAACGAAACATCCGCAATCACCGCGATGACAAAACTGGAAAACACCCGGACCCATCTGGCCGCAACCCGGTTCAGCTACTCGCTGGAAGTGAGAAAGCTGCTCGGATACGAACGGTACCAGCGGCTGAAAACCCTCTATAAAAACTGGCATGGGTTGCAGCAATGATCCCCGGCCGGAGGGACGGCGCTCACCCGTCGCATGATTTAATGCACATCTCGTTGGCCCCTCGACGCATCTCCTCTTCGCCTTGTCTGTGATGGAGCCACTTGAGGACCTTTTCGAACTCGTCTTTAAGTTGGCGCAGCGCGTGTCCTCTATGAGACACGCTCAGCTTTTCCTCCGTGCTCATTTCGGCGAAAGTCTTACCCATCGGAGGATAGAGGAAAAGCGGATCGTAGCCGAATCCGTTATCGCCTCGCGCTGAGTCTAGAATCACCCCTTCACAGGAGGCTTCATAGGTCAGGGCTGCGCCGGAAGGCACGGCCAGGGACAGAACGCAGCAAAACCGGGCTTTGCGATTTGCTTTTCCGGAGAGCGCTTTCAAAAGTTTTTCGTTATTCTCTGAATCGGTTGCCCCAGACCCCGCATAGCGGGCCGAATGGATACCGGGGGCGCCTGCCAGCGCCTGCACCTCGAGCCCCGAATCGTCGGCAAGGGCTGGCAGACCGACGACCCTGGCCGTAAAGCTCGCTTTCTTGTAGGCGTTTTCTTCGAACGTCGCACCGTCTTCGACCGGCTCGGGAACCGGGCCGAAATCGTTCATGTCCTTGACCACAACCGGGAAATCTTTGAGCACGCCTTTAATCTCCGCAGATTTTCCTCTGTTTTTTGTGGCGATTACCAGAATCAGATCAGCTCCGGGGATGCACATTTACTCACCTGCCTGTTCAGTCGCTTTAAAGGGCTTTGCCCCGAAGAAATGGACGATCCACACGCTCGCCTCATATAGAACCAGCAGCGGCATCGCCATTAAGAGCTGAGATACGACGTCGGGACTGGGGGTAAGCACCGCAGCGGCAACAAAAACCAGTACTATCGCCCACTTGCGCTTGCGTTTCAAAAAGTCCGCGCTGAGCACCCCCATCTTCGCAAGAAAGAAGGCGAATACGGGCAGTTGAAATGCAATACCGAAGCACAAAAGCATTTTATTGGCAAACGACAGATACTCCGTAGTGCGCAACATGGGGGTTATGTATTCGGATGAGAAGGAGGCAAAGAATTTAAACGCTACCGGGATGACCACGAAATAACCAAACAGAACGCCGGAAATAAAACAGAAGCTCGAAGCTAAAATAACCGGCAGCATGTACCTCTTTTCGTTTTCATACAGGCCGGGAGCTACAAATTTCCATATCTGCCAGAGTATTACCGGAGCGCTAAGAATTGTCCCCGCGATAAAGGACACCTTCATATAGACGAAAAAAGCCTCATGGGGCGCGGTGTAGATGAGCTTGGCAGGCTGCCCCGCAGGCATTGCCTTGATCCAGGGCATCATAAGGATCTCGAAAATCCTGCTGCTGAAAAAATAGGAGACGACAAACCCTATCCCTACGGCCAGGCAGCAAATCAATAACCTGGTTCGCAGTTCCTCCAGATGCTGAAACAGGGGCATCTTGCTTTGTTCGTCCGGCATTTACATTCCTGTTCACGGAAAAAATACAGCTTGTATAAGACTTATGAGCCCTATACTTTTCCTTTGGGCGCCTCGGCTTCGACTTCGATTTCGCCGGCCTTGGGCGAAGAGGGTTCGGTGAGTGCAGTTTCTCCCTCACCGGGCTCAATTGCGGGGGCTTCTGTTGCGCTTCCTTCAACCATGGCGGCTTCGAATGCTTTCTTTGGTTCATCATAGACCTCCGCTTTGATTGCGGTTCCCTGATCCATGATGAGATTTTGAACTAAATGTTTTTTCAGGTTCACCTCCCGCTGGGCCGAGCGGAATTCTTCTCTTAGTCCGCGGACCGTGTCGTCCTGGTCCATCGTATTTTTCAACTCGTCCAGCGTTCGTTTGAACTCGGCGTACCCGCGTCCAAGAGCTCTCGCCACGCCGGGCAGCTTGTCGGGCCCGACCACCAAAAGGACGACAATCATAATCACAAGGAGGTGTTCAAAGCCTATTCCAAACATTTACTGCTCCCTGATATGCTTGTTTGAACCCGATATCCCTCATTTGGGCTCAGCCGGCTTTGTATCTGCGGATTTAGTTTCGCCTTCCTTGATCTGCTTCTGCTCTTCTTCGGGTTTGTCGCCGGCTATGGCTTTTTTAAATTCGCTGATTCCTTTCCCAAGGCCGCTTCCGAGTTCGGGCAGCTTCTTGCCGCCCACCAAAATGACAACACCAAGAAGCAAAAGCAGTATTTCGGTCATATTCAGCATGGGACCCTCCACAGTTTATCTTGCGTAGCTATGCAACCCGCTCAAAAGAAAGTTTACCCCAAAATATGTAAATAGAACACACCCAAAACCGATCACTGACAGCCAAGCCACTCTTTGTCCCTTCCAGCCTTGCAGATTGCGCGCGTGGAGCACAGCGGCGTATATGAACCAGGTTATCAGGGACCAGGTTTCCTTGGGGTCCCAGCTCCAGTAGGTGCCCCAGGCCGAATTGGCCCATACGGAGCCCGTTATTATTCCGACCGAAAGCCACAAAAACCCGAACAGCACCAGTTGGTAATTGAACCACTCAAGCTGGGAAGCACCGGGCAAAAAGGCCACAAAGCCGCCGTGCGGGTTCGGATTTTCGGGAAATCTTTTCCTTACCAAGTAGAGCAAGCTAAGCCCGCAGGATACCGCAAATGCGGCGTAGCCAAGAAAACAGGTCATCACGTGAGCAATGAGCCAGTTGCTCTTGAGAGCGGGGACGAGCGGCTGAATCTTTGAGTCGACGTCTTTTGAAAAAGAGGCGTACGCCATTGCCAGAAAGGAAAACAGTGCCGGAAAGACCCCAAGAGCCCGTTGCCTGACGCGCCATTCGAACACGAGGTAGATAATCATTATAGCCCAGGATGCAAAAACGAGCGATTCGTACATGTTGGAAAGCGGCGCATGCCCATAGCCCATCCGGTAGGATTCCACCCAGCGCAGGCCGATGCCCGCTGTCTGCATCAGCAGGGTCGCCGCGCCCGAAATCGTGCCGGCGACAAGCAGAGGCTTGAAGCGAAAGATCGTTCCGGCCAGGTACAGGAACGTACACAGAAGATAGGCGAAAGTAGTCAGACTGAGCAGAAAAGAACTGGTCATTCAGTGCCCTTTTTATCTGTTTTGTGCCCCCTTATCTCATGGGGGGCAGAGGGATTTTTCAGCCGGTTTTCAAGGCTCGCGCGCAGCGCCTCGAACTTTTCTTTGAATACCTGCTCGTTGCGGCTCGCTCTTCCGGCAAGTGTAACAATCGTTTTTTTCCTCTTTTTATCGGGTTCGATGCAGACCCATAATTTCCTGTGGCTCGAATAGAACGTCAGGCCTATGGCCAGGGTCATCAGAGTAAAACCGGCCCACACCAGCCATATCCCGGGGTCTTTTTTGACCTGGAGTCCGGTAAACCTTGCTTTATCGGTTTGAGTGACCCGGACCAGGTAATTTTCGATTCTGTTGCCGTGATAAGGCCGGTCTACCAGAATCCACTTGGCGGAAGATTGCTGTCCCTTTTTTCCATAGACTAGCTCGATTGCCTGCCCGACCCGCATCAGGTCCTCCTGATATTCTGCTATCATGAGCTGATCGCTGGTGCCGGGAATGGTCACAGGCTGCCGGAACGGCAGGGTCATAGCAATCTTTTTGCTTGAATCGGGGTCGGTGAGCTCGATCCCGGCTTCCTTCAGATAGGTCCCATAGGAAGCCTGATAAAAAGTGATCCCTTCGTAGGTCAAAGGGTCGTTTACAACTATGGACTGCTTCAACACTTCCCTGCCATTTTCGACTATGGCCAGATCGCTTTTAAACTCCTTTGGCGCGCCCGTATCGTAGAAAGAGACCTCGAACTTGTCGCACCGCAGAGCGAATGGAAGCTCAGTAACGCTTTCGCTTTCTGCGAGCATCACTTTATCCGAAGTTTCGCCCTCAATGAGGTTCATGGTACCCTTGAACCCAAGGTAAGACCCCGCCAGGGCGCCAACCAGCACTATCAGCACGCTTAGATGGACCACGTAGACCATCAGCCTGCTCCATCGCCCCGTTTCACTTACAGCGCAAAATGGACCGAGCCCGCCCACCTGCCCCGATTCTATCCGGCACATCCGGCCGAAAGTTTCGCACACAGAGCTTTCCACAACAGATTGCGTCTGCTCGAGGGGGAGCGCGGCAGCAATCGAGCTGCTCAGACCAAACTTGGACAGCTTCTGCGCATCGAAGGGAGCTTCGAACCTTCGAATCAGGCGGATCGTCTTCGGGAGTCTCTCTAGCGTGCAGGCGGCAAGATTTGTGCACAGCAGCAGGAGCAGAATCCTGAACCATATGGAATGGTAGAGATTGTTGAGCGCGAGCAAGCTTATCAAAGAGGCCGCTACGGGACTGAAATGATCTCTGAGTTCGAGAAGGCTTACCTCCTGGGGTAGAAGGGTCCCTATTACAGACGCGGCCGCCAGGGCAAAAAAGAGCACCAGCGTAAGCTTCAGGGATGAGAGCAGGCCGAGTACGGCGCCGGGGGCGCTTTTTTCTTTCGACATTCTATATTTTGTCCTTCGGGTCCTATATGCATATGAAAACATAATAAATAATATACATGCTTGTTTCAGACAATAGGATATCGGCAGGAATCGGGGAATTTAGTGATTTATGCACTAGAAATCGGGAAACACCGGAAGGTTTTCCAGAAATGGAATCAAAAGACGATCTGCTTGAGTGAAGTCGATTCGTTTCAGTTCGGGTAAGTCCGCCCACATGAACGCAATGTGCTCAATGAGGCGGAGTGTTCCCCCGCAGATTACGCACCAGTATGCGTGGAGCTCGATTGCAAAGTCCGGCTCCTGCTGGGAGATTTTCTTGAACAGGCCGCGCACGAGTATATCCAGGCTCAGTTCTTCCTTTATTTCACGAACGAGCGACTGTTCGAGACCCTCTCCGGGTTCCACCTTGCCTCCCGGAAATTCCCACAGGAGCCCGAATTTTTTCCAGGGCGGCCGCTGCGCCACAAAGAGCCGCCCCTGCGATGATATCAGGGCCGCTGTTACTTTCATAGAGCAGCTACAGGTCTCCTTTAGACAGAGCCCCACGCTCCGCAGGGCAAGAAAGGCCCCGCACCGGGTGAGTCGCCACGATTGAACCTGTCACTATCAGATATTAAAATACATTTTCGGGCGGGATAGTACAATCGGCAAAGGTGAAAAAAACCGCTGTGTGAAGCATGAAGCATGAAGCATGAAGCATGAAGCATGAAGCAGGGAGCAGGGAGCAGGGAGCAGGGAGCAGATAAATCCCCTTCCGCGCTTCTCACTCCCTTTTTGCCAGTAGCCATGAATGAAAGGAGAAGGAGTGGAGACGGAATTTGACGTTGTAATTCTGGGCAGCGGCCCCGGCGGGTTGCAGGCGGCCGTGCATGCCGCAAGGACCAGGGCCAGGGTGGCAGTTTTGGGAAAAGTGCAGAGCAGCGCTTTGTATAAAGCTCACGTCGAAAATTACTGCTGCATGAATGAGACGGTTTCAGGGGAGGCGATCCTTAACGCAGGAAAAAATCAGGCGGAAAAGTTCGGGGCAGTTCTGCTCGACGAGGACGTTCTTCATCTCGAACAGAAGGTTAGCGGCCGATTCAGCGTCAAACTTGAATCGGGAGATTCCCTGCTTACCTGGGCGATAATTCTCGCCATGGGGGTATCGCGCAACCGCCTGAACGTCCCGGGGGAAAAGGAGCTGTTCGGCAAAGGGGTCAGCTACTGCGTTGATTGCGATGCCAATTTTTACCGAAATCAGGTGGTCACTGTCGTCGGCAATGGCAGCGCGGCCGCTTCCGGCGCTCTGAAGATGCTGCTTATCGCAGGCGAAATTCATCTGGTTTGCAGCGCTCTGGAAATATCGGAGCATCTTCGTTATCAGATCGAGAGCAGCAGAATAGAAATCCATGCGGGTCGTCATGTGAGCCGCATTCTTGGAGACGGCGGAGTCCGGGCCGTTTTGCTCGACAATGGGACAGAAATAGAAACCAGCGGAGTTTTCGTCGAACTGGGGGCCAAGGGCGCTATAGAGCTTGCTTCGGGTCTTGGGGTTGCGCTCGACAGCGATACAATGCGCTTCGTGGCGACCAATAAGAAGCAGGAAACTAATGTGCCGGGTCTTTATGCTGCAGGAGACATCTGCGGTCCCCCATGGCAGATGGCCAAGGCGGTGGGCGAGGGGTGCGTAGCCGGGCTGGAGGCGGCGACATACGCACGGCGGGCGCGCACCAGAGCTGCCAGGGGATAAGAAGTCACAAAACGAAAGGCACGACGATTGGCAGACGGGTTGAGGTCATTGAAAGTACAGCCTCACCTCGGATGAAGGTCGTTGTTGATACCAATGTCTTTGCAAGCGCTGTTTCAAGCGCCAAATCCTCGCCTGCTCCGGCCGTTTACCTGGTTGAGCGACGTTGCTTCCTGCTCAAATCCACAGCAACAGAACAAGAGTTTTTACAGGTTGTGACGAGACGGCGGCAACACCCGATGAGACACTTACTGTTTCCGATTCGGATTTCTTGACCTAATAAAAGAACCCTTTGCGGACGGAGACTATCTGTCGATTCCGCGCGCTCCAAATGTCTATTCAAGGTTCGATGGATTTATTCCTCGATCTCCTCAAACGATTTTACTTGAATCGTATCGCCTTTGTCACTTTCACTTATCGTGCCGGTGACTTCGACCATTTTGCCTTCCATTTTGGACAGGTCTTTGCCCTTGGCAATGTAATCGCCTTCATCGGTCTCGATTACGAACACCTTCCCATGCTTGACCACGGTGCCAACGATCAAATCTTCCTGAGCTGCTGAAATGGTTTTGGTGGGCGCAAACGGTGAAAAGGCAAAGGCTAAAAAAAGAGCTAAGAGTACGATAATGAAACGTCTGGGCATAAATCCTCCTGGCATCAGCGGTTGGGCGCGGCTACTGCATCCGTTGCCGGTTATACGGTTTTCGTCCGGGAAAGGTTTTTCAGGTTTTCCGCCCTGGTCTTCAGAGAAAAGTTAAGGGTGAAATTTCACTCTTCCAAGCCCTCCCTCGGGACCTGATCGGGGGTCACTCTTCCAACACGGGGAGTGTTGCGCAACCCCCCGATTTCCCAAGATCTTTTCCTACACCAAAAAACCGGATCGAGATTCCGCCTGAGGCGGTCTTCATCCGACACTTCCGGATAAACGCTATCGATCTATCGCGGGGTTCTTCAATACCAGAATCGTCCATCAAAGTATATCGAAAATGGGATTCCGGGATTCAGGAATTTAGGATACGCTGGCACACACCCCATGGAAGACCTCGTCGAACGAGGATTTCTTTGTATTCTGATTTTTCATTTTCTTCTCGTCCTTTGCCCCCCGCCTCACCTCCCTCAAGCACACAATCCCCAAATGTTTCCTAAGATAAACTATAAATAAGCTGAGTAACCTACTCTAGGTATAAAAAGCATTCGTAAGTAAAAAAATACCATTTCCAAAGCGCTACTCCCGGCTAAGTTACTAGTCGCTCATCGGCGCAGAACCCGCCCCGGCCCACGCCGGCGAGGGCTGCGGAATTGAGCGGGTGCGCTTTGGGTCGGCCCCGCGTTTCACCCGCTCGTTCTATGGAGTGCCGGTTTAACCGTGTCCATCTATGCGCCTTGGGAAGTTGTGAGACGTTTGAACCGGCCGGGCTCAAATCGGGCCGGAATGATTATGCACAACGATCAGGGCCGGCGGTGCCTGTGATACGCCGCCATAGCACCCATGGCGGTTCTGCATCTAATTATGGTAAACTGCGACATTGAATTGGCATGTTTTTGACATGCCTTTCTTTGCTAGTGAACTACACTTTGTTAAGTCTATCTCAGTAGGACTCTTTTAGGACAAAAAATCAGGACGAAAACCAGGCAAGGTATTATTTTTAGTGATTATTAAGATTTGTGTTGAATCCGATTATTTTTTGAGATTAGAATCCAAACCGATCTGAAATTCATTGGTATCGATATCGAGGCCTGCGACTTGGCATGTGAGTTGCTTGAAAAACAGGCGAGCCCTCCGGGTCGATGGTCGCGAGTCAGGGGGCAAAAAGTAAAGATTCATCACCCTGGGACCCACGACCCTGGACTCGAACGAAGGGGAGGTCCGGGAGTTCTTACAAATGGAAAGCAGATTCCACTCCGATCTCGAACAGCTCAAAATGACAATCCTCCAGATGGCGACTCTGGCCGAAAAAGCCCTGGAAAAATCTATAAAGGCCCTGGTGGAAAGAGACGACGTCCTGGCCAAGGAAGTAGTGGACGGGGATCGGGAAATCAATCTGCTGGAAGTGGAAGTGGACCGCTACTCGCTCAGACTTCTCGCTCTCGATCAGCCTATGGCGCGGGATTTGCGATTCATTATCGGCACCCTGCGGATCGCGATAGAACTCGAGCGCATAGGGGATCAGGCCGTTAACATCGCTCAAAGGGCTCGAGCCCTGAACAGCCGTCCGCCTCTTCCCCGCAATCTCGCCATCGAGGAACTGGGCGATACCGCCCTTGACATGCTGCGCACCGTAATATCTTCTTTTGTTAACCAGAATGCGGACATTGCCACCGACGTCTGCAAAATGGACGATGTAGCCGATGGTCTCAATTACCGCATTCTCAAGGATGCTCTAGCCTATATGGCCAACGAGGCGCCCGCCGTGCAAAGGTCGGTCGAGACCATTATAGCCGCACGATGTCTCGAACGAGCCGCCGACCAGGCAACCAATATTGCTGAAAGCGTGATCTTTATGGTCAAGGGAGTGAACATCAAGCACCATTGTCAGACAATAAAAGAAGGTGAATAGGTCAAAGGATCAGCGGGAAAAAACCAATTCACGGATTCACCTTTTCACCTTAGTTCTTGGAGGCTTAGATGAAAAAAGCGCTTGCTCTCATATGTCTATGCCTTTTTTTGATGGACTTTGTCTCTATCAGCCTGGCTGATGAAGTCACCCTCAAGCCCTTGGAAGAGGGCAAATGGGCTATCCTCGATTCAAGCGGGCAAGCAATAGGGACGCTTGCAAAGGAGGAGAAAGGGGCCTACAGCATACTGCCGGCAGGGGGACAGTATCTGGGGGTTGTTAAGAGCAACGGCGATTTGCAGTTGCTGGCCCGCCATGTGACTGTCTCTCCCTCTGAAGTCCGGCTTTACCTGGATGTGCTCGAGGCGATAAAGACGCTCAAATAAGGCGCATGTCCCTTGACCCCTTCACCTAACAGTGGGAATTCCAATCCTTTTTCATCACCCTGCTAAGTTCTTGGAGGCTTAGATGAAAAAAGCGCTTGCTCTCATATGTCTGTACCTTTTTTTTATGGGCTTTGTCTCTATTAGCCAGGCTGATGAAGTCACCCTCAAGCCCTTGGGAGAGGGCAAGTGGGCTATCCTCGATTCAGGGGGGCAAGAATTAGGGACGCTTGCAAGGGTGGATGAAGGGGCTTACAGCATACTGCCAACAGGGGGGCAGTATCTGGGAATAGTTATAAGCAGCGGCGATTTGAAATTGACGGGCCGCCATCCGGTTATCTCTCCCTTTGAAGCCCAGCTTTACCTGGATGTGTTCGAGGCGATAAAGACGCTCAAATAGGGCGCATGCCCCTGCAAAAGGGCTGCCCTGCCAAAGCGGCGAGCCCATAGCTTTCCCGGTCTTCCCGTTGACCTACTGAGATAGACTTAACAAAGTCTGGCTCAGGCATGTCGGAGACATGCCGATTCAATGTCGCAGTTTACCATAATTAGATGCAGAACGACCATGGGTGCTATGGCGGCGTATCGCAGGCACCGCCGGCCCTGATCGTTGTGCATAATCATTCCGGCTCGATTTGAGCCCGGCCGGTTCAAACGTCCCACAACTTTTGATTTCGTCATTCCGGTGGAAGCCGGCAAGGCGCGTAGATGGACACGGTTAAACCGGCACTCCATAGAACGAGCGGGTGAAACAGGGGTCCGACCCAAAGCGCACCCGCTCAATTCCGCGGCCCTCGCCGGCGCCGATCAGGGCTTTCAATTCCCAAATCACGTCCAACACGTCCAATAAATTGAGGCGAGCGATCCAGACAAAAAGCACGAGTGAGAAAGGCGCTGTAATGTGTGATTTTAGGTGGGGCGCAAATCCGGGGTGGGGTCTATCATTTGCGGTGGGCTGCTGCGGGGCGCCTTTTTTGCAAATCATGCAGCGCAGGAGCGTGCAGATTTCAGAGCCCTCGGAATAGGTCCTGCCTTCGAAGCTACAATATTGGGTCGCCTGCGGGGTCTGCATTTCTTTCTCTTTTCACTAGACAAAGATGTAATTGTTATTAAAAGTTAAAAATCGGAGGTCTTTGCTGCGAATAGTTTGTTTGCGCCCTGGCGGGGCACCCAAAAGTGTGAAGGGTGAAGTTGGAAGGGAGAGATTTTCACTCTTCGCCCTTCACTCTTCTAACTTCTGGGTCCGCTCAACCCATCGATTTGCTTGCCGGCAGATTTTTGCAACAGCCTCGTTGAATTCCTAAATTCAGAGAGGGGGAAAAATATGGCACTCTACCTTGTTCAGCATGGTAAAAGCCTCTCGAAAGAACAGAACCCCGAGCAGGGCCTGTCTCGGGAAGGCTATGCAGATGTAAACCGCATAGCCGAGGTCGCCGCCGGCTACGGTGTGCGGCCTGCGGCTATAAGGCACAGCGGCAAGAAGAGAGCGCGGCAGACGGCGGAAATTTTTGCCGAGGCGCTTCTGGGGGAAATGAGCAAAGCCGAACCGATTTCAGGCATTGATCCTCTCGATGATGTCGCCGTAGTTGCAAATACGCTGAAAACCGGCGATAATCTCATGCTCGTAGGGCATTTGCCTTTCATGGAGCGGCTTACCGGCTTTCTTATTACCGGGTCGGCTGAAAGGCTTATTTTCAAGTTCCAGAACGGTGGGATCGTCTGCCTGGACAAGAACCCTGGCGCCCAATGGTGGTTCATAAAGTGGACGCTGATGCCCCGGATCGAATAACTCTCAGAGCATTGTCCGCAGTTGTCCCGGATGGACGTTAAGGACTGCGGTGAGCAATCAAAAAGAGGCAAAAGCAAACATGAGCGCCGAAAAAACTCGGGAGTCGGTGATCGCCGGGATCTGGTACCCGGGCGATCCTGCGCTGCTGAAAAAGGAGATTGTCAGGTATCTTGATCGGGCCCGCCCGCCCGATCTTGAGGGAGAACTTACCGGTCTTGTCGTTCCGCACGCGGGGTATATCTATTCGGGAAGTGTAGCTGCCTGGTCTTATAAGCTCCTTTTGAAGAATCACTTTGACCGGGTGCTCATACTCGCTCCCAGCCACCAGGCAAGTTTCGCCGGAGCGAGCATTTACAATCTGGGCGGATATCGCACCCCCCTGGGCATTGTCCCTCTTGACCGCGAACTGATTGATGAGCTCTACAAGAACGCCGCCATCATACACTACGTCCCGCAAGCCGACTCCAGGGAGCATTCCCTTGAAATCCAACTCCCCTTCCTCCAGATCGTGTTGGATGCCTTCAGTCTGACGCCCGTCATAATGGGGACCCAGTACTACGATTTTTGCCTCAAGCTGGCCATGGCAATTGCGGAGGCCTGCAGGGGCAAGCGGGTATTGATTATCGCGAGCAGCGATCTGTCGCATTACTATCCCTACGAAAAAGCGGTGCTGCTGGACGGGGTTTGTCTGGAGCGGCTGAACTGCTTCGATCCGCAGGGACTCGTTGCGGAAGTGGAAAATCAGAGGACCCAGGCTTGCGGGGCAGGGCCGATGATTACCATGATGCTTGCAGCCAAAAAGCTCGGTGCGGACCGATGTAAAGTGCTAAACTACGCTAATTCGGGTGATGTGACTGGTGACAGGTCCGGGGTTGTCGGGTATGCTGCGGCCGCAGTTTACCGGAGCGCCAAAGATGAAGAAGCACAAAAGCTCTAATCCCCGCAAAGCGGGGGTGAATCTGGGATTGAGCGCCGAAGAAAAGGAAAAGCTTCGTGAATTGGCTTTTCATACGATCCGCAGCCGCTGTCTGGGTCAATCCATGCCCGATATTGCGGTGGAAGCCCCCAGGCTCAAAGAGCCGGGGGCGGCCTTCGTCTGCATCCACAAGGGCAAGGATCTCCGCGGGTGCATCGGAATGATCGAAGCCTGCGCCCCCCTTTGGGAAACCGTCAAGAGAATGGCGGTTCAAGCCGCTTTCGCGGACCCCCGATTTTGCGCCATCGCAGGAGATGAACTTGACGATATCGACATAGAGATATCAGTCCTGACCCCGATGCGGCGGATCGGCGACCCTTCGGAAATCGAAATCGGAAAACATGGACTCTTCATCCGCAAAGGGGCCCGGTCCGGCCTTCTTCTGCCGCAGGTCGCAACCGAACAGAACTGGAACCGGGAACAGTTTCTCGAGTGGACCTGTCATAAGGCCGGAATCCCGGAAAAAGCCTGGAAAGACAAAGACGTCGAGCTATATGTATTTTCGGCGGATGTTTTTTGAATCGTTTCGAGGGTTTAAATGGGCAGGTTACTCTACATCAGCGAATGCAAGCGGCGCATTGCCGCCAAGAAAGGATTCAGTCCCTGGGGGCGCCGTTTCGGTATTTCGTTTGACGACAATACCTCCATCCGCCGACTTGATAATCCGATAATCAAGTACCTGGTCCAGGGGAACGATGACTCATCCTCGGCGTTCTACGAGCTGATAATGGGAATAAAGGGACTTGGCCTCGCTCCCCGGTTCCACTACCTCGACAGCGAATCTAAAATGAATGTGACCGACATCACGCTCTTCCTGCTCGACATCGTTCGCTTCGAGGCAATGTACCGGCTGGGCTGGCTCGATGATTACCCCTTCCTGCAGGTTCCCCTGATCGACCTCATTCAGAGCTTCCATGAACAGTTTTCGGCAGCCAGGCATAATTCACCCGCCCTTTCCAGCGCCCACCCGCTTTATGAAGAATATGTAGCCGAATTTGAAGGTGACCGGCATGCATTCATTCGAAAGCTCATTCCCGAAGCTATAAAAGTTTTCTGCGATTTGGAAGATGACGCGGGGACGTAGAGGCGTGGGCAGATAAAAGCGCTGCCTGACAGGCTGAGCTTTCAAATAGGAGTCAGTGTGTAGAGCCCTGGCCGGTACCTGGAATGGGCAGGCTGCAGACATCCAACATCGGGAGTGATTCAGATGGTTGCCAGGGGAATTCGTACTTTGACCGCTTCGGCGTTGATCGTTTCTCTATTGGCTTTTTGCTCCTGTTCCAAAGCAAAGGATGCGCAAAAGGAAGGAAAAGACACCAAACCGGCTACTCAACAGGCCACGGAGGCCATCGAGGATTTTGGAAAAAAGCCGGCCGACAAGGCCCGTGCAGCCCAAAAACTGGGAGACGACCGGACCAGGGCCATCGATGAAGCCGTTGGGGGTCTGAATCGGTCTAAGTGAGTCATTGACAATGGCAGTCAGAAACTCTGGCCCAATCGCCGGCGGGGTCTTAAAAAGAAAAGAGCGGAAAATAAACAGACCGCGGCATAGGCCCTTGAAAAATGCCCAAAGAGCGTTTCCATCTCTACCTGGCCGATGAGCTTCTTAACAGATGCTCCGGCAGCCTGCCGATAAATGAAATCCACAGCCCGCCCACCCGCCCGCAAGTTCTGGTGTTTTCTATCGGGGCTATTTCTCCTGACATATTTTTCTACGATTTGCCTTCCTTTTCGTTGTCCTCTCTGGGCGATGCGCTGCATGATCTCATTGACCGGGAAGGAATTTCCATAATTTCCGACTGGATTGCCCAAACCGGTTCGCCGCTTAAAGCCGCCCACGCAAGCACTGTCCTATGGGGCCTTGGCTTCGCCTGCCATTTTCTGACCGATGCGGTCTGGCATCCGGTAATAAACGAGTTGAGCGGCTCCCGCCTTGTGCGGGATTACATCGGGGAAAAAAGGCTCTCAGAGATTGAATGCCACCGGTTGCTCGAATCCGAGCTTGAAGCCCTCTGGCTGGCCAGATCACGCACGCCGGAAAGATACGATGAACTTCTTGAGGACTTCAAAAAAGACCGGGGCCGGCTTATCGAGATCGCATCCTGTTATCGCCGGTTCCTCGAATTTGCGGGACTGAGCGCCGGGGTGTCCGAGAGGCGGATTGTCAGATGCTGCCTGTGGCAGAATTTTCTTCTCCGGCTGTTTGCAAGCAGGATGCTGGGCAGGAAAAGGGACCGTCTGCTGTCACTACCGCCAACCCGCTCTCTGGGAGCGCTCGTGACGCCTGTGCGGCCCGTCCTGCCCGCTTTGTTCTCACGCGCTTTGCCGGAAGATCGAAATCCGTTCAGCGACTACTTCATGAAGCAGGCGCTCACTTCTTTAGAAGCCCATTTGTTCGCGTTTGCAAAACGACTTTCACAATTCGTTATCACTTAATTTACTCACAAATGAATCCGAGCGCCGCCCCTTGAGCTTGACCTCATCGACCCGCGTTCAGGTCATGTAGGAGTGGTGCAGGTTCGTTCCATCCCCAACACTTTGGGAGGTAGTTCGCGGTGTGAAAAGTGCAGGTTTGCCCCCTTCTTGTTGACCCTGGAGATCAGGCACCCCGCTCACGCCCAACGCGACCGATAGACTCTACTGCGGGTGCCTGCCGCGCTCCGCGAAGTGCCCCGCCTTGTACGGCCTGGTAAAGGCAGACATAGCCCACACATCGGGACGGCCCTCAAAGGGTGCCGAGCGAAGCGGCACTTCATGTTTTAAAGTGCCGCGCAGCGCCGCGCAGCGTGCACTTGACGCCGGGCGCGCGTCATTTCATGATGTGCGAGTTCAGCGGGCTTGCCTTCAAACGAACCCGCTTAGGCAAGGCCCGTGCCGGATGGCTCCG